>CESW01054434.1_pt1 | contig 10481 bp, 8 predicted proteins | sample 531171 | NCBI WGS metagenome assembly CESW01 (sample SAMEA2621859, study PRJEB7988) | marine metagenome | biome: marine biome (ENVO:00000447); feature: surface water layer (ENVO:00002042); material: "saline water (ENVO:00002010), including plankton (ENVO:xxxxxxxx)" | depth 5 m
TGGTAAAAAGAGAACAGGAATATCAATTTCTGATTATAATAAAGTTGTCTCTTTCCCTTTAGAGACTGTTGACACTAATAATCTTCTCGATTTTTTAAAAGAACTATCAACAAAAGAAAATATTGAAAAAATTATTATTGGTAAACCTTTGAAACTTAATAATAAAGTCCATGATTTAGAAGAAGATATTATTGATTTTATTAAATCTTTAGATAAATCCTTCCCAGATATCACCATTGAAAGAATTGATGAAAGATATACATCAAAGATTTCAAAGAAAATTATAGACCAATTATATTCAAAGAAAAAAATTAGAATGGATAAATCAATAATAGACAAAATTAGTGCATCTTTGATCCTCGAATCTTATTTAATTAAAATGAGTAAATGATAAAGCCTATAGTTGCATATGGTGATCCTATTTTAAAGAAGAAAGCTTTTGAAATCAATATATATGAGCCTGGTGAGTTGAAATCACTAATAAAAGATTTGTGGGATACTATGTATAATGCTAAAGGAGTTGGAATAGCAGCTCCACAAATTGGTATTTCTAAATCAATTTTTGTTGCTGATTTTTCATTTTTTAAAGATGAAGACAATTTTTTTGAAAATGAATTAATAAATATGAAACAGGTATTTATTAATCCAAAAATTATTAAAGAAAAAGGGGAGAATTTTATATATCCTGAAGGTTGTTTGAGCATACCAAACATTTCAGAAAATGTAAAAAGAAAGAGTAAATTAAAAATCAAATTTTTTGATGAAAATTTATTTCCTCATGAAATGGAGTGCTCAGGAATCATTGCAAGAGTAATTCAGCATGAATATGACCATTTAAATGGAATTTTATTCACTGATAAGCTTTCATATAAGGAAAGAAAAAAGCTTAGGGATGAGTTAAACTTAATATCAATTGGAGATATTGAGGTAAAATATAAAATGAGGTTTTTTAAAAAAGAAGATTAGACTTTTTCAATCTTTTTAAGTTTAGCCCTCCAAAATTCTATCTTTTTTTCGATTGATTCAATCTTAGTTGAAACGTTTTTAAATAATGGATTTTCACTACTTGAGCTTGAAAAAAATTCTAAATTATTCTGAAATTGATTAGACTCAACTTCAAGATCTGATATCTTTCTCTTGATAGTTTGAATTTTCTTATTAATTTCATTAGAATCAGTTTTAGATAATTCAAGTTCAAAATCAAAAATTAAATTATCTTTTTCTACTTTATCAATATCTAAAGATTTAATAATTGATGAAATTTTTCGCATTAAATTTGAATTAAGCATAGTTGATGAATTTAAATTAAGTTTACCAATTTCATTAAAACTTTGAATCGATGAAACAAATTCATCCTTTATCTCATCAACTGTATACTTCTTTTTTGAAAATTTAAGTTTATCTATAAATTTAGATTTCTTATCGTAAATTTCTTTTTCATCCTCGTTTAAATTGACAGCACCTGACTTTAATATATCGTAAAATTTATTAACTAAGGGTTTAAAATCATTCCAAAGTGAGTTAGATATTTTTCTTGGAAGATATCCAACTTTTTTCCATTCTTCTTGTATTTCTTTAATCCTTTTAGAGTTTTCAGATATCTTATTTTCATTAATAATTTTATTGACTTCAACTATAAGAGATTTTTTTTGCTCAATTACTTTTCTTAGTTCTTTTTTTTGATTCTTATAAAAATTATTTTTTTCAGAATTAAATTCTTTTGCTGTAATTCTAAAGTCATTCCATGATTTTTTATTTTTATTTCTTTGTAAATTTTTAATTTTTTGAAATTCAACTTTTAATTTTTCAAAATTCTTTATTTTATTTTGCCATTCAGAATGAGTTTTTGCTTGACTAGTTATTAGCTCTTTCATCCTAGTAATAATTGCTTGCTTTTTCTTGAAATTTTCATTTTGAGTAGATGAAATTTCCTTTTGAAGACTCTGTCTTTTTAAATGAATTTTTTGAGATGCAGCCTGAAACCTTTTCCACAAATCATCACTATGTTCTCTTGATACAGGACCTAACTCATTTTTCCATAACCTGTGCAAATCATTTAGATCCCTTGACGCTTTAATTATATCATCAACTTTGTCTAATTGTTCTGCTCTCTCAATTATTTTCAATTTTTCCTCATAATTATGCTTAAAATCTAGTTCTCTTAGATCTCTGTTTAGATGAAGAAAGTCATAAAATTTACCAACATGGTGTCTGTAAGTCTCCCATATATTATTCCTATCCACTACAGGAACTTGTCCAGTGTTATGCCACTCTTCTTTGAGAGACTTAAACCTTGAATATAATTTATTGGGATTCTCGTCAACAACTATTAAATCTTTAATTTTTTCAATTAGTGCCTGCCTCTTAAGGAGATTTTCTTTTTGATTTGAATTTAAATCACTGAAATACTTTCTCTTTTTACTAGAATAGATCCTCAGAATCTTAAAAAAGTCAGACTTAGTATTACTTATTTCATCTGAATCGTTCTTTTTTAGAATAGTATTTATGACTGACCTTAATTCCTCAATTTCTTTCCTATTGGTAAACCAATCCTCTGAATTAATTAATTCTTCAAATTGGGTTACATTATCAGATAATTTAAGTTTTTTAAACCTAACTTTTTTTGTCTCTTTTTTATCTGATTTAGAAGAATTTTCTTGATTATTTGAGGGTAACTTTTGATCACCAAACTGCTTCATCCATTCCTTGTATGCCTTTGTTCTTTTATCTTTAGGCATCTCAGGAATAACATTAGATTCTGAAATCTGATCACCATATTTTTTAACCCATTCTTTATATGCCTTTGTTCTTTTATCTTTAGGCATCTCAGGAATTGTATTTTTTACTGGATCAACAGAATCCGATGAAGACTTTTTCGATTTTTTATTCGAGTCTTTCATTAAAATATTTGCTATTATTTATAATCTTAAAATTAACAAAAAAAAATTGCAATCCTATTTAGTTGATTTTGTCCAGAGATTCCAGGACATTTCAGCTTGAAATTTTAACATTTCATATCCATTTAAAGTCTTACATCCCATTTCTTTTCCTTTTTTTATATAAAGTGTTTCAGATGGATTATAAACCAAGTCATATAAAATATTTTCTTCATTTAAAAGATTGTAAGGTAGATCTGGACATTTATCAATGTCAGGGTATGTTCCAACAGGAGTACAATTCACAATCAAAACATTTCCTCTAAAAAAATTATGATTAATTTCTTTATATGATAAATAATCGTTTGACTTTTTTCTAGATACTATTTTATATGGAATATTTTTTTTTTTACAAAAATAAATTATGGTTTTGGATGCTCCTCCTGTCCCAAGAATGATCATGGAGTCTATATTATTGATTGAATTAACTTTTAGTGATTCAGTAAAGCCATATATATCTGTATTATAACCTTTTCTTCTATTATTTTCAAAACATATTGTATTAACAGCACCGATTTCTCTAGCTTCATCTGATAAATCATCTAGATAAGGGATAATCTCTTCTTTATATGGTATTGTTACATTTAGGCCACTAATATTTTTATCATTAATAAAATTGTTAATTTGATCAATAAATTTAATATCAAAATTTTTATAACTACAGTTAGAAAGGTTTACATCAGAATTAAACTTTTCTATAAAATATTTTCTCGAAAATGAATATTCAATGTCTTTTCCAATTAAACCATATTGTTTGAAATCTCTCAATTTTTGTTTGCTAATCTCTCTAATAAAACTACAAACAAAATACCAATTAGAATATAAAAAATCGTTATCCAAGTCTCTAAAATTGAAAAATTGGGTAAGAATATTTTAACATTTCCAAGTATATCCTCATTCTTCCATGGCCATACCCCAATTAATGATCCTGCAATAAATCCAACAATAATTGAAATTGTAATTGTTTTATGGTTCTTTAACAATGAGCTTAAGATATTTGATAGAAAAACCAATCCAACAACTGAACCTAATGTAAATAATAATAGTACTTTTAATAAGTATAATCTCTCAGGGTCATTAATAAATGTAAAGTCAAATGAGATTGATTCAATTAATGTGAAGTATAATGCATTAACTGAATCTACCATGATTAAAGTATAATTTCCCATAAGTAAAAGTAGGTATGAGCCTGATAAGCCTGGTAAAATCATTCCAGATATTGCTATTACACCAGAAAAAAAAATAATAATATCTGAGGTTCCAACATCATAATTTTCTGTAAAACTAATCAACAGACCAGATGAAATTCCTAGGGCTATTCCAATTATACTTTTAAGTGATATTTTTTCTAATTGATAATATATTACATAAAATGATCCAACTATCATTCCAAAAAATAATCCAAAAATATATAATTCATACTTTTGGATAAGCCAGTCTAGTATTAAGGAGACACTAAAAAAACTTGCTATTACACCAGAAAAAACTATAGTTAAGAATTTTCCATTTATTTCTTTATAAAATGATCCAAACCCCTTTTCATACAAAATTTTAAACGAAACAAAATTTATTTTTTTAATTGAGTTTATTAGATCCAGATAAATACCAGTTACAAATGCAACTGTTCCACCTGAAACACCTGGTATTTTATTGACAGCCCCCATAGCTAGCCCTTTTAAAAAAAGAAAAATATTTATTTTTAGCATAATTTAATATAGAAAAAATTATACAAGTAGGGTTCTGTTTTCAGTAAATTCTGGGAAAGATTCAATTAATTTATTTGGAAGTTTACAAACTTTATTTCCACTTTGGTAAAAATAAATAGCTTCATTCAGCTTACCATTTTTTAAAAGACAACCACTTATTGTAAAATCAATAAATGCCTTTTCAGGATAATTTTTTTTGGCTTTTAAGCAAATTTTTAGAAGTACTTGCCATTTTTTAGCATCAATTAAACATTTTATATATCCTTTCCATATCCTCCATGAAATATTTTCTTTAAAATCAAGAATTTGATTGTAAAATTTGATGGCATTGTTGTAGGATTTAATTTTACAATATATAATTGAAATTAACTCAAGAATTTTAATACTATTATTATTATTTTCAATTGCTTTAAAAGCCAAATATTTAGATTGTCTAAAATTTTTATTTTTAATGTAATGTTTAATTAAAAATATCCAAGCTTTTTCGTTGCCAGGTTCTTCTCTTACAGATTTTTTGATATAATTGAGAAAAAATTTCTTGTTATTCAATTTTCTGTAGCATTTTGCAATCCTGAAATATATATATGAATTGGGTTCACTAAGTTCAATAGATAACCTAAAATTATCTAAAGCTTCATTAACTCTGCCAACTTTTTCTAAAACTTTAGCTTTTTCTATATATGCTGAAACAAATTGGTCATCGGAAATAATTGCAAAATCAAAAGCTGAAATACTTTCTTTATATTTTTTTTGTTTTTTGTATATCTTACCAAGCTGATGCCAAGCTATTTTAGAATAAGGTCTTTTTTCAAGAATTAAACTTAATTCACTAATAGACTCCTCAATCATATTAAGATTTTCATAACAAAAAATTAAATTATAAAGAGATTGGAAATCTTCACTGTCATGTTCAAGACATTTTTTAAAAAATGGAATAGCTGACGTAAAATCCTCAATTAAAAGAAACTCCATAGCAATCATGTTCCAAATATCTAATTTATCATCAATGAATAGCAGTGCTTTTTTTAAAATTGCAATCGCTTCTTCACTATGATTATTTTTTGAATAAATAGTGGCTTTTTGAAGGTATACCTCACGATTTTCAGGATCTATTTCTTGTAAATAATTTAGTATTTCATATGCATCCTCATAGTTTGAGTTAAAAATATGTAGCTCAGAGCTCAAGAGTAAAAGATCAGTATTATTTGGATGCTGATTAAGTCCTAATTTAACTGATTTTTCTGCCAAAGAGTAATTTGCTTGATCAATATAATGGTGAGAAATAAAAATGAACTCAGTGGAATCAAAATAAAAGACATTATTTGTCTTTAACATTTCTTCGAATCTTATTATTGAATAGTTTGGGTTCTTCAAAAATAATTTTTATTCAAAGTTATGCATCATAGTCCCCTGTTAACCTTTTTAAATAAATTATTTTCAACAAAATAATTAACATAATTATTTATTCTATTTGTACAATTTCAAGTTCTTTATCAGCCTCACTAAACAAGTCCTCTATACTTTCAGGTTTTTCGACCTCTCTCCATATAAAACCTGGAAGCTTAGACTCATTTAGAATCATTTTGTTTTCAGAAACAACATTGCCGTCTGGATTTTTATAAAATGAAACTTCTGAAATCTCATTTTCTCTAAACTTAATTAAGATTGAACTTGCTAGTGTATTATTAATTCCTATAAATTCGCCCTCATCAGAGTACATGTAATAAAGAAGTGTTGAGTTTCTTACAATGTATACATTATCTAAAGAGCCGTTATTAAAAAATCCATCAAGTTTCTCTCCTTTAATTTGATTAAATCTATCGCTCATAATTGAGTCTTTTTGGCTCATAAAAACATTTCCTCTAATAATGAGAGAATCAAGTTCTTCTGACTGCATATTTGACTTTAAAAATATTTCATCTCCTGTGATTTGATTTTTTCCAAACCAAATAACCGGATTTAGTTGGTTTTTTTCTTCGTCGGTTAAGCTTTTTAAATATTTAGATTTTTTGGGTTTTTTTAATAATTTTATTAAACCTGTTTTTTGATTAAAGTGAATGGAATCTGATAAACCTCTTACATCTGACTTTAAAATTCTAACATCATAGTATCCTTTTAATATCTTATTTTCATCTGGACCAATTATTGTAATTGTGTCAGAATGGATATACAAAGAGTCATTTTTAATAATGTTTACAGCCAATGCATTTCTTGTAATTATTGCAGAATCTTTTTCCTTGAAAATTTCACCGTAATGACCAGTAATTATGGAGTTATTTATAGTATCATTAATTTTAACATTATATGATGCTGAAGCGTAAGATTTCTCTTTTTCAAAAGAAATACTATCACCATATATTATTTTTCCGTCATAATTAATTACAGCATTTTCTCTAAAGAACCCTTTCTGATTATAAGTATCATAAAATCCATTTTTACAAAGTATGGAATAATCAGAACCAGTTATTAAAGTTTTTTTATTAAAATATGTATAATTAGACTCAGTAAAATATTCAAGTTCCTCAGAATCTACATTATATTCTGGATTTTCAATGGTTACATTAGACTTGAATATATATTTTTTAGGTCCCATAAAATATGTACCAGATTTACTTCTAAGAGTATTCTTATTATCAATTATTTTCCCTTTAGAATTATAAAAAGCAACATTTTTTATTCTGTCAAGGTATAGCGTATCAGTTTCAAGTTCCATATCAGGTCTTGTTAAAAAAACATTTCCGTAAGCAAAAGCTTTTTTTGTCTTACCATCATATTCTAGGAAATCAGATGTCAAAAATATTGTATCACCTTGATTAAAATTTACTCTACCATTTGCTTTAAATGAATTTTCGTTAAAGTAATAATAGGAAAGGTCTGACTCTATTTTAGCGCCATCATGAAATAAGATTACCCTTAAATTATCATCTTTTTGTAAAATATTCGCACCAGGATATTCTTTTGAGTCTCTGATTGATTTGCCAGCTTGAATTATCTCAATAGTTCTTTGTTCTTGACTATTAACTAGGTTAACAGTTAAGAGAAGTATTAAAAAATTTTTAAAAAAATTCATTTATTTCTGAAAATTGTTTGTTCTCTGTCAGGCCCAACAGATATTATATTGATTGGGACTTTAACAAATGATTCAATAAAGTCAATATATTGAATAAGTTCTTTTGGAAGATCTTTTTCATATTTAATTTGAGTTATATCATTATCCCATCCTTCAAACGATTTATAATTAGGGGTGATCTTTTTTGACGTAACATCATAGGGAAAAAAATCAATTACTTTTTTATCTAAATTATATGATACACAAACATTTATTTTACCGATTGAACTTAAAACATCAGATTTCATCATGTTTAATTCAGTTATACCATTTATTTCAATTGAATATTTTAAAGCTACTAAATCTAACCAACCACATCTTCTATCTCTTCCTGTTGTTGCCCCATATTCATGACCAACTTCTCTAATTTTCATTCCTGTAGAGTCAAATAATTCGGTTGGAAATGGTCCAGAACCAACTCTTGTTGTATATGCTTTAAAAATACCTCTTATATTTTTAATCTTGTTTGGAGGAATACCAAGTCCAGAACATGCGCCTGCTGAAGTAGTATTTGATGAGGTTACATATGGATAGGTGCCAAAATCTATATCCAATAGAGACCCCTGGGCTCCTTCTGCTAAAATCTTTTTTCCTTTACGAATTGCCTCATTCAAATAAATTTCACTTTCGATTAAATTAAATGACTTAATACAGTCAATCCCTTTAAAAAAATCATCTTCAAGTAAATCAAGGCTTAAATCAACAGGTTGATTAAAATTTGATATTAAATTAAGATGTTTCTCCTTTAAAATATCATATTTTTTCTCCCAATTATTATTAATTATATCTCCAACTCTTATTCCATTCCTTCCTGTTTTATCCATATATGTTGGACCTATTCCTTTTAAAGTGGAACCAATCTTTTTCTTTCCTTTTGAGGCTTCTGATGTGGCATCTATGATTTTATGTGTTGGAAGAATTATATGTGCTTTTTTGGAAATAAATAGTTTACTATTTAGATCTATATTAAATTTTTTTAGACCATTAATTTCTTTATGAAAAACAGCAGGGTCTATTACAACCCCATTTCCTATGATATTTATTGAATTTTTATTAAAAACACCTGATGGAATGGTATGTAATACATGTTTGTGTCCATCAAATTCAATAGTATGGCCAGCATTTGGACCACCTTGAAATCTAGCTACAATATCATAATCTGGAGTAATTGCATCAACAATTTTACCCTTTCCTTCATCTCCCCATTGAAGGCCTAACAAAAGATCTAAAGACATAAAGTGTTTATTTTTTTTTCCTTTTTGTAGCATATAAATATAGAGAATGATCTTCAATATTTACATCAAAAATCTCCTCTATATCTTTTTTAATAGATTGAATCCTAGGATCACAAAATTCTTTTACTTCACCAGTATCAGTAATTATCAGATGATCATGTTGATTGTTAAAGTAACATCTTTCATATTGAGAAAAAGAATCTCCAAATTGATGTTTTCTAACAAGACCTGATTCCATAAGAAGATCAATTGTGTTGTATAGAGTCGCTCTACTTACTCTGTAGTTTTTTTTATTCATTTTTTCATATAATGAATCAATGTCAAAATGACCATCTATTGAATATATCTCATTAAGAATACTAAATCTTTCTGGAGTTTTTCTGTGGTTATGGTGACTTAAGAATTTAGTAAATACATCAATTACTACATCATTTTTTTTATTTTTTGTAACCATTTATTTATTTTCTTGAAACTTTTTCAATCCCATCGATTGAAGTAAGTTTTTTTAATAATTTATTCAAAATTACTTTATTTTTTACTTCTACACTTACAAATCCTGAGAATGTTCCATCATTTGTTTCAAAAGATATTTTGTTCATATTTACATTCATTGAATTTGAAATTAGTGATGTAATGCTATTAATTAATCCAATATCATCAATTCCATTTATTTGGATTTGAGCATTAAATTCATGATTCTCTGAATCTATCCAATTTGCAGAAATAATTCTGTAAGCATAATTGGATCTTAGTGAAATTGCATTTGGGCAATCTTGTCTATGAACTTTTATTCCGTCTTTAACAGATATAAAGCCAAATACTTTATCACCTGGAATTGGATTACAGCATGATGCTATTGAATATTTTAGCATTTCTTTTTCTTTCCCAAACACTAGTTTATCAAACTTTATAAAATCTGTTGGCTCTAAATTTTTACCTGGCTTATTATTAGATCCAATTCTTCTTTTGAAATAGCCTATGTAACTATTATAATCACTTGCAAAACTTTTAATTTTTTTATTATCAATTAATCCAATTCCAATCTTATAGAATAAATCATTACTGGCATTAATTTTAAAAAATTTCATCATTTGGCCCGATACTCTATCATCAAGTTTTATTTTTAACTGCTTAAGCTTTCTTTCAAGTATTTCCTTTCCATCCATTGAAATTCTGTTCTTCTCCTCATTAATTGAAGATTTAATTTTTGATTTTGCCTTTGATGTTTCAACAAAATTTAACCAGTTAACATTTGGCTTAACTTTCTCAGAGGTTATAATATCAACTTGATCACCACTTTTCAATGTATGACTTAGTGGTACTAGCTTTCCATTAACCCTAGCTCCTCTTGTTTTAATTCCAATGCCTGTATGAACATGAAAAGCAAAATCTAATGCAGTAGAGCCGCTTTTTAGTGATTTTAAATCACCTTTTGGAGTAAACACATATATTTCCTTTGAATAAAAATTTAATTTAAAATCTTCAACAAAATCAA
>CESW01111459.1_pt1 | contig 10478 bp, 6 predicted proteins | sample 531171 | NCBI WGS metagenome assembly CESW01 (sample SAMEA2621859, study PRJEB7988) | marine metagenome | biome: marine biome (ENVO:00000447); feature: surface water layer (ENVO:00002042); material: "saline water (ENVO:00002010), including plankton (ENVO:xxxxxxxx)" | depth 5 m
CTTCTGCTTCTAGTTGGACTCGTTCATTTACCCTCAGTTCTAAGGGTTGATTTAATAGGCGAATTTGAGACTCCTGAGCTTGTAAAAAATATGGAGTTATAATAACGAAGAAACAGAAAAAAGAAAGTACTTTAACATTCATAATTCGCAAAATTTTAGCGTGTGAAAGAAATATTTTTCCAAATGAGATATTTTCCATGTAGTTCTTAATCGTCTAAGTGATTTTCAGATAAAAGGATAGATGGACACTATCACTTGAGTAAGCAATATAAAAAGGGTAGCTATTTATCAGAAAAAAAAAATAAAGAAATCCGTAATTTAAAATACATTTAAAGGTCTGAAATTCTAATTCATTCATCTAGCAGACGAATGCATCTTTTGCGTTTTTATTTGAGTAGCATATTTCTTCTATAAATATATTATTTAAGCAACCAATAATGAGTATATCTTTTCAAAAATTACCATTTACCAGTCGACATCATGGAATGAGCATTGCTGATCATCAACATATGCTTGAGATGATTAATGCTAAAGATATGGAACAGTTGATCGAGGAAACAATTCCTAAAGGTATTCGATTAAAATGTGATTTAAATATACCTGCTGCACTTACAGAGGAAGAGTTTTTAGTCGAATTCCGTAAAATTGCATGTATGAATAAGGTATATACCTCATATATCGGCCAGGGATACTACGATACCTTTTTACCGACGGTTATTCAAAGGAATATTTTAGAAAATCCGGCTTGGTATACCGCTTATACTCCATATCAGGCAGAAATTGCACAAGGCCGGATGGAAGCGCTTATCAACTTTCAAACTATGGTCAGTGATCTTACTGGTATGGAGTTAGCTAATGCCTCGTTACTCGATGAAGCTACTGCAGCAGCAGAAGCCATGACTATGCTCTATGGACAAAGAAAAGGAAGTAAGAAAAAAACAGCTGATACTTTTTTTGTGAGTGACAAAGTGTTTCCACAGACCCTTGATTTATTGTACACCAGATCAGTTCCATTAGGTATACGGATAGAAGTGGGAGAATTGGCGCAACTCGATGTTACTCGGGAAGATGTATTTGGAATCTTATTTCAATATCCAGAAGTCGACGGACAGGTAGTTAGTTATGAGGCACTAATTCAAGCTTGCAACGAGCATAAAGTATTTGTGGTAGCCGCCGCAGACTTGCTCAGTTTAACCCTTTTAACTCCGCCTGGTGAGATGGGGGCCGACGTAGTAGTTGGGACTACGCAGCGTTTTGGTATTCCGATGGGCTATGGCGGACCACATGCGGCGTATTTTGCAACGAAAGAAGCTTTTAAACGGCAAATACCAGGTCGAATCATTGGTGTAACACAAGATAAAGAAGGCCGACCAGCTTATCGTATGGCCCTTCAGACCAGAGAACAGCATATTCGCCGTGAAAAAGCGACCTCGAATATATGTACGGCACAAGTATTACTAGCCGTTATTGCGGGAATGTATGGGGTATATCATGGTCCAGAAGGGCTTAAACATATTGCATCACGTATTCATGGGTATACTTCTCTAACTAAAAAGCTACTCGAATCCTTAGGTGTAGAAGTTCAAACAACCGAGTATTTTGACACCTTAACCTTCCGAATGAAACGTAGCCTTTTAGAACCTGTTGCTACAAAGCTAGAAACAAATTTCTATTATGCTACCGATGATACCGCTAGTTTAAGCTGGGATGAAGCGAAAGACCTTGATGATCTCGAGCTTCTTCAGCAAATTTTCGAAGAGGTGACAGGAAAGCAGTCCGATCTAGACTTCTCTGAGGAAATGGATAAAATCGAGATGCATTTGCCTTCAAGCATTCTTAGGGATTCAGAGTTTATGAGTCATGAGGTATTTCATGCATACCGAACAGAACATGAAATGCTTCGTTATATGAAGCGTTTAGAATCAAAGGATCTTTCTTTGGTTCACTCCATGATTTCCCTAGGTTCCTGCACGATGAAGCTAAATGCTACCAGTGAAATGATTCCCCTAAGTTGGCCAGAGTTTGCACACATCCATCCATTTGCACCACTCGAGCAAGCCCAGGGCTATGCTCAGATGTTTAAAGAATTAGAGGCATGGCTTGCAGATATCACTGGATTTGATGCGATTTCGTTTCAACCTAATTCTGGCGCACAAGGAGAATATGCTGGACTAATGACCATAAGAGCTTATCATGAACACAGAGGAGATTCTCATCGTAATGTGGCTTTAATCCCAGCTTCTGCTCATGGAACCAACCCAGCCAGTGCCGTTATGGCTGGTATGGAAGTTATTGTGGTAGAAACAGACAAGCACGGGAATATTTCCTTTGACGATTTGGAAGCAAAAGTTGAGAAATACTCTGACCGGCTAGCCGCGTTGATGGTCACCTACCCGTCTACTCATGGGGTTTTTGAGCATAAGATCAAAGATTTTTGTACCCTAATTCATCAGCATGGTGGACAGGTCTATATGGACGGAGCAAATATGAATGCTCAGGTAGGTTTAACGAGTCCAGGGCTCATTGGAGCTGATGTATGCCATTTAAATCTTCATAAAACATTTTGTATTCCTCACGGAGGCGGAGGACCTGGTATGGGACCAATTGGGGTAGCTAAGCATTTAACTCCTTTTCTTTCTACTCACTCTCAGATTCTTACAGGAGGAACTTTTGGGACTTCTCCAGTATCTGCAGCACCTTATGGCAGCGCAAGTATTTTGACTATATCATACGCATATATTCGTATGATGGGAGGTGATGGGTTAACCGAAGCAACCCGTCGGGCTATTTTAAATGCCAATTATATTAAAGAACGTCTAGCGCCTCATTACTCAATACTATATACTGGTCTTAGTGGTCGTTCTGCTCATGAATTTATTATCGATTTACGACCATTTAGACAAAGTGCAGGAATTGAAGCAACCGATTTAGCAAAGAGGTTAATGGATTATGGATACCATGCTCCGACGATGAGTTTTCCGGTGCCAGGTACACTCATGATTGAACCTACAGAAAGCGAAAGTTTGGCTGAACTTGATCGTTTCTGCGAAGCTATGATTGCCATCCGGGCAGAAATTAAGTCCGTTGAACAAGGAGAGTGGCCCGTCGAAGATAACCCTTTGAAAAATGCCCCACATACCATGCGGGTACTAACCCAAGAAAAATGGGAAAAGACATATAGCCGTGAACAAGCAGTATTTCCGATTGTCGAATTACGATGGAATAAATTCTGGCCTTCCGTTTCTAGGGTCGATGATGCCTATGGAGACAGAAATTTAGTGTGTTCCTGCCTGCCAATAGAAGCTTATACTAGTTAACCAAACACAACTAATGTAACTCACCATGTTTTTTGAGCAAATTTTTGAGGAAAAGCTAGCACAGTACTCATATGTAATTGGCTGCCAGAAATCAGGAGAAGCAATAGTTATCGATCCTATGAGAGACATAGAGCGATACAATAAACTAGTTAACAAGCACGGATTAACTATTGTTGCTGCGGCCGATACGCATATTCATGCAGATTACATTTCAGGGCTAAGAGAATTTGCTGCCCGAGGGATAAAAGTTTATGCCTCCGATGAAGGCGGTGTAAATTGGAAATATGAATGGCTTAAAAATAGTGATTATAACTACGAATTTCTGACGGACAATGATATCTTCAAAATAGGAAATATCATTTTTAAAGCAGTTCATAGCCCCGGTCATACCCCCGAACATATCAGTTATTTGGTGTCAGATGGAGCCACTACGGAGGAGCCCATGGGTATTTGTTCTGGTGATTTTATATTTGTGGGCGATGTAGGCCGTCCCGATTTGTTAGAGTTGGCTGCTGGTATGGAAGGAATGATGGAGGAATCGGCAAGAACATTGTACAAATCCTTAGATAAATTCAAAGATTTAGCATCTTATGTACAAGTTTGGCCTGGTCATGGAGCCGGAAGTGCTTGTGGGAAAGCCTTAGGAGCAGTACCAGATTCTACAGTAGGCTATGAAATGCGGTTTAACAATTCAATACGAGCAGCCATAACTGAACAGGACTTTGTGGATTATATTCTAGATGGGCAACCCGAACCACCTTTGTATTTTGCTCGCATGAAGCGTGACAATAAAATGGGTCCGAGGGTGCTTGGAAAGGTATCGATACCTCAGAAAATGACAGCAGATGAGTTTGTCGCTGCGATTAATTCAGATGAATTTGCTGTAGTCATTGATACGCGAGGACGGCATGAATTTATGGCCAATCATCTTAAGGGTGCCTTATTTGCTCCGGTTAACAAAGCCTTTAACACTACCGTAGGATCTTTTGTAATGGAGGATGAACACATATATTTGGTGGTGGAAGAAGAGAAATTACATGAAGCAATACTTGATTTATTTCGCATTGGCTTAGATCACATTAACGGATATATAACACCATCGGAACTATATGCTAAGCAAGATCTAAAAATGATTACAACTGAAACTATTACTTTTGAAGAATTTGATAGTTATAATGAATCAGGTAAGTATCGTGTGTTAGATGCTCGCAAAGAATCCGAACATGTAATCGGCGCGATACCGGGAGCACTTAACTTCGCTCATACCCGTATAGTTAAAAACCTTGACAAAATACCTACTGATAAACCTCTTTTGGTTCATTGCAAAGTTGGTGGAAGAGCTGCTTATACCTCTGCATTGTTACAGAAATATGGTTATGAGGTAGTGTTGGTAGCCGACAAGGTTGAGCCATACCTACAGCAGCGCAACTTTATTTAAGCCTATTGGAATAGAGGGGAGTTTTATACGACGAATGTCAAGTCAGTTTAGTCCCCAATAAAATTTAAAAAAGAGGCTTTGGTTTACTCTAATCATCATGGGAATAACTGTATATGCTAATATCGTTTGAGGATGACACTGCCTTTCCCAAAAAATTCTAACTGGACGACTTAAATAAACTAATCTAATCTAGCTTTATACTATATCGGGTTGTAGAATTTACTAAATTCAAGTACTCACAATCTCAAAATCGTAGTATATATGGAGTTAGAATCTACCATCCGTCAACTAGCCTCTGAAAGTAAGGTTAGTGAATCTCTATCTAAGCATGTAATTGTTCTTTCTGAAATTTTAGAACAGCTTAGCCTAGATCGAAGTAAGCCTGATTTTTTAGCTTTGCTGGGAAATGCTCCTATACAAATAAAGAATGCATTAGAAAATGGTCAAGTTAGCAAACTAGAGGCTTTTTTAAATGGGCTTCAAAACCTATCTAACGGGGAGATAAAGGAATTTCTGAGATTATATACCACATATTTTCATTTGGTAAACTCTTTAGAACAGCACGAGATAAGCCGGATCAATCGTAAACGAGAGTTTGCAGAAACACCCGATACTCCTCGAAATGAGAGTATTTTGGAGGCTGTATACACCATGAAAAAACAAGGGTATTCCTATGCAGAAGTGATGGATGTATTTGATCAAATGGATATCCAACCTACTATAACCGCACACCCTACTGAAGCTCGGCGACGTAGCATCCTAACCAAGCAACATGAAATAAGTGAGATGGTGAGTAAGTTGGGTACCGAAGAACAAACATCTGACGAGGAACGCCATTTAAGAAAAGAAATTCTTAATCAGCTTAAACTCTTACTACTTACCGATGAAGTGCGAGCCGAACGAATGTCGGTGGAAGATGAAGTAGAAAATGGATTATACTTCTTTACCCATACCATATGGGATGCTATCCCACGGCTATATAAGGACATAAGGTTGGCTTTGGAAACCTATTATCCAGAAGCTTATCCCAATCATAGTCGCGCTTTACCAATCGTATTACGATATCGTTCTTGGATAGGGAGCGACAGAGATGGAAATCCAAATGTCACTTCTTCGGTTACTTGGAAAACGCTCATAGAACAGCGTAAAACCGTTTTGCAGCTGTACTTGAAAAAATTGGATCACCTTCGAAGGTATCTGAGTATTTCATATAAAGAAGCTACTATATCGGATGCATTGAGGGTGTCTTTACGAAAGGAGGAAAGTGATAACCCTTTGAGTGATTTATACGAAAGAAGGTATCAAAGAGAGCCTTACCGAAGAAAAATTACTCACATTATGCAGCGCTTGACTGTTCAATTGCATGCAATTGAACAGTCAAAGGGTCATATCCTAGATAAAGCTAAGGAGTATACTCCTGAGGTATTTATTGAGGATTTGGAGCTAATTAGTGAATCTTTACTACAACAAGGATTTGGTGGGATGACTGAACAAGGGAGACTTCATGACCTTATTATCTGTGCTAAAACCTTTGGGTTTCATTTAACTGCATTGGATATACGACAACACTCTAGACTTCATGAGGAAACAGTTACAGAAATGTTGAGCTTTGCCGGTGCTGAATGTGATTATACTAATCTTTCAGAAGGTGAAAAGATTAGCCTTTTGGACAAAGAACTTAAAAATCCAAGGCCACTATGTTCACTAGGATTTCAGCGAAGTGAGACTACACAAAGAGTATTGGGGGTATTCGAAGAGATTCGAGATATGTTAGAGCTCGACTCTAATATTTTTGGCAGTTACATAATCTCTATGACTCATGGAGTTAGCGACATGTTGGAAGTTCTTCTGATAGCTAAAGAAATGGGTTTATGGAGTATACTAGATGGCGAGGTAACTACTCTATTGGATGTGGTTCCTCTATTTGAAACCATAGAAGATTTAGAAAACTCCCGAGATATTATGGCTCAGATGTTTGAAGACCCTTTATTCAAACAGCAGATTGCAGCGAGAAACAATTTCCAAGAAATCATGTTGGGTTACTCCGATAGTAATAAAGACGGTGGTTATTGGACTGCAAATTGGACACTTAACAAAGCTCAGTATGATTTAGGAATTGTTTGCCGGGAGTATGATATTGATTTTAGGCTTTTTCATGGACGAGGTGGTACTATAGGTAGAGGTGGTGGACAGTCCAACAAGGCTATTTTAGCAATGCCTCCGGTAAGTAATAATGGGCGCATTAGATTTACCGAACAAGGCGAGGTGATTTCTTTTCGCTACTCCCTAGAAACCATTGCTCATCGTCACTTAGAACAGCTTGTCCATGCGATGGCTCAGGTGATCAATGCTCAAAAGAATGCGCCCGGATATCTCTATGGAAAAGATCGTGAATGGGATCTCATGCAAGAACTTTCTAAATATACGATGGAAGCCTACAGAGGCTTAATTGATGCGCCTGGTTTCTGGGAATGGTATATGCAAAAAACACCTATCGAGCATATTGGAAAACTTCCTATTGCCTCCCGACCTGTTTCCAGAGGTGCTAGCGGTGGGCTTACATTCGAAGGCCTTAGAGCTATACCATGGGTCTTTGCTTGGACCCAAGTCCGTTATAATGTACCAGGCTGGTACGGAATTGGATCTGGTTTAAAAAAGCTTATTGGCAACAATCCTGATGCTCAAGATATTGTAAAGCGATGGTTTAGAGAATGGACCTTTTTTCATACCGTTCTTAATAATTCCCAGCGTGAGTTAGCTCGAACCCATATTGCCACCTCAGAGTTATACTTGGATCATCCTGAAGAGGATACTTTTCATCAAATGATACTGCTGGATTACCAATGGGCTACCGAGTATATCACAGGTATTGCTGGAATGGAGAAAATTTTAGATCATAACCCCGTTATTCAGCGCTCCATACAATTTCGAAATCCCTTTACCTATCCGCTCAATGTTATTCAAACTGAGTTAATTCAACGATGGGTAAAAAGGGATATAACCGACCAAAATCAAGAAGAAATTCTTACTGAATTATTGTTTTTAAACATCAACAGTATAGCTGCAGCCATGCAGAGTACAGGATAATTTTTTTCATTCAAATAGCTGTAAAATTCTAAATATTCATATCCATCCTTACTATATTTCGCAAAAGATTCAACACGGAAAATCATGACTTCAATATTACAGGTAGATAAGGTGACTTCTTCCAGGATTCAGGAAGTAGATATGAATAATTTAGATTTTGGTCGATGTTTTACCGATCATATGTTTGAGATGCAGTACGCGCACAATACGTGGGAAACTGGCCAGATTAAACCATTCGGTCCCATCGAAATTAATCCAGCATTAAATGTACTTCATTATGGGCAGGCGGTATTTGAAGGAATGAAAGCGTTTTATGTGGACGAAAAACAAATCAATTTATTTCGGCCAGATGTGCATCATGCTCGATTTAATCGATCTTGCCGGAGAATGTGTATACCCGAGACTTCTTATGAAGTATTTATTGAAGCTCTTGAAATACTTATCCGGTTAGATGCCGCTTGGGTGCCCAAAAAGCGAGGAACTGCACTGTATATTAGGCCTTTTATCTTTGCTAATGAAAATTACCTTGCCGCGAGAGTATCCGCGACCTATGCTTACCACATAATTATGTCTCCTGTGGGAGCTTATTATGGCGAAGGATTTAACCCGGTTTCTTTAACCACCTCTCCTGACTTTGTTCGCGCAGTACCAGGTGGAACTGGGGAGGCAAAAACTGCGGGTAATTATGCAGCCAGTTTCTTACCCGCCCAACAGGCGCAACAAGATGGTTTTACTCAGGTACTCTGGCTGGATGCCATTGAACATAAATATATTGAAGAGGTTGGCACTATGAATATTCATTTCCTAATTGGTGACATCCTAGTTACTCCTTCCTTAACTGGCTCAGTTTTGTCTGGGATTACTAGAGATTCCGTTATTCAGTTGGCGAAAGAATGGGGATATGAGGTGCAAGAGAGAAAGATATCAATCGATGAAGTTATGCAAGCCTTTGCTGATGGTCATCTAAAAGAGGTGTTTGGTAGTGGTACAGCGGCCGTTATTAGTCCTGTAGGTCGAATTGCGCATAAAGGACAGGAAATTACCATCGGTGATGGTAAAATTGGCCAGCTTGCTGAAAGATTTCACAACACCATTACAGGCATTCAATATGGCCAGTTAGAGGACCATTTTGATTGGACTCATCCTGTTAGTATTTATACCCAATAGACCTGTGCAGTTAAGTACCCTAATAGCGGTTATGCTCGGTGGAAGTCTTGGCGCTTTGAGTCGTTATTTACTAGGTTTAGGAGTCCACCGATGGTTAAGGCCAGAATTTTTACCGATTGGAACTATGATTGTGAATCTTATAGGATGTTTCTTAGTTGGTCTTTTAGCAGCACTTTTTGAGCTAAAAAATTGGGGAAGCGGCTGGCCTCGCATCTTATTGTTTGTCGGATTTTTAGGTAGCTTTACTACTTTTTCCACCTATACCATTGACACTTTTTTGCTACTTAAATCTGATCAATTTATGGGTGCTTTTCTGAATATGGGACTGCAAGTTATACTCGGGCTAGCTCTATCTATGGCGGGTTGGTATTTAATTTATGGAATAAAAATCTCAGGTTAAAGTAGTAGTAGGAAGATCAATAACCTTTTGCTCGATCTATAAGAAATTGTGCAGGCATGCCGGAAGAAATTCTATGATAATTGTCCACAATCAAAGCTGCGGCATCGCTTACCCTAGTTTGAGCAGCTATATGTGGGCTAATCATTATTTCCTTTCGAGACCAAAAATGATGATCACGATCGAGAGGTTCCTTAGTGAATACGTCTAGGTACGCTCCCTGAACTTGCTGAGTGTCTAGGGCGTATATCAAGTCTTCATCGATGAGTTGAGCTCCTCGTCCTGCATTAATAATAAAACTGGGCTTCGGCATACTTTTGAAAAGCTCAAGTTCCAACAGGCCTTGAGTTTCTGTTGTAGTTGGTAGTAGGCAAACCACTATATTACACTGCCGAGCAAAAGTGTGGAGTTCCTGTTGTTCGTAACAACGCACATTTTCTAGTTCTTTTTTAGTACGCGACCATCCTAGTACGGTATAACCTTGGTTTGCTAATGATACACTCACATACTGTCCTATACTACCCAGCCCCATGATTCCAACCTTGAGTGCCTCGAGACGTACCGTTTCCTTGCTTTCCCAGTGTCCTTCAAATTGGTTAGCTCGATAGTGTAATCCATTATGCCGTATATCCATAAGCACCCATTCTACATATGCGAGCATGTCGGTGGCCAAGGATTTCAGACTCATTCGTGCAATGGGAATATGTGGAGGAATACTGGAATCTTCGAGCAGCTTAGAAACACCAGCTCCGTAGGACTGGATAAGCTGAAGGTTTGGATACGAAGTTAACGTATGTTGAGGTATATTCCAGCAAACGCACATTCTCACTGCCTTTTTTGAAGTAATCTGAGGCCATATATCCACCTGAATATTAGGGTCAAGACCTTGGATATGTTCTTTAAGTTTAAGAAAATTTTTATTGGTAGAGATGAGTGCTATTGCCATACTTAAATATAGGGTTTGATTTGCATAATTTGTGGAAAACTTGTGTACATAGTCTTTGTGGGTTACCCTATATTACTAAGGTAAATACCTATCTATGTATCTAATATTTGACACCGAAACCACCGG
>CESW01034452.1_pt1 | contig 10475 bp, 10 predicted proteins | sample 531171 | NCBI WGS metagenome assembly CESW01 (sample SAMEA2621859, study PRJEB7988) | marine metagenome | biome: marine biome (ENVO:00000447); feature: surface water layer (ENVO:00002042); material: "saline water (ENVO:00002010), including plankton (ENVO:xxxxxxxx)" | depth 5 m
ATAATTTTTATTGATGAAATTGATGCTGTTGGAAGAAGTAGAGGTGCTGGTCTAGGAGGTGGAAATGATGAGAGAGAGCAAACTCTAAATCAACTTTTAGTGGAGATGGACGGTTTTGACACTAATGAAGGTGTTATAATTATTGCAGCAACTAATAGACCAGATGTGTTAGATCCCGCTTTATTAAGACCAGGAAGGTTTGATAGACAAGTTGTAGTTTCAAACCCGGATATAATTGGTAGAGAAAAGATTTTAAAAGTTCATGTCAAAAAAATTAAGATGGCTCCTGATGTTAACTTAAGAACTATAGCAAGAGGAACACCAGGATTTTCAGGTGCAGATCTCGCTAATTTGGTAAATGAGTCAGCGCTACTTGCTGCAAGAAAAAATAAAAGGATTGTTACTTTAAATGAATTTGAAGAAGCAAAAGACAAAGTAATGATGGGTGCCGAAAGACGTTCGATGGTTATGACAGAGGATGAAAAAAAATTAACTGCATATCACGAGGGAGGTCATGCTTTAGTATCATTTAATATGCCAAGTTATGATCCAATACACAAAGCTACAATAATTCCTAGAGGAAGAGCATTAGGAATGGTTATGAATTTACCAGAAAGAGACAAACATGGTCATTCAATAAAATATCTAAAAGCTAGATTAGCCATATGTTTCGGTGGTAGGGTTGCAGAGGAAGTAATTTTTGGTAAAGATAATATATCGACTGGGGCTGGTGGCGGAAGTGGATCAGATATAAACCAAGCTACTCAATTAGCTAGAGCTATGGTTACAAAGTACGGTATGAGTGAAGAAATGGGACCAGTTGAATACGGAGAAAATCAAGAAGAAGTATTTCTTGGGAGATCGGTTACTCAAACCCAATCAGTTTCTGAGGAAGTAGCAAAAAAAATAGATAAAGAAATCAGAAAACTAGTAGATGAAGGTTACAATAAAGCAAAACAAATTTTAACAGATAAAATCGACGATCTACACAAAATTGCAAAAGCTCTTATAACATATGAGACTTTGACTGGTGAAGAAATTGAAAATATAATTAACAAGAATGTATATCCAGCGGATAAACAAGATTTAAAAGTTGAAGAAGATAAGGGCTCTGCAATGAGCGCAATGGGCCTTAAACCTAAAATTGTTCATTAAAATTAATGATAAAATATTACACTCGAGTGTGTAATTTTTATTATGGAAAAGAATCAAAATTTTTACTCAAAAGAAAAAAAACACTACCCCTTAACGGAAATAAAGAAATATCTTTTGATAAAATCGAAATTATTTCTAGAAAATCCAAAAAAAAAATATTTGTAAAAAATATTAGTTTTTTACCGAACATATTAAAAAAAAAAATCAAGAAAGACATCAATTTAGTAACAAAAAAAAAAAAATTAAGATATTTAAATTTAAAATCTGTTCCAAATATAATGGGCATACTAAATGTTACACCAGATAGTTTTTCAGACGGTGGAAGATATAATAAAAAAAAGCTTGCTAAAAAACATTTAGATTATCTTTTCGAAAAAGGTGCAGATTTAGTAGATATTGGTGGTGAGTCAACAAGACCAGGATCTAAAGACATTAATTCTAAAATTGAATGGAATAGATTAAAAAATATTCTGAAAATTTTTAATAAAAAAAAAGTTATTTCCTTAGATACTAGAAAATCGGAAATTATGGAGAAAGGAATAAAATTAGGAATAAAAATAGTAAATGACGTTTCAGGTTTAAATTATGATAAAAATTCAATTAATATATTAAAAAAATATAAAATACCTTTTATTTTACAACATTCTCTTGGTAAACCAGATGTAATGCAAAATAATCCAAAATATAAAAATGTTTTGTTAGATATTTATGATTTTTTCGAGAAAAAAATAAAATACTTAAGAGAAATTGGTATACACCATAATGATATTATTTTAGATCCAGGAATAGGTTTTGGAAAAAATTTGAAACATAATATGACAATAATTAAGAATATATCGATTTACCACTCCTTAGGATTTCCTATATTATTAGGAATATCGCGGAAAAAATTTATACAGGAATTATCTTATAAGAATGATAGCTTAGAAAGATTAGGAGGAACAATTAGCTCAACTATTTTTTTAATGACCCAAGGTATTCAAATCTTAAGAGTACACGATGTTAATGAGATTAATCAAAGCATTAAAATTTTTAAAGAATTAATTAAATAGTCATGAAATATTTTGGAACTGATGGAATCAGAGGTTATGTAAATAGTAAAAACATTAATGGAGACATGTTTTTCAAATTTGGATTAGCTGCAGGAAGATATTTCACAAATTTAAAAAAAAAAAAACAAACAGCTATCATTGCAAAAGACACAAGACTTTCTGGTTATGCTCTTGAGCCAGCTTTGGTTTCTGGATTAGCATCGGCTGGAATGCATGTTTATACGCTTGGCCCTCTTCCAACTAATGGGCTTGCAATGTTAACAAAATCAATGAATGCAAATCTTGGAATAATGATTACAGCATCTCATAATTTATTTTACGATAATGGTTTAAAGTTATTTGGTCCAGATGGACTTAAATTATCCGATAAAATTCAAAAAAAAATAGAGAATTTGATTGATAGCAAGGTCAAGAGTCATTTGTCTAAACCAAGATTTTTGGGACGAGTTAAAAGATTAGAAACTGGAACTGAAGATTATATCAAGATATTAAAAAAGAAAATTCCAAATAATTTTAAATTTAGAAATATGAGAATAGTATTAGATTGTGCTAACGGAGCTGGCTATAAATCAGCACCAAAAATGATTAAATCATTAGGTGTTAAATTAAAAGTTATTGGTGATAAACCAAATGGATTTAATATTAATAAGAATAGTGGCTCTACATTTCCAAAAAAACTTCAAAAATTTGTAAAAAAGCATAAAGCACACTTGGGGATTTCTTTAGATGGGGATGCAGATAGGATCATAATGTGTGATGAAAAAGGTTCAATTATCGATGGTGATCAAATTATTGCCGCTTTAGCTCTTAGATGGAAAAAGAAAAAAATTTTAAAAGGGGGTGTTGTTGGTACTTTGATGTCTAATTATGGTTTAGAAAAATTTTTAAGAGAAAAAAATATTAAATTTTTACGAGCAAAAGTTGGAGATAGATACGTAAAAGAGATTATGCAAATAAAAAAATTTAATTTGGGAGGAGAACAATCGGGCCATATAATTTTGGGAAAATTTGCAACAACCGGTGACGGTCTATTGGTAGCTCTTGAAGTGATTAAAGCTTTAAGTAAAAATATTAAAGCTAGCGAGTTTTTTGATGTGTTTAAAAAAACTCCTCAGATTTTAAGAAATATTAGAATTAAAAAAAGTAATCCACTTAAAAAATTGGTAGTAAGGAACTCTATTAAAACTGCTAATAAACTAATGAAAGGCAAAGGAAGGATTCTAGTTAGAAAATCTGGAACTGAACCAAAAATAAGAATAATGGGTGAGAGTGATAATGTAGTATTGCTTAAAAAATGTATAAAAATAATAACTAGAAAAATTTGTTAATTTGAAGCCTAAATCAAAAATTTTGATTATTGCTGGTTCAGACTCATCTGGAGGTGCAGGGATACAAGCAGATATCAAAACTGTTACAAGTCTTGGATCTTATGCCATGACTGCTATAACTGCAATTACTGTTCAAAATACCCAAGGTGTTAAATCAGTGATACCTTTATCTGTAAATGAAATTAATAGTCAAATTCTTTACACGGTAAAAGATATTAAGCCTGATGCCATAAAAATTGGAATGTTGCATTCATCTCAAGTAGTTAAAAAAATTTCAGATACATTGAATAAGATTAGAATAAAAAAAATAATTTTGGATCCTGTAATGGTTGCAAAAGGGGGGACAAAATTAATCAACAATGAGGCAATTAAAGTTTTAAAAAAAAAGTTAATTAAAAAAGTAACATTAATAACACCAAATATACCTGAGGCAGAAATTTTATCAGGAGTTAAAATAGAGAATAAAAAAGATATGATATTAGCTGCCCAGAAGCTAATTGAAATGGGAGCTAAAAATGTACTGATAAAGGGAGGACACTTAAAGTCTAGAAAAGTAGAAGACATTTTTTTGAATAAATTAGAATTAAAAGTTTTTGTAAGCACAAGATACAATACAAAAAACACTCATGGTACGGGCTGTACTTTATCAAGTGCAATAACCACTTTTTTCTCATGTGGAAAAAGTATTAAGAGAGCTTGTGAATTAGGAATTAAATATGTAAATTCTGCAATATTAACCAACCCAAAATTAGGAAAAGGCCATGGCCCAATTAACCATCTTAACTCAATGAAAATTAAGAAGAGATTTATTTAATGAAAAATGTTGCAGTTGTTGGCTCTCAATGGGGAGATGAAGGAAAGGGTAAAATAGTAGATTGGCTATCTGAACAAGCAGATGTAGTTGTAAGATTTCAAGGAGGTCATAATGCTGGGCACACTTTAGTAATTGATGGTATTACGTATAAATTAAGATTACTCCCATCAGGAATTGTTAGAAAAAATAAGATTTCTATAATAGGAAATGGAGTTGTTGTTGACCCATGGGCTTTATTAGAAGAAATAAAAGAGATTAGATCTAAGAATGTCCGAGTAGATGTAGAAAATTTAATTATATCGGAGTCTGCGAATTTAATACTCCCATTTCATAGAGAAATGGATGAAATTAGAGAGGATGCTGCAGGAAAAGGAAAAATAGGAACAACAAGAAGAGGTATAGGTCCAGCATATGAAGATAAAGTTGGTAGAAGATCAATAAGAGTTATGGATTTAAGATCAGAAAAAAACCTAGATCAAAGACTAGAGTCTGTTTTATTACATCATAATGCTATCAGGAAAGGTTTAGGAAAAAAAATTTTTGAGAAAGATCAATTAAAAAAAGATTTATTAAAGATAGCACCTGAAATATTAAAATTTTCAAAACCAGTGTGGTTAAAAATTGACCAATTTAAAAGGCAAAAAAAAAAGATTTTATTTGAAGGAGCTCAAGGTATTTTACTAGATGTAGATCATGGCACTTATCCTTTTGTTACATCTTCCAATACTGTTGCGTCTAGTGCTGCTACAGGAACTGGGTGTGGCCCAAATTCAATCAATTATGTACTGGGTATCACTAAGGCATATACAACAAGAGTGGGTGAGGGCCCTTTTCCAACTGAACTCAAGGATGAAATAGGTGAATTGTTAGGTACTAGAGGAAAGGAGTTCGGCACTGTAACAAGTCGTAAAAGAAGATGTGGATGGTTTGATGGAGTATTGGTTAGACAAACTATTAAAATTTCGGGGATAGATGGTATTGCACTGACTAAATTGGATGTTTTGGACGATTTGGATGAAATCAAAATGTGTGTTCAATATGATTTAGATGGAAATAAGATTGATTACTTGCCTGCAGCGGTTGAGGATCAATTAAAGATCAAGCCAATATATAAGTCTTTTCCTGGATGGAAGATATCTACAAATGGTATTAAGAATATCAATGAACTTCCACAAAATGCTCAAAATTATATTTTTGCTGTAGAAGATTTTGTTGGTACTAAAATATCAAGTATTTCTACAAGCCCAGAACGAAAAGATACTATTTTAATTGAAAACCCTTTTGAAATTTAATTTACTGGCAATAAGTTCTTAGACTTTGCAAGAAGCAACATATGTTTTTGAAGTCTCTCGAAAGCTTTATTTTCAATCTGTCTTACTCTTTCTCTACTAATCTTATATTTTTTACTTAAATCTTCAAGAGTAGATGGATTATCATTCAATCTTCTAGAATATAAAATTTCTCTTTCTCTATCATTAAGAACACTAATTGAATTTTTTAATAAATCTTTTCTTTGTTCCATTTCCTCTTTTTGTGAAAATTTAAGATCATGATCTAATTCTTTATCTACTAACCAATCTTGCCATTCATCACCATCTTCACCTACTTGTGCGTTTAATGAAAATTCTTTACCTGACAATCTACGATTCATAGTTACAACTTCTTCTTTACTTACATCTAGCTTATCTGCAATTTTATCTACATGCTCATTCCTTAAATCACCTTCAGATTCTGGTGCTATTTGATTTTTTAATTTTTTAAGATTAAAAAATAATTTTTTTTGTGCCCTAGTTGTTCCAATCTTGACTAGGCTCCAAGATCTAAGAACGTATTCTTGTATAGAAGCTTTAATCCACCACATAGCATAGGTTGCCAACCTAAAACCTTTTTCTGGTTCAAACTTTTTCACTGCTTGCATTAGCCCAACATTTCCCTCTGAAATCATTTCGTTAACAGGCAAACCATATCCTTTATATCCCATTGCAATTTTAGCCACTAACCTTAGGTGACTTGTTACTAATTTTTCAGCAGATTTGACGTTCCCAGTAGTTTTCCAATTTTTAGCAAGCATATATTCTTCTTCAGCATCTAACATTGGAAATTTTTTAATTTGCTCTAAATATGCAGATAAACCACCCTCGTTACTTATTATGGGTAAGTTATTGTTTATTGTTGTACTCATAACATCACTTATCTAATTAATTTTTAATAATTTTCAATATCTTATTTATCAGTATTTCTTAGCATTTTTAATATTATTTCAAGTTCTTTTGGCAAAATTGAGTTAAAGATCAATTCTTTTTTTTTTTTTGGATGAATAAACCCAATTGTTTTCGCATGAAGAAATTGTCTATTAAGATTCAAAATTTTTTTTTCTATTAAAGGATCAATATTTTGTATTTTCTTGAATCTCTTTTTATATTTATCATCTCCTACTATACTATTACCTAAATAATTCATATGAACCCTAATTTGATGAGTTCGCCCAGTTTCTAATTTGCATTCTAATAGACTCAATGTTGGAATATTTTTATTTTCAAACAGTTCAACTGTTTTATAATTTGTGACAGCTTTTTTACCTTTTGTATTGCTAACTTCCATCATTTGTCTATTCTTTGAACTTCTAGTGATTAAAGTTTCAATTTTGCCTTTTGAGGGTCTGATCTTTCCCCAAATTAATAATTGATAAATTCTCTTGATAGAATGTTGACTAAATTGATTAGATAAGTGTTCATGAGACACGTTGTTTTTTGCCACAACAACCAATCCAGATGTATTCTTATCGATTCTGTGGACTATTCCCGGCCGCATCTCATCTCCAATATTAGATAAAGAGACTTTATCATAGTTAATTAATGCATTTACAATCGTATTATCAAAATTTCCTGCACCAGGATGCATAACAATTCCAGCTGGTTTATTTAAAACTATTAAGTCTTTATCCTCATAAATTATATCCAATTTATATTTATATGGTTTTAGAGAAGCCTTTTTTGGCTCAGGTATTGATAAGTTTAAAATATCACCATATTTAACTTTTTTTGCAGGGTCTATCATGATTTTGTTATTAAGTTTTAATGATTTATTTAAGATTAAATTTTTAACTCTGGTTCTACTGATGTCTTTTTTTTTACTATTGATAAATACATCTATACGAAGGTTTTTTTCAACTTCTTTTACTATCAAATTTATTTTTTTTTCCATAAAATGTTATATTAATATCATATGCGCTTGTAGCTCAACTGGATAGAGCGCCTGACTTCGGATCAGGAGGTTCTGGGTTCGACTCCTAGCAGGCGCACCATCATTCCCCCATATTTATCAAAGTTCCTTTGATACGTGCTTTTAAAAACGAATAATAAAACAAAAATATTCCAAATGCTAAATAAGCTAAATTTAAATAATAAGCCTGCCTTAAATTTTCGTAATTTATAAAACCATTAAGTAAAATATTTCTTGCCTCATCAAATATGTAAACTAGCGGCAAACTTTTAGCTATTATTTGAAAAAAATTTGGAAGAATTTCTATTGGGTAATATATACAACCTAAGGGAGCTAATAAAAATAGAGACGACCAGGCTATATTTTCAAAAGATGGACCAAATCTTATAAGTCCAGCGCTCACAAATAAACCCAAGGTTATTCCGAAAATATACAGACTTAAAAATAATAAAAGCAGAGGCAAGCCTAACTTTAAAATTGAAACACCAAATAATGGTGAAGTTAGAAGAATTGCTGGCACTAGTCCGATCAGCGTTCGCACTAATGCGGTAAAAATTAATGCTACAATTATTTCTTTAAGCTTGAGGGGTGCTATAAATAAATTAGTAAAATTTCTGCTCCATATTTCCTCTAAAAAAAGCATATTAAAGCTTATACTTGACCTAAAAAGAATGTCATAAAGTATAGCGCATGTAAGTATTACACCCAGAGCATCATTATAATAATTACTATATATTGAGAAAAACTTTGAAATAAAACCCCAAAGTATTATTTGAATTGTAGGCCAATAAATAAGATCCAAAATTCTTGGCAAAGAGCTTCTTATCAAAAAAAAATGCCTTAAAAAAAGGCCATACATTTTATTAAAATTCATATTTTTCCCTAGTAAGTTTTAAAAAAACTTCTTCCAAGTTTTTTCGTCCGTGTTTTTTAATTAATTCTTTAGGACTATCTTGATCAATAATAGCTCCATTTTTCATCATAAAAACAGATGAGCATAATCTTTCTACCTCAGCCATATTATGGGAAGCAAGCAAAATAGATGCGCCATTTTCTTTTTGGTAATCTTCTAAAAAATTTCTTACAAAATCCCCAGTTTCTGGATCAAGAGATGCGGTAGGTTCGTCAAGAAGTAAGACCCTAGGATTATTAATAATTGATTTTGCGAGACTTACTCTGTTTTTTTGACCAGATGAAAGTTCTCCAGTAATTTTATTTATGATCTCATTAAGTCTTAATTTTTCGGTAAGTTCCTCAATTTTTGACATAAGATTTTTTACATCATAAAGCCTCCCATAAACCTCTAAATTTTGTTTTACAGATAATTTTTTTGGCAACTCTATATAAGGAGAAATAAAGTTTATATCATTTAATAATTTTACTCTTTCGTTTTCAATTGAAATTCCATTTATAAGAACCTTACCTTTTGAAGGTTTTAATAGTCCTAATATCATTCCTATAGTAGTTGTTTTTCCACAACCATTTGGACCAAGGATTCCTATGATTTCATTTCTTTTTATTTTGAATGAAATATTTTTTACAGCTTCTTTCTTATTATAAATTTTAGTTAATTCGATTATTTCAAGTGGAGTATTCATTAAAATTTTGAAGCTCTCATTAATCTATCGTTAATAGTTTTACCCAATCCTTTGTTGGGGATTTTTCGAACAACTATAGACTTGTGTTTATTTTTCTTTATTTTTCTAAGTATGCTATATAAATTTCTTGCCGCCTCTTTCAAATTACCATTTTTAGATAAAAAATAATAATTTGATTTAGTATCTTTGTTTTTATTTATAAGTAAGCAAGCTTCACCTTTTTTAACTTTTTTTACATTTAATCTGACTGGAATACCAGGAGAATAATGTAGTTTAAATTGGCCAGGGGAGGATATCTTTAGGGGGTTGTTGTTTATTAAAACTTTTTTATTTAATACTTTTTGAATTAATGATGTTTCTAAACCACCTAATCTTAATATTTTAGGTTTTCTTCTTAAGTCAATTATTGTAGATTCGACACCAATCGATGATTTTCCACCTTCTAATATAAACTTTATCTTTTTTCCAAAGTCATCTCTTACATCACTTGAATTAACAGCACTAACCTTTGATGATAAATTAGCACTTGGGGCGGCTAATGGATAATCTAATTTTTTTAATAGCTTTCTTGTTATAGGATGTTTCGGAAATCTGACTGCTAAAGTCTTATTATTATTGTTAGCAAATTTTGAGATTTTTGAGTCTCTTTTTAAGTACAGGACGAATGTAATTGGACCAGGACAAAGTTTTTTATATAACTTTATAAAATCGTTATTTAAAATACAATCTTTTTTAAGATCTTGAAGATTGTGATAATGAACTATTAGAGGATTGTTTTTTGGTCTTTTTTTTAGCTCAAATATCTTTTTACAAGCTTTGTCTGAATAACCATTGCCAGCTAACCCGTAAACAGTTTCAGTAGGTATAGCCACACATTCATTATTATCTAAGATTTTTTTAGCTTTTTTAATATTTGCAAGATTCATTTTCATGTATTATCTGAGAGTATTATATGAAAGATAAAAATTTACCAAATGATTATAACTCCCTAACTCTTGAAGAATTAACACAAGAGGCTAATAAGATGATCGAGGACCTTGAAAATCAAAAAGATTTAGAAAATTCAATAGAAAATTACCAAACTTTATTGAAACTTAATAATATAATAGAAAAGAAATTTCAAAGGAATATTAAAAGTGTTAGTGAAAAAACAAAAGAAAGTATTTTGAAAATCAATTTAAAAAAGCATGAAAAAAAAATTAAATAAAATCGCTAAAGATACAAATTTTTTTTTAAAGAGATTCATTAAAAAACAAAATAAATCTGAATTAATTATACCTATGAAATATGGTTTATTTTCAGGAGG
>CESW01067876.1_pt1 | contig 10468 bp, 5 predicted proteins | sample 531171 | NCBI WGS metagenome assembly CESW01 (sample SAMEA2621859, study PRJEB7988) | marine metagenome | biome: marine biome (ENVO:00000447); feature: surface water layer (ENVO:00002042); material: "saline water (ENVO:00002010), including plankton (ENVO:xxxxxxxx)" | depth 5 m
TCTGCCCCATGTTGAGCCCTTATCTCTTCACCCCAATGCACTCTACCTTCACCCAACATTTGAGGGAAATCTCGAATGGCCGCCTGATGGACTTCTTCAGTCAAGGTTGGTTTCGAATCACGTTCCATGGACGATGCGCTATCTTGGGCACTTGTCAAAAGTAACCTGACACAAGAACACCCTCTTTCAAGTGAGAATGGAACTTATCAAATGCGGTGGCACTTTGGCAATCATTGCCACCTTGCTTTTCAGCCCCAACCTTAGTCGAAGCCAAGAGGCAAACTTCAACAACGAAGCCATTTGGGCCAGTGGCACCTTCCGCACAGAATATGTCTGGGGCATCCGCTCTATGGCAAATGGAAAGCACTACACCACTCAGGAATACGATGAAAATGAAGGCTCATGCATCATTAAATGGTCCTACAAGACTGGACAAATCGTGGATACCCTACTCACCTCAAATGAAGCTTTTGGCGATCCACGCGAGACATTTCAGGGCTATGAATTTGGCAGCGACGAGCGATTTGTGTTGCTGACCACTGCAAGTGAAGGCTTATACCGCCACTCATTTTACGCCAACTTTTATGTGTATGACTTCGAGGCTAGAGACGATGCGCGTCCCATAACAGATTTCAAACTCGGCAAACAGCGGTTGGCTCAACTATCCCCTGCTGGTGACAGAGTGGCGTATGTGCGGGACAACAACATTTTCATTTCTAATCTGGCGACGGGCGAAGAAATCCAAGTGACCCAGGATGGAATCATGAACGAGCTCATCAACGGAGCTACAGATTGGGTTTACGAAGAGGAATTTGGTGACGATCAGGGGTTGTTTTGGAATGGCGACGGCACGCGCTTGGCGTACCTCAAATTTGACGAAAGTGAAGTGCGAGAATTCAGCATGCCTGTCTACGGCGGCCTCTACCCTGATCCATACATCTTCAAATACCCTAAAGCAGGCGAGGAAAACAGCAAAGTGACGGTGCACATTTATACGCTAGCTGACAATCAAAGTCGTGCAGTTGCAGTTCCCAAAACGGCCCATTACATCCCCCGTATCAAATGGACAAACGATCCCTCGACGCTTTGCATTTTCACCATGAATCGGCATCAAAATGACCTGCGATTGCTTCTCACAGATGGGGAATTCCCCAACAATCGATTGGGCACCAAAGAAGTGTTCAAAGAAACGTGCAATACCTACATCGACATCAATGACAATCTGACGTTTCTCGCAGACGGCATGTCATTTGTCATGACCTCCGAGCGCGATGAGTTTAATCACATCTACAAATTTGACTTCCAAGGGAACGCGACGCAACTCACACAAGGCCCGTGGGACGTGGTTGACGTAATTGGTTTTGATGCCAAGCGAAAGCGGGTTTATTTCACTTCCTCCAAAGAGGGTGCCACTCAAAAACACACGAGCTATGTTGACATGCGCGGACGTGTAACCACGTTAGACAACACAGCTGGAACTCACAGCGACGACTTCTCAAAAAGCTTCGACTACAGCATTCACGAACACAGTACAGCCAACACCCCGCCGATTTTTACACTTCGCGACCGCAATGGTGCAGTCATCCGAGAGCTCAAAGACAACGCTCGACTCAGACAAACCATGGATGATTACGAGGCTGTAAGCAAAGAGTTTTTTACGTTCACAAATGAAGCTGGCGTCGATTTGAACTGTTGGAAAATGCTCCCCCAAGATTTCGATGGTACGAAGAAATATCCCGTCTATGTCGCCATTTATGGAGGTCCAGGCGCCAATACCGTGAACGACAGCTGGGGCGGCACGACATTTTTATGGCACCAATACCTCGCTCAAGAGGGATACATTGTGGTCTCTTGTGATCCGCGTGGTACGCAATTTCGGGGGAGAAAATTTGAACACAGCACCTACCAAGAACTCGGAAAACTGGAGACAGAGGACTTCATCGATTTCGCCAAGTACCTCGGGACTTGGGACTATGTGGACGCGAACCGCATAGGTATCCAAGGTTGGAGCTACGGCGGATTTATGACCTTGCTCTGCCTGACAAAAGGCGCCGACGTATTCAACGCTGGAATCAGTGTGGCTCCCGTCACCAATTGGCGTTATTACGACACCATCTACACGGAGCGCTTCATGAGGACCCCTCAAGAGAACGAAAGTGGTTACGACGACAACAGCCCTGTGAATCATGCCGAGAAACTTGAAGGTGCACTTCTCCTCGTCCATGGCTCAGGAGACGACAACGTCCATTACCAGAATTCCATGGAAATGATCAATGCGCTTGTCTCAGCGAACAAGGACTTTGACTTTTTTGTCTACCCCGATCGCAACCACGGCATCTACGGCGGCAACACACGGCTGCATCTCTTTAACATGATGATGGACTTTGTCAAAGAGAATTTTTGACTCGCCTTACACCTGAAAAAATCAAAACCTCAAAATACCTGATCTCATGGCCCAACTGAAACTCGCCGCAGGGCATCCTCAAGGCTTGATGACCCTTTTCTTCTCGGAGATGTGGGAACGTTTTTGCTATTACGGCATGCGTGTTCTCTTGACTTTATTCCTTGTGAAATCTCTTCTTAAGGGTGATTCTGATGCAGCACTCATCTACGGTGCTTACACGGCGTTGATCTACGCCGCACCAGTGCTCGGTGGTCGCATGGCCGACCAATACCTTGGCTATCGTTACGCCATTCTCCTCGGTGCCATCTTCATGGCGATCGGTGAGTTCCTCATGGTGGGAGGTGCCGTTGGAGGTCCCGACGCCATCGCCCAAAGCGAGATGCTGATGCTCTTTGGCATGGGTGCACTCATCATTGGCAACGGCTTCTTCAAGGCCAACATCTCAACCATCGTTGGAAAGCTTTACGAAGACAACGACCCTCGTCGCGACTCAGGCTTTACCATCTTCTACATCGGCATCAACATCGGTGCACTTCTTGCAACCACCGTTGTTGCTTTTGTCGGTGAAACTTACGGCTTTGAATATGGATTTGGTCTGGCCGGAATAGGCATGTTGGCAGGCCTCTTCATCTTTTGGAGCGGACGTGAGAATTACGCTGCGGCGGAAGGTTTGGAAATCACCGAAGAAGGCCAAAAGCAAGCAGGTCCTCTCAAAATTTATCAGTGGATTTCTTTGGGGTCGCTTGCCCTTATTCCCGCGTGCTACTTTCTCATCAGTCAAAATGATTGGATGACTTACCTCCTCACAGGCCTGTTTGTCGTGGTGGCGGCATCTCTCATACGTGCGGGAGTCAAAGAAGGTCCCATGTGGCGAGATCGCATGGTGGCCTTGGTCATTTTCATGGTCATCAACATTGTATTTTGGGCGTGTTTCGAGCAGGCAGGAACTTCTCTGACCCTCTTTGCAGACCGCAATGTGAGCCGTGACATTTTCGGCTGGACGATGCCAGCTTCGATGACTCAATTCTTCAATCCGGCATTCATCATCATCTTCGGTTCCATCTTCTCTGTCATGTGGGTGAAACTGGATCAAATTGGGAAAAATCCCAGCATTCCGATGAAATTTGCCCTTGGTATTTTACAACTCGGGGCAGGCTTCCTCGTCACATTGTTGGGAATGCAGTTTGCGAGTGAAGAGGCGATGGTGCCCTTGTTGACGCTCGTTGTTCTGTACCTCTTGCATACCACTGGCGAGCTCTTCCTCTCACCCATCGGTTTGTCCATGGTGACCAAACTTTCTCCCAAAAGCATGGCAGGCACTGCCATGGGAGGCTGGTTCTTGAGCTTTGCCATCGCCAATTACGCAGGTGGGCTGATCGCCTCATTGACAGGTGGGCACGGTGATTCCGGAGAAGAATTGACAGCGGCTGCAGGGCTCTTGAAATACACGGATGTCTTTGCGACCATCGGGTGGACTTGCGTCGGCATCGCTGTATTGATCGCCGTACTGAATAAGCCATTGAACAAGTTGATGCACGGCGTGAAGTGAGTGCCGCTTCACGCAAGATTTTGAAAAGGCGTCCTCGGGCGCCTTTTTTGTTCCGATATTGCACACATGCGGACATCTTTTTTGACTTTGGTATTGAGTGTGCTGAGCGGACTCGCGTTTGGCCAAGCAGCAAGCATCAACTGGATGTCTTTTGAGGAGGCTCTGGTTGCACAGCAGGAATCACCGCGTAAAATCATGATGGATGTGTATACCCAATGGTGCGGTCCCTGCAAAATGATGATGGCAAATACCTTCACCAATGCGAACGTCATTGAATACATCAATGCGAATTATTACGCAGTGAAGTTCGATGCGGAGTCTCCTGATCCTGTGACCTTTCAAGGCAAGGAATTCACCAACCCTGACTATGACCCAAATCGTCGTGGCCGCAATGGCGTTCATCAATTGTCTCGTGCAATGAAGGTCAGTGCTTACCCCACCATTGTCTATCTCAATGAGAAGGCCAGCATCATCGCTCCCATCAGCGGTTACAAACAACCCTCTCAAATGGAGCTGTACCTGAAGTTTTTCAATGAGGTTTACACAGATGAGGTGGATCAAGCTCAATGGGAGAATTATCGAGACAACTTTGTCTACACCTGGCGATAGGCGTTTGGCTGCTGAATTACAGGGGTAAGACCATCGCTTGACGGCGGCACTTCCCCTATCTTTGCTACCCCTGAAAACGGTCGTCTTTCTTTGCATTGGACTTCTGAAAACAGGATTGAATACACCTAAACTGCTCAACAATCGCGTCACACCATGAGTGATACCGCCCGCCTCATCCTGGAAGGCCAGGAATACGAATTCCCCGTTTTGACAGGTGCCGAAGACGAAAAAGCCATCGACATCTCGAGACTCCGTGGCACCACCGGATACATCACCATGGATCCAGGATTCAAGAATACGGGGTCTACTCAGAGTGGCATCACTTACCTCGACGGCGAAAACGGCATTTTGAGATACCGTGGTTACTCCATTGAAGACCTGGCGGACAAGGCCTCATTCATGGAAGTAGCCTACCTCCTCATCTATGGAGACCTGCCCAACACGAAGGAACTGGCTTACTTCAACAACAGCATTACGCATCACACCCTGGTGCATGAAAACATGAAACGCTTTTTTGATGCGTTTCCTCTCGGCGCTCACCCTATGGGTATGCTCAGTTCTATGGTGGCCTCCCTTTCGACATTTTATCCAGAGTCTCAAAATCCGAACAGGGACATCACAAGCATTGATTTGACCATCCACCGTCTGATTGCCAAGATTCCAACCTTGGCGGCTCAGGCGTACAAACACAATGTGGGCCTTCCAACCATGTATCCCAAGAACAACTTGAGCTACGTCGGAAACTTCATGCACATGCTGTGGGGGGTTCCTGCAGAGGAATACGAGGTCGACCCCATCATAGAATCTGCCCTGAATAAGCTCTTCATCCTACACGCCGACCACGAGCAAAACTGCTCTACTTCTACTGTACGTGTGGTAGGCTCCTCGCAGGCCAACCTATACAGCAGCGTATCTGCAGGTGTTTCAGCGCTTTGGGGGCCACTACACGGCGGAGCGAACCAAGCAGTCATTGAAATGCTCGAAGCCATCCGGTCGGAAGGCAGTCCGCTACAGTCGTGGATTGATCGTGCCAAGGACAAAACAGACAGCTTCCGTCTGATGGGGTTTGGGCACCGAGTCTACAAGAATTTTGACCCACGCGCACGAATCATCAAGACAGCTGCAGACGAAGTGTTGGGTCAACTCGGCATTGAAGACCCAGTGTTGGCCATTGCGAAGGAATTGGAGGAGGTGGCACTCAACGACGAATACTTTATTCAGCGCGGCCTTTACCCCAATGTAGATTTCTACAGCGGCATCATTTACCGCGCACTTGGCATTCCAACGAACATGTTCACGGTGATGTTTGCCCTCGGTCGCCTTCCCGGATGGATTGGCCAATGGAAGGAAATGACGGAAAACAGTGAGCCCATCGGTCGTCCTCGACAGGTGTACACGGGATCCACTCACCGCGGATTTGTCGATCTGAGCAATCGCAAATAAGTCATGGAGCCCTTTGTTCAAACAGAGGTCGACGATCGGGGAATAGGTATCATTACATTTTACCATCCTGCTTCCAACAGCCTGCCTGGCAACATTCTCCGCCAGCTGACAGATCAAATCCACGATGCTGGCAGCAATTCAAAGATTCGAGTCATTGTACTGAAATCTGGCGGAGACAGGGCATTCTGTGCCGGAGCCAGCTTTGATGAACTCATGGCCGTTTCGAATGAACAGGAAGGGTTAAGCTTTTTCAGTGGTTTTGCCCTGGTCATCAATGCCATTCGAACTTGTCCGAAGCTTGTCATTGGTCGCGTACAAGGAAAAACCGTTGGAGGAGGTGTGGGCTTAGCAGCCGCAGTGGACCATTGCTTGGCCACCAAATTCGCAGCAGTAAAACTGTCCGAATTGGCCGTAGGCATCGGACCCTTTGTGGTGGGTCCTGCTGTGGAAAGAAAATTAGGCGTTTCTGGGATGGCTGCGCTCGCGGTGGATGCGCGTTCGTTTAAGTCTGCAGAGTGGGCCGCGAACCGAGGGTTGTACGCCGAAGTTTTTCCCACGGTGGAAGAATTGGACCAGGCTGTGGATAGACTGGCAAGCGAGCTGGCCTCGAGTAACCCCGATGCTATGGCTCACTTGAAGCGCACCTTGTGGGAAGGCACCGAACATTGGGATGCATTGCTCAATGAGCGTGCCGCGATCTCTGGGAGGCTCGTTTTGAGTGAATTCACGCGAAACGCGATTGCTTCATTCAAGGCTTCGAAATCGACATAACGCTCTTTCTTGTTTGGCAAAAAAAGCCCCAACTGAGAAGTTGGGGCTTCAATGAGTTGCATTCGAGAACAGAACGCCTGATTGAATCAGTGTTGAACCACAATCGGGGCATGTCCCACACCTTCTGATGTGGCCACTTGAATGTGATAAGTTCCTGCCGACCAATTTGAGACGTCGACGGTAAATCGACCTACCCATCTCTCGGCTGTTCTAGACCACATCATTCGACCAGAGGCGTCAAAAATGGACATGACCGCATCCGTGATCATTTCATTCATATCGAGCTGAACCAAATCTTTCGCAGGGTTTGGATACACCGTGAATGGTATGCCCTCCATCTGTAAAATGCTGTAGACATCGTCAACCTCATAAGGTCCTCCCAAAATCTCACATCCATTGTCGTCCGTGACCAAAACGGAGTAAGATTCTGGCGCTTCTAATTCGAACACGTCTTCTTCATTGGACAAGAAAGTAGCTCCAGAGGTCCATTCAAATGCATATGGCTCCGTACCTCCAGAAACAGTCAGGTCAATGGCTCCAGTTCCCTGCGCCGTCGCATCAGTGACAACCACACTCAGCGACAATTGCAGCGGTTCATTCACCGTCACCTCCAAGGTCCCAGTGCATCCCATGCCATCAGAAACGACGAGCACATATTCGCCGGCAGGCAAGTTTTCGAATAGTCCATTGTCGTTGATGGCCACTTCTGGACCATCCAGTACGTATTCGTATGGATCCAACCCATTCGTAGCAGCAGCATTGATTTGGCCATTGCTGTCCCCAAAACACAATACATCAGTCACCTCAGACATCACATCGAGGATCAAACCCTCCTCCATCGAAAAATTAATCAAGGCAGAACAACTTGACCCTTGCAACACCTGAACCGTGTAGGTCCCAGCTGACAATCCAGCGAATGTCGTGGAGTCCTGCAGGATGTCATTGAGGTAAACCTCAATGCTGTCCGGAGAAGTGACACCAGTCAGAATCAATTCAGCAATGCCGTTGTCGTCTCCAGCGCAAGTAATTGTTTGCACAGTTTCAATCGCAAGTTCAAGATCGCAGTACTGGCACGAACCGTCTTCTTCAGTGGCCAAATCATTGTAGTTGGAAGCGTCTGCATCTGTGCAACCCAGTACTTCGATTTCGTCACACACCCCATCGCCATCCTCATCACTCAAGCAATTTCCGTCACAATCCAAATAATCTTGTTCAGGAAAAATGCAAGAACCATCGTCATCTGTGGCTTGATCGTCAAAGTTGCAGGCAAGCACATCTGTACAACCATTCACGACACATTCCAACCCAATTTCAAAATCACCAGCATCGTCCAAGACTCCCATCGCCAAGACAAAGTACTCTTGTCCCGCTGTCGTATTCATGACGACAGTACTGGCTACAAAAGTCACTGGACAGAGGTCATCGTAATTGGGCTCGCTTTGATCGTCGTTGCCTGCTATGCAACTTAAATCGCTGCAATCGCCCTCATAGACGCTGATGTAAGTGTCTATGGTGGTCCCTGGATAACAAGTCGAAACCGTAACTGAATTTCCCGTACCCACGAACGAGAACCACAAACCTGCAGTTGGGCTGATGGCCGCATCGGCGGCGCATCCCTCGATGTCATCCACAGTGGCACATTCTTCATTGTTGACGACCAGGGATTGACCACAGGTCAAAGTCAATGCACCTCCGCAGACATCATTTGGCTGCTCTGCTTCTCCACAACTTCCGTCATCCTCTGTGGCCTCAGGGTTGAAGTTGCAGAATTCCTCGTCTGTGCAACCGAAAACTTCCAACTCATCACACGTGCCATCTCCATCTGTATCCAAAAGGCAATTCCCCTCGCAGTCATAAAATTCCTCCGCGTAATAGCAGTTGCCCGCGTCATCTGTATATATCGGGTCGTAATTGCATGCTTCAGGATCTGTGCACCCCGGAAATTCCACGCAGTCGCATACCCCATCGCCATCTGTATCCGAGAGACAATTGCCATCGCAATCGAAGCAACCAAACTCTGGATACGTGCATGAACCGTCGTCCACAGTAGCATCCTCATCGTAGTTGCAAGCCAAATCATCCGTGCAACCTAAGCACGACTCGTATTCACAACTCCCGTCATCATTGTTGGCACTGTCATCATAATTGCATGCAGCCTCATCCATACAGCCACAGACAATGTCTCCATTTCCAGTATGGAGGCCCAGACCATCAAATGGAATGGTCACGCGATCTGATGGATCTTGAATGCCCTGGGTAAACATTTGGGCATTCACTACACCAAACATTTCACCATCCGTGGTGAATTGTCCGATTAATATTTTTTGATCTTCCCCAGAGACAATGTTGGTCACCCCTGGATCATTCGTGACAAAGACTGCACCGCCAATGCTGTCTTCCAAAACGATGTTGAGACCGGCCTCAAAATTACTGACCCAACCGTTGTTCAAATCGCCAATGGTTGATGGTGCCAATTCTCCTTCACCGGCAGGGGCGTCAAGGCCGATGGTAACCCAACTGTCAAATTCCAACTCAGGAAAAACTTCATACAAAAGCGGATTGTTGTTTGACGCCAAGGCAGAACCAAAGGGATGCTGGTAAAATTCTGTCGTCGTTGAGATGTACAATGGCGTTTCATCGTCTCCGTAGAGAGCGCTGATGACATCATCCGTATTTGGGGTCGTGATGTACATGCGGTAGGTAGTAAGCCCTTCGAGCTCTCCTGCTGCGTGCTCTTCATGAATCTCTAACGAGATGCCATAACCAGCTTGAGCATCGTCAGCACACGAACAATATTCACAAGAACCGTCGTCATCCGTCGCATTCGCATTGTAATTGCACGCAATTTCATCTGTACATCCTGAAACTTCTAATTCATCGCAGACGCCATCTTCATCTGAATCATTCACACAAAGTCCGTCACATCCATAGAATTCGTCATTGTACACGCAAGTCCCGTCATCCACATTTGCAGATGCTTCATAATTGCAGGCCTCCTGATCCGTACATCCCTGAAACGCAAGTGTGACCACAATGGTTTGATTGAAAACCGCGGTGTTTCCACATGCATCTGAGGCGATGTAAACTCGCTCAAGCGTCAAAATACCTTCATCTTCGCTCACTGTTGTTTCTGACGCTTCGTAATCTGCATTGGTATCACAATTGTCAATGACCAAAGCTTCAATGCTTGGTGCCGTTTCTCCTTCAATTTCGTTGACAAACAACGTTTCCTGTGTTGGATAGACAAAGATTGGAGCCACGGTGTCCAAAACAGTAATAATCAGTGTATCAATGATGAAGTTTCCGGCAGCGTCTGTGGCTTGATATACCCGAGGACAAGTGTAACTCTGCAAACACCCAAAAGGATAATCGAATGGACCATCACCTAACCAGACGACCTCCACCGGTCCGCAATCGTCTGATGCAACAGGAGCCGTCTCTTCAACGGTGGGCATAGGCTCATCGCAAGCAATTGTCTCGTCAGCGGGGAAGTAGTTCCATACAGGTGCTTCCAGGTCCACACAATCATCGATGTCGTCGCAAATGCCATCGTCGTCCAAATCCTGAATGCAAGTGCCTTCGCAGTCTACGAAGTCTGTGGGTTGATTCCCGGAGCAATCACAGTCACCCTCGGGAATTTCAAAGCATCCGCACTCGTAGATGGCGCCAGGACCGTTGCAGATGCCGCACGC
>CESW01027408.1_pt1 | contig 10466 bp, 7 predicted proteins | sample 531171 | NCBI WGS metagenome assembly CESW01 (sample SAMEA2621859, study PRJEB7988) | marine metagenome | biome: marine biome (ENVO:00000447); feature: surface water layer (ENVO:00002042); material: "saline water (ENVO:00002010), including plankton (ENVO:xxxxxxxx)" | depth 5 m
GCCATTGCTGCATAACCACCATAACTTCCGCCAGCAATACACACTCTATCTGCGTCAGCATAGCCATTTTCAATTGCCCAAAGCACTCCATCAGTTAAATCATCTTGCATGGCCTTACCCCATTGACGATTTCCTTTCATGTAGTGTGATCTTCCGTATCCTGTTGATCCTCTATAGTCTGGTTGAAGTACGTTATAGCCTCTATTAGCGAAAAACTGTGTCCATCCATCATATCCAAAACCTTCCTTTACATTTGGACCGCCGTGAGGAAGTATCACTAAATAGTTTTTATCAGTTTTCTTTTTTGTTTTTGATAGATATGCTGTAATCATCAATCCATCGCGAGCTTTGTAATTGATCACTTCCTTTTTAACAAGCACATCTCTATCTAACCATGGCTTAATTTGATAAAGCATAAAGACTTGACCTTTTAAAAGATCAAAGTAGTAGTAATCGCCAGGATTATTAGAGTTATATACCCTGAAAACACCTTTAGTGTTATTGTTATCAGTTGTACTCAAAGCTACCCAATCATTTGGAAATAAACTTTCTAATGATTCTCGAAGCTGTCTAGTTGTAAACTTTATTTCATCAGATTCTTCATCTTCATCAGCATAAAGATCATCAAAATATATTCTTTTTGGCTCCTCGGCAACGTAAGTAAGCTCTGTTAATTTTTTAGTATCAGGATCAACTGTAGCTGATATCCCACCTGAACCTCTGCAACCGCCTGTATAACCACCGACATCATATCTGTCGTCTTTGTACATAGTATCGCTAAACTCTTTTGTTTCAGGATCGTACAAATAAAGTGAATTAGTATCATTGTCTTCAATTACGTTTCTTTGTTTATCAAACTTCTGTCCAGAAACCAACCAAAGTCTCTTATTTTCTTTTTCATCATCAATTATAGCGACTGGTGTGAAATGTGGGTATTGACATGTATACCTATAATGTTCAGACCATTTTTTTGAATCTACATCATATGTATAAATTACTCTTTGTAAACCAACGTCTGTCATTAATGCTTCCGGCATACCATCCTTGTCTGTCCATACGTTATAGATAACTTCCCTACTATCTAAATCAGGTCCTCTTGCAACCAACTTTGGAACTCCTGTTTTGATATTTAATTTATACATATCTGGAACTCTAGGCCTTCTGTTATTCCAAAAGACATATACTGTATCATCATCATCACTATTCATGTTGTATATTGAAAAACCTCTAAGACCTTCAGCACCAAATTTATATTCTAAAAGTGCCTTTCTACCAGAACCATCTGCGTTCATAGCAAATGTTTGTAATGCATTTATACTTCGACCGACTTCATTAAATGCTTGTGGTTCATAAACAAACCTTTCATCAGAAAGCCAATCAAATGAGCGTGGGTCAATACTGCTTCCTGGAGAACCGTTAAGAAGCACTTTTCTTTCCATGGTTTCCATTGTCATTATGGAAAGGCTCATTTGGCCCCATTCATCTTCTACATATGAGCGTTTTTCAGGATGAATGTCACAAACATCCTCTCTTGGAGATGACATTATTGCAAGATATGTTCCATCAGGCGACATTGAAAATCTATAGTTGTTGCTTTTACAAGAGAATTCTTCATTAGATATTTTTTTATACTCCGCATTTAAATTAATACTCAAAGTAATAAATAATGATGAAAACATTATTAAATTAGTTAAAAAAATTAATTCCGATTTCTTTTTAAGATTTGTCATAAATATTCCTAGTATTTTTAAAATTATAGTTTTGATAAAAACTAATTGATTATATAGGGTTTTTTTATGTTTTTGGACTATTTATTTCTATTTATTTTGCCTTTTTTAGGTTTTTTACTATAAAATTATAAAACATTAATCTTTTTACGAAGGGGATATCGTATGAATATAAAAAATTTGTTCTTATTATTTGGATTAGTTTTAATAACTAACACAATCTATGCTGATAATCCAGGTGAAATTGCTGATGATTCAGAAGAGGCACCTGAAGTTGTTGAGGAAACTGTCCAAGAAGAGGTTGCTGAAGATTCAGCTCCGGTATCAACTTCAGATGAAGAGGTTGTTGAATTAGAAAAAGTTGTTGTAACTGGGTCAAGAATCAAAAAAACCCAAGTTGTTGGACCGCTACCTTTAATTGTTATCACAAAAGAGGACATAGATAACAAAGGCTTTAGAAATTTGACCGAAGCTCTACAAACTATTCCAACTGCTAATGCGAGTACTCAAAACGAATCTCTAAATAATAATTTTACTCCTAATGCTAATGAACTTGACTTAAGAAACTTAGGACCTGGAAGAATCTTATATCTTGTAAATGGAAGAAGAACTGCTGACTATCCAATTCCTTTCAATAATGCAGGTAATATTGCAAATATTGGTATTATTCCCAATGGATTAGTTGATAGAGTTGAAATTCTTTCACAAGGTTCATCAGCTATTTATGGTTCAGACGCTGTTACAGGGGTGGTTAACGTTATAACAATTAAAGGAAAAGACTATCAAGAATTAGATTTTGACATTTCTCAAACAGAATACGAACAAAAAAACATATACTCACTTGCATACACCGCTGGTGGTTTTTTCGGAAACACTAGTTGGACAATAGGTGCAGATTTCTCACATGTTGATCCTATGACATATGCAGATAGACCCGGTCATGACTCTTTTGTTAATGATCCTGATTATGGAGTTGGATATACTGCACCAAGGTATGGACTGTATTGGAGAACTGGTGCTTTTGGTGGTGATCAAAGAGGTTGGTATGGAAGTGAAGAATTTCCTTCAACTCCAACTTGTTCAGAACTAAGTGGTGGCGAATACTTTGATTTTGATAAACAAGACCCAGAATGGTTGTATGCTGGATCATACCCAGGTAGAGGATGTGGCTGGGACTATGGTAGTGCAAGATTCGGAGGGAGTTCACAAACAATTGTAAACGAAAGAGATGACATCGCTCTTATGGCTACTCTTACTCATAACTTCGATAATGGTATTGAGTTAAACGCAAGGCTTTACTCATATTATGACGAAGCTTTTTATAGAGGATACCCAAGATATTTTCAAACTAATGCGACTATTTTAGATCCAGGTAGAATTGAGGCATTAACTGCTACATCAACAGACCCTAACAATGTATTGACAGGTTACCAGCGAGGAGTTGCATATGGATTAAGATTCTTTGCTCCATCTCAAGGTGATAATTTTGATTCAAGAAATGATATTACCGAAGAAGTAAATGACGTATTTATAGGACTAAATGGATTTTTTGATAATGGTTTTGAATGGGAATTTGGAATCAACAGTACAACATATGATTATGAAAATGAATCATTAACATTCACCACTGATCTATATGATTATATGTATGGTGTTGGCGCTGTAGATGAAAATGGAAATTTATTAACAGGTACTTACTATAGCTGGCTTTATGATGGTGAAGACAGACTTGCCTTTTTAAATAGCATTGGATACTTTGATGACTTAGGGAGAGTTGCAACTGCAAATGATGCTCTAAGTGCATATGGACTTCCAACAGATCCAGCTTGTGGTCAATACGCATATTTTGGTGCATATCATTCATGTTTCATGGCTGATAGATTTATGGGCGTCATGACAAATGAACAAATTGGTTCGTTTTTAGGTGATGATACTTTAACAGCTGACTCATCACAGACAACAGTTGACTTTGTTGTAAGTGGAGAATTTGAATTAGCAGGTAGATTTGTTGGTATGGCAGCTATTCTCGAACATTCAACTCAAGATTATACTGTAGGACCTAACAGACAAGATCCTAATGTAACTTTCATTCAAGGTGTTGGTTATGAAGGTGGTGGTGACAGAGATAGAACTTCAATGGGAGTTGAGTTTCTATTCCCAGTCACTGATAAGTTGGAAATGACACTTGCTTCAAGATACGATAGTTATGATGATGCATCGTCTAACGTTGGCTCAAGAATGTCTAATATGATGAATTTCGCTTATAGGCCTACTGATAGTACTTTAATACGTGGTTCTTACTCTATGACATTTAGAGCACCAGATATGAATTATTTATTTGCTGGACCAAGCAGTGGTTACTATAACGGAGTTCTTGACTGGGTTGCATGTTATTTAGCTGCAAGCCCTGGACAAGACCTTACTGACTGTGAGTTAGGTGGTGGAAGCATCCAAGCATTCTTTGAAGGAAATACCGAACTTGAGGAAGAAGAGGGTGAAAACATTCAAATTGGATTTGTTTGGGATATAAATGATAACTGGGATTTTTCACTTGATTTATATCAGGTTATTCTTGAGGATGTGATAGGAAGAGAGAGTTACAGAACTCTTAATATATCTGAAGGATATTGCCTATACGGAGATGCTTTCTCAAACTATATAGGTTCAGAAAATCCAGAGGTTAGAGATTGTGAGCTTGTTTATTCAAAAATTGGAAGAGGAGAAAGAACACCAGATCCAATATCTGGAGTAACTCCTGCCATAGGTCCATGGGAAGAAGTATACCCAGACTTTATTAACCAATCTTTTAGAGAGTATCAAGGACTTGATTGGACTTTAAACTATACAATTGAAACTGAGAATGCAGGTGATTTCTCTTTAGGAATTCTTTCATCTCATATCATTGCCTATTATGCAAAAACTGATGATACATCTGATGAAATTGAGTATCTTTCCTACTATACTTATGAGCCTAGATCTCAACAAAATATGTCACTAAATTGGAGATATCAAGATTTCAGTACAACACTATTTGTTGACAGACTAGGACATATGGAACTTGGCTCAAGAGGAAAAACTGATCCTCATATCACAGCCAACTTAACAACGTTCTATAATTATAGCGCAAGTTTAAACTTATACTTAAGTGTAAGGAATTTAGAAAATAAAATGCCGCAGACTGATTCTGCTTATGGTTATCCGTACTACAACCAATACTATTTCTCAGCATTTGGTAGGTACGTATCAGCAGGATTTAACTTTAGATTTTAATTATAAATAGTTAATGCTACCTCTTCATTTAAAGAAGAGGTAGATAAGCTATGAGTTTTAAGTTTCTTATCATAAAATATATATAAATATGAGATCTTTATATTCAATATCGCTGATACTATATTCAGCAATCTTAATATCACAAGAAATTGTAGACAATACAATTGATGTTCAAGTGGATGCATCCAATTTATCAGTCGAAGCTCAGAAGAATATTGAAGAATTAGATGAGGTCTCTAAAAACCTATATTTTGAATATAAAGATACCTTAAATGAATATAAGGCATTAAAAAATTATGACGATCAACTTGATAAAATCATTCAAGAGCAACTAAAAGAGATAAAAAATATTAATGATCAAATAGATTCTCTTGACGATATCAACGTAGATATATTACCTCTTTTAAAAAAAATGATTGATACTCTTAAAAAATCTATTGAGCTTGATATTCCATTTTTAATAGATACAAGATTAACGAGAGTAAATGAGTTAGATGCTCTAATTTTAAGAGCAGATATAACAACAGCTGAAAAATTTCGAAAAGTTTTTGAAGCATATCAACTTGAAGCAAAGTTTGGGAAAACAATCGAAAATTATCCTGGATACATCGACATTAAATCTAATAAAACAGCAGTTGATTTCTTTAGACTAGGAAGACTTGGACTTTACTACAGAACACCTGATGGTGATGAGACTGGATATTGGGATACCTTAAATAACTCATGGTCTCATGAAGGCAATAATCTTGATACGGACATTAAAAATGCCCTAGATATATCTAACAGACAGTCCCCACCTAATTTTATTAATTTGCCATTGAAACCGGTTGAAAGTAATGAATAAATACAATTTTTATATATTTTTAACAATATTCAGCTTGTCTCTATTTGCTCAAGATAAGGAAGAAATACCTATCGAGGAACAAAGAGATAACAAAATTAAGGCTCTACTTGAAATTGTAAAGAAAAATAAAGATATTTTTGTATCAGAGGATAGAGTTAGGCTTGAAAAATTCATTAGCTTGGTTGATGAAAGAGAAAAACTTTTAAATAGTGCAAAGAATCAACTAGCTCAAGAAATAAAAAGAAATGAAATTCTTGAGGATACATTTCAAAAAAACGAGAAGGTATTGGCAGAGTTAGAAGAATCACTTCAAATAAAGGTAGGAGTTTTAGGAGAACTATTTGGTGTTACAAGACAGTTTGCAGGTGAATTAAAGTCTAGTTCTGAAAATGATGTAACCTTTTCAGAGTTTCCAGAGAGAATTAATACACTAAACGAAATTGGTTCGATCAAGATTCATAATAAAGAGAATTTTGAAAATCTTTGGATTGCTTACCTTAGTGAAATTGCATCTGGTAGTGAGATTAAAAAAATAAATGCAAATATTACTTTTCCAGATGGTGAAAACCAAATGGGCGAAATTGTTAGATATGGATTATTTTCTGCCACACATAATAGAAAATTTCTAAAACCTGAACCTGATTTAGATTCATTTCTACTTTTAGAAAATCAACCAGAATCATCAATTTTAAGGTCTATAAGACGGCACCAAAACTCTGACGAATACCGATCAGCAGCAATTGATCCTACCAGAGGTTTTCTACTCTCCTTATATATGGATAAAGCTGGATGGATTGAAAGAATAGCTCAAGGTAAATCAATTGGCTTTATTATAATATTAATAGGTATTTTTGGATTGGCATTTTCTGTTTACAAACTGAGATTATTAAAACAATATGAAGAAGAGACCATAAGTGAAAGCGGTGATTCAATTACTCAAAAAATGAAGAACGCTGTAAATAAATTTTCAAATAAAGAATCTCAGGAAAATTCTCTTGATGAAATTATTATTAACTTTTCATCAAAAGTTGAATGGGGCAATAATTGGGTAAAGTTTTTTGCTGCAGTAGCTCCACTTCTTGGTTTGTTGGGAACAGTTATTGGAATGATTGAGACTTTCCAAGCAATAACTTTATTTGGTACAGGCGACCCTAAACAGATGGCTGGTGGGATCTCTCAAGCATTAGTTACCACAATGCTAGGTCTAATTGTGGCTGCACCTCTTCTTGGAATGTTCACATATTTATCTGAAAAATCAAATACAATTATTCAAGTTATTGAAGAAAAAGCTTCATACTTATTGTCTAGAAAATAATATGCTTGATGAACTTTTTATAAAAGGTGGTCCTGTTTTATACTTACTTTTTCTAGTAAGTTTTTTAATTTTTTACATTCTTGTAAAAAAATACACTTTTATATTTATCGATAAAACAGAATGGAAAGGAAAAAAATTAGATATTTACATAAAAGATAATCCACCAGAATTAACTAATTTAAAGTATGTTGAAAAAACTTTTATATCTGAGATGAAAAGAACATCTAATTCAAATATTAAATTACTTGATGGATTAATTGGAATGTGTCCCATGATAGGTCTTTTAGGAACTGTGTACGGTATGATTGAAGTATTTGAAGTTCTATCTTTTCTTGGGACTGGAAACCCAAGGGCTATGTCTTCAGGAGTTGCAAAAGCAACAATTCCAACTATGGCAAGCATGGTTATAACAATTATTAGTTTATATTTTAGACAAGATATTACGGGAAGAATGTCGAACTTCTCATCAGATTTAATGAAAGTCTTTAAACAAAGAGGTTATTCATATTGAGACGTAAATATAGAAAACAAGACGAAACTGGAATTGATCTAACTCCAATGATGGACATTGTCTTTATAATGTTGATATTTTTTATCGTTACAACATCCTTTGTAAAAGAAACTGGAGTAGACATTAATAGGCCAAATGCTGACACTGCTGAAAGGGATGAAAAAGGAAACATATTAGTTGCTATAACTGCCTCAAATGAAATATGGATTGATAAAAGAAGAGTAGATTTAAAAGCTGTTAGAGCAAATATAGAAAGATTAAAAATAGAATATCCTGAGGGTTCAGTAATTATTCAAGCTGATAAAGAATCTAGATCCGGATTGTTGGTTGAAGCAATGGATCAAATTAGATTAGCAGGTGTTCAGAATATTTCAATTGCTGCTAAAAATGACTCCTAAGTTACAAAAAATATTAATCTATCTAGTACCTATAGTTTTTACTTTTTTTGTTTTTTTAATTATCCAACAACTCATTTTAAGATCCGGGGAACTTATAAAACAAAATAAAGCGCCAAATTTAGTTGAATTTATTAGAATCAAACAAGATGATAACTTACAAGAGAGAACAAGAACGCTTCCTGAAAAACCACCTAAGCCTAAAAGGCCTCCAACACCGGAACTTGAACTTGATCCAAATAAACCTCCTCCAATTAACAATTTTGATTTTGATATACCAGATTTTTCCTTACCAACTGATTTTAAAGGTGCATTTCTTGGAGACATCTCAAATTTAACTTCTGGAACAAGTCAATTGATTCCAATAGTAAAAGTTGCTCCTAGGTGCCCTAGAGAGGCTGCTCTCTCAGGAATTGATGGCTCTGTATTAATGGTATTGAATGTAAATGCTAATGGAAAAGTTGATAAAGTTGTAATAAAACAAGCAAAACCACCGAATGTTTTTAACTCTGAAGCTGCAAGGGCAGTAAGAAGATGGCAATTTAAACCAAAAACTATTGATGGTGTAGCAGTAGACCAGAAGGGTGAATTGCTTGTAGAATTCGCATGCAATGTTTAAGAAACTAATATTATTTTTATTTTTGGCTAGTCCATCTACTAATCTGATAGCAGATGACTGTTCCATATCAAAATTTATATCTGACTATTTAGTGCGAATAAATAATTACATTGCTGATGATGATTATGAAAACGCGAAAAAGGAATTAGATATAGTGTCTTTAAGATATTTTAAAAACGAACAAAGTTACGAAAGAATGCTTATCAATCAACTTTGGGGTAATTTTTATGGATCCATAGAATCATATGAGGAAGCCATAAAATCATTTGAAGCTGCTCTTCGATTTAGAAAACTTTGTTTAATCTCTAATTTACAGGTTCGGGGTAATTTAGCTCAGGCATATTTTATTACAAAAGATTTTAATAAAGTCATATCAACCTTACTTAAATATAAAGAAATTGCTGAACCAAGAGGCCAGGAATTTTCTCCATATCACAGAATATTATTAGGTCTTTCATATAATTATCTTGAACAATATTCTCAAGCATACGAATATATTTCATCTGCCAATGATATGGTATTAAAATATAATGAGGATTGGCTTCGATATGAATTATCGTTAGCATTTAAGTTAGAAAAATTTCCAGAAGCTACAGAAATCGCACAGCTTTTGGTATATATAAATCCTGATAAAAAGGAATACTGGAAACAGTTAAGTGGATTGTATTTTACTCAAGAACAAGATGATGAGTCATTAGCAGGTCTTGAATTAGCTTATGATAATAATTTACTTAAGAAAAATGATGAGTACAGAGATCTTGCAAGATATTTTTTGTATAAAGATTTACCTCAAAAAGCTGTAAAAGTTCTAAATACTGGTTTTGAAACTACATACCTTGAAGAAACAAAAGAAAATTATGAGTTATTAGCAGATTCATATTTTCTTACTAGAGATAGAGATAGTGGTATTAAATATCTGGAAGAATCACTAAAAATTGAGAAGGATCCGAAAGTAGCTTTCAAAATTGCTAGATTCGCTTTTGAAGATGAAAATTGGAATCTGTCATTAAAATACTTTAAAACAGCAAAAGAATTTGGTTGGAATGAGACTGAAGGAAGAATTGAGTTACTAATGGGAATAAGCTTATATGAACTTAGTAGGTATTCTGAGTCATTAAAATATTTAAAAGAAGCACAAAACTTCGATGATACTCAGACTGCTGCTGAAGGTTGGTTTAAATACGTTGAAGAAATTAATAAGGCATAATCCCATATGCCAGTTATTCAAACACAGGATTTAGTTAAAGAATATATTGTTGGCACACAATCTGTAAAAGCTCTTAATGGTATTAATCTATTAGTTGAAAAAGGTGAATTTATATCAATCATGGGCCCCTCGGGATCAGGAAAAACAACATTAATGAATATTATTGGTTGTCTTGATAAGCCTACTCGCGGTTCATATTATTTAAATAATAAATCTGTTAGTGATCTTTCTGAAGACGAGTTAGCAAATATTAGAAATGAAGAAATTGGTTTTGTGTTTCAATCATTTCATTTGTTAGCAAGAAATTCTGCATTAGACAATGTAATGCTTCCTTTGAAATATGCTGGTACAAATAAAATTGATGCAATCAATAGATCTAAAAAAGTTTTAGAACAGGTAGGTTTGTCTGATAGAGCTACTCATGCTCCTTCTGAGCTCTCAGGCGGTCAGCAACAAAGAGTTGCTATAGCAAGAGCACTAGTGAATGAACCAAGTATTTTGTTTGCAGATGAGCCAACTGGAAATTTAGATTCAAAAACTGGAGATGATGTTATGAATCTTTTTAAAGAACTTAATAA
>CESW01058291.1_pt1 | contig 10466 bp, 10 predicted proteins | sample 531171 | NCBI WGS metagenome assembly CESW01 (sample SAMEA2621859, study PRJEB7988) | marine metagenome | biome: marine biome (ENVO:00000447); feature: surface water layer (ENVO:00002042); material: "saline water (ENVO:00002010), including plankton (ENVO:xxxxxxxx)" | depth 5 m
AAATATAAGTTTTTTGAAGAAGTTCCATAACTTAAAAAATCTTTATCCTCTTTGATTGTGTTAAAATTTTTAATAGTGGTGATGTTTGTTGGTATGTATTTACTTTTAGATTTAATTTCCGAAAGACCTTCACTGATTGTATTTTTCAGTTTTCTTGTATCTGATAAAATTATTAGACTTTGTGGAAATTCATTTAATTTTTTTTCATGTATCTGATTTGATGAAATTAAAATTGACCCATCGTTTGCAATAAGGTTTTCACAATCAGTGACAAAACATTTTGTTTCGTCAAGACTAGAGCTAAAAGAATTGTTTAAATTATATATTTTTTTTAAATCTGAATTAATGATCAGAATATCATCGTTGAGCCATTCATTTTCTTTTAATATCAAATCAAAATTTTCTTTAACTTCGTCAAGATTTTCACAATAAAGGAATTTCCCACCGTTTTCGATAAATTTTAATATGAAACGTTCTTCAATAACAGCTTTTTTTTTCGGAAGAAATTTACTTTCTGGTTTTTTTGAGTCTTGTTTTGATGAGGATTTTTTGAAAAACTTACTAAAAAAATTCAATTCATTATATTTTATTCCAAGTGGGAAATGATCACATAAAGTTAAATAAATGAATCTAATTTTTGTTAACTGATACAATAAATAATAACTATTATGCCTTATTTACTTTTGTACTGTCTTTTTCAAATGGTCTTTTACCGAAAATTTCCTCTAAATTATCTTTAAAAATAACTTCTTTCGTAAGTAGTACTTCGGCCAATTGTATAAGTTTTTTCTTATTCTTTTTAAGAATTGAAATAGCCCTTTGATATTGCTTTTCAATTATGGCAGAAATCTCTTTATCAATAGTTTCAGCAGTTTGTTCGCTATATGGTTTTGTGAAACCATATTCATTTCCATTAGATGAATCATAGTATGTCAAATTACCCACCTTGTCATTCAATCCGTAAACAGTTACCATAGCTCTTGCTTGTTTTGTTACTTTTTCTAGGTCACTAAGTGCTCCGGTAGAAATTTTATTGAAAATTACCTTTTCTGCAGCTCTACCTCCAAGTGCAGCACACATTTCGTCCAACATTTGTTCAGGTCTTACAATTAATCTTTCCTCAGGTAAATACCAAGCAGCTCCAAGTGATCTTCCTCTTGGTACAATTGTTACTTTAACAAGTGGAGCAGCATGCTCAAGCATCCAGCTTACGGTGGCGTGACCAGCTTCATGAAATGCTACAGCCTTTTTTTCATCTTCGGTGATAATTTTATTTTTCTTTTCAAGTCCACCAACGATTCTGTCAACAGCATCTAAAAAATCTTGTTTTCCAACAGACTTTTTATTTTTTCTTGCAGCAATTAAAGCTGCCTCATTACATACATTTGCTATGTCAGCACCGGAGAACCCAGGGGTTTGTTTTGATAGGAAGTCGACATCTACTGATGAGGATTTTTTCAGGGGTCTAAGGTGTACTTCAAATATTTTCTTTCTTTCTCTAACATCAGGTAAATCTACATAGATTTGTCTGTCAAATCTTCCGGCTCGCATTAAGGCTTTGTCTAACACATCTGCACGGTTTGTTGCGGCAATAACAATAACATTTGTATTGGTACCGAAACCATCCATTTCTGTTAATAATTGATTGAGGGTGTTTTCTCTCTCATCGTTCGAACCTGTAAAATTACTTTTTCCTCTAGCACGACCAATTGCATCAATCTCGTCAATAAATATTATTGATGGTGACTTTTCCTTTGCCTGTTTGAATAAATCTCTAACCCTAGAAGCTCCCACACCAACAAACATTTCAACAAAATCTGAACCTGAAAGAGAGAAAAATGGAACCTTTGCCTCACCAGCAACTGCTTTTGCAAGTAATGTTTTACCAGTACCTGGTGCTCCCACTAGAAGAGCTCCCTTAGGTATTTTTCCTCCTAATGCAGTGTATTTTTTTGGGTTTTTTAAAAAATCAACGATTTCTTGTACTTCCTCTTTTGCTCCTTCAAGGCCTGCAACATCTTTAAAAGTAATTTTTACCTGAGAGTTTGCGTCAAATAACTTTGCTTTCGATTTTCCAATACTAAAAATTTGACCTCCAGCACCACCACCACCTGCAGACATTCTTCTCATTATAAAAATCCATATGGCAATAATAACTATAAATGGAAGCATTGATATTATAATATCTCCCCATATATTTTTCTCAGTTATATAATTAACTTCGATATTTTGGTTAAAATCGTCATTTACTTGAGATAATTTGTTCTCAAAATTTTGCAAATCACCAAATTCAAATCTGTAATTAGGACTCTTAGACCCAATTGATAAAAGTGAATTTTTTGATGAGTTTTTATGTTCGTCTTTGATTCTTGCATCGGGGGTTAAGTATACAAAAACTTCACGTTTATTGATTATTTCTATTCTTTCAACATCTCCATTTGAGGCAAACTCAAAAAATTTAGATGGGGTTGTGGTTAATGAAGTTTGCGAACCTGCCCCAGAAAATATATTTAACAGTAAAAATACTAATACAATAGAACCAAATATCCAATATTGGTTAAATTGTGGTTGTTTTTTTTGGTTTTTCATTTATCTAATTTAATTCAATTCTTTTTGCATCTCCCCACAATCCGTCAAGATCATAGAATTCTCTTTTTTCTTTCTGAAAGACATGAACTACAACATCAACATAATCAAGCAAAACCCATTCAGCGTTTTCAGTTCCTTCAACCCCCCAAGGTTTATCTTTTAATTCCTTACTGACCTTTTTTGTAACTGAATTTATTATTGCGTTTACCTGTGTGTTAGAATTTCCGTCACAAATGATGAAATAATCGCTAATTCTATTATCTAATTTTGTTAAATCTAATAAACTAATTTCATTGCCTTTTACATCTTCAATACCACTGATAATTAACCTAATTAGTTTTTTAAATTTTGTTTTGACTGTCATTAAGAATCTTTGAGCTTGTGCAAATTTATTATTTTTTTTAATTTATATGAATGAAAATAATCAAACTTGATGCCATAGATTCCACAAATTCTTATATGAAAAGACTTTTAACAAAAGGTAGTCTAGATGATTTAACGGTTGTTGTTTCCAAACATCAAACAAAGGGAAAAGGAAGAAATGATAATTTGTGGGAAAACGAGGCCTCTCTTAACCTGGCTTTTAGTATTTATAAGAAATTTAATAATTTTAATATTAATGATAAATTCATGCTAAATGTGATTAGTTCGCTTTCTGTTTTTCAATTATTAAAAGAAAATAATTTAAAAAAAATTTCAATTAAATGGCCCAATGACATTATGACGGTTAATGGGAAAATTTCAGGAATATTGATTGAAAATTCTGTAAAAGGAAAATTGATATATGAAAGCGTTATTGGAGTTGGGATAAATGTCAATCAAAAAAAATTTGATAAATTACCCAATGCAACATCATTGTTGATGGAAACAGGCAGTGAATTTTCGTTAGACTCACTAGTCAGCAGATTAGCGGTAATATTTTGTAAGAAATTTCTACAATTTGAAAAAAATAAAGAGGATCTGCTTAAAAAATATAATAATCAACTATATCTAAAAAATATAGATTCGAATTTTATAGGTTTAGACAACAAAAAATTTTCTGGAAAAATAGTTTCTGTTAATAAAAGGGGAGAGATGACTATTAAGAAAAATAATAAGCAAGAGATTAATTATTCTGAAGATGAAATTAATTTATTGGCTTAACTCCAATTTTCAGGGTCTTCATTCCATTTTCTTAATGTTACTGAGTCTATATCACTTACATATTCAATATCAGTAGCCTTTTTAATGAGTTCATTGTAATCACTTAGCGTATCCAAATCAATCTTGTTTTTTTTAAAATTTTCAATCGATTTATTAAATCCATATGTGAATATTGCAACCATTCCCATGACCTTTAAATTTGATTCTCTCAATGCTTTAGCCGCATTTAGCGAGCTTTTTCCTGTACTAATCAAATCTTCAATTATAACTATTTTTTGATTTTCATAAAATTTACCTTCAATTTGATTTTTTCTTCCATGCTTTTTAGATTCAGGTCTAACATATATAAAAGGTAGATTGAGTTTTTGAGCAACTAATATTCCAATTCCAATTGCCCCTGTTGCAACCCCTGCAATTACTTCCACATCATCATATTTGTTTTTAATTATTTCACTAAAATATTCAGCAATAATATTTCTAGAAATAGGGTCTGATAGTAAAATTCTATTATCACAATATATTGGAGATTTTAAACCAGAAGTCCAAGTGAATGGGTCGCTGAGATTTAATTTAATTGCTTTTACTTTTAAAAGAAGCTCAGCCGTTTTGGATTTATAATTATTTTGTTGTTGATTGTCCATTATTCGTGAAACAAAAGTATTAATTTTGTTTAGTATTTTTTTCAATGTTACAAATTTTTTATAAAGAAAAACCGATAATCATCTCAGACAAAAAATCTGATTTAAAAAACAGTTTAATCATAAAACCTGAGCTTTTTGAACATTTAGATTTACTAAAATTACTAACTAAAAATAAAATAAATTCAATTGGTATATTTTCAAATGAATTTGAGTCTATATTAAGAATGTTCAAAAAAAAATATCCTGAAATAATTGCTGCCGGAGGTAAAGTTATCAATAACAACTCTGAGATTCTCTTTATTTACAGAAATAAAAAGTGGGATTTACCAAAAGGAAAAGCAGAGAAAAATGAAAACATTGCTGAAACAGCGCTTAGGGAAGTTGAGGAAGAAACAGGAATCAAAAATTTATCAATTATAAAACCACTTGACAAAACTTATCACATTTTTAAAAGGGGCGGTAAAAACTATTTAAAATCAACCTATTGGTTTGAAATGAAATCAGATTTTACAGGTAAATTCAAGCCTCAGAACAAGGAGGGTATCACAAGAGTAGAGTGGATTGGAATTGAAAATTTATCGTCTATTTTAACAAAAAGTTATGCCAATATAAGATTGATAATTGGTTAAACCGAAACAGAATTCGGAACAAATTTTTTAAAATTGCCACCATTATCCATTATTTCTCTGACCATCGAAGATGAAATGAAAGCGTTGTTAGGCGATGTAAGAAAGAAAATAGTTTCAATTTTTTCTAAGCTATTGTTAAAAAGAGCAATTTTCTTTTCGAATTCAAAATCTGCTGGATTTCTTAGCCCCCTAACAATATGCTTTATGTTTTTACTTATACAAAAATCAACAGTTAAGCCCTCGTATTTTTCAACATAAACCTTAGAGTTATTTATAAATTCATCAGAGATAAATTTTAGACGTTGATTAAGGGAAAACCTATAATTTTTATCAGAATTGTTTCCAACCGAAACAATCACCTGATCAAAAATTTCACAAGCTTTTTCAATTATTTCACAATGACCCAAGGTGATTGGATCAAAAGACCCTGGAAATATAGCTTTTTTCATAATTCAAATTTTTTTAAATAATTACTTCATTAATAGCATTAACAAATAATTCTTTAAGTGATATACCTGCACAACGAGCTTGTTGAGGTAAAATACTTTCTGAAGTTAATCCCGGCACCGTATTGGTTTCTAAATAATATATTCCCTCTTCATTCACAATAAACTCACTCCTTGAAAAACCTTTTAACTCTAAAAGATTATAGACTTTAAGTGAAAGTAATTTTAACTCAGATTCTAGCTTGTCGGTAATGTTAGCAGGTGTAATTTCTTTAGCTTTTCCTTCATATTTAGCCTCATAATCAAAAAAATCATTAGAAGTTATAATTTCAGTTATTGGCAAAACTTTTGTACCCCCATTCAAGCTTATTACGCCAATTGAAAATTCCCTTCCATCAATAAATGACTCTATTAAAACTTTATTGTCGACTAAAAATGCTGAATTTATACAATTGACGAATTCTTCTTTATCGTAAACCTTAAACACCCCAAAACTACTTCCAGAATTACTAGCTTTTATAAAACAAGGAAAACCAATTTTATTTTCAATTTCATCAACATCAATCTTTTCAGATTTTAATAGACTTAAAGACGAAGCAACTTTTATTCCTTTTGAAGAAACAAAGTTTAAACAACTTATTTTATCAAATGTTAGCTTAGATTGATATGAATTACATCCCGTAATTGGAATATTTTTATCTTCAAAATATTTTTGCATTTTGCCGTCTTCACCAGGTGTTCCATGTATTGCATTAAAAATACAATCTAGCTTTAAATCTGTGAGCCCATCAATTTTAAAATCATCAATATCTATAACATAAGAATCATTATACTTTTTTAGAATCCATTCATTTTTACTGACATATATTCTGTAACAATTAAATGTATCCTTGAGGGTTTCATAAACAACTTGACCACTTCTAATAGATATTTCATATTCATTTGAATATCCACCCATTAGAATTCCAATATTTTTTGATCGATCAAGATTCATAAGTCCAAAAGTAGCTAATTAAAGTTATTTTAATTTAATTAAGTTTGTATTTCAATTTTGTATATGTCAGTACTTCGTTTTATATTGAGTAAATCATTCTTTAAAACATCTTTTAGAATTCTTCTTACAGCCGCTATTTTTTTTATTGTTTTAGTTGTCTTTCTTCGATTCAACACACGTCATGGTGATTTTATTTTAGTTCCTGACTTAGTAGGTAAAAATATTGAGGAATTTCAATCTCAATTAGTTGGATTAGATTTACAGTATATTGTTTCAGATTCAGGAAATTATAATCCAGAATTTAAAATTAACTCTGTCCTCGATCAAATTCCTAAGGCGAATGCAAAGGTCAAACAAGGAAGAAAGATATATTTGACATTAAATGCTTCAGATTTTGAAATGATTCAAATCCCAAAGATTACAGGAATTACCGTTAGACAAGCCAGGAAAACTATTGAGTCTCTTGGATTTATTTTTGGTGAGATTGAATATGTCGATGATATTGCAAGGGATGAAGTTATCTCAATTTCCCACGATGGTAATGAACTTAATGAGGGTAATTATCTTAAGAGAACTTCGATAATAGATTTTAAATTAGGCAATGGAAAACAATAGGTCGCTGTTTGAACATTTTTCATTCCTAGTTGATAAAGGTCAAACACCTCGCAGAATCGATAAGTATCTAATGAATTTTGTGGAAAATGCTACGAGAACAAAGATTCAAGCAGCTGCAAAGAATGGTAGTATTGAAGTAAATGGAATCGTTGTAAAATCAAATTATAAGGTCAAACCCTTAGATGAGATAAAGGTTAAATTTGAATATCCTCCCCACGAAAATTTATTAGTTGCAGAAAATATTGCCTTAGATATAGTTTATGAAGATGATGATTTAGTGGTATTAAATAAGCCTGCAGGGATGGTGGTTCACCCTGGACATGGTAATTATTCAGGTACCCTGATAAATGGGTTAATCTATCATTTTGAAAATCTTCCAAAAAATTCTTCGAACAGACCCGGGTTGGTTCATAGATTAGATAAAGAAACCAGTGGATTACTGGTTGTTGCTAAAAATGATAATTCAATGGTACATTTATCAAATCAATTTGCAAATAAAACATCAAAGAGGGAATATATTGCTATGGTATGGGGAAATGTTAAAGATGATAGTGGTCGGATTGACAATTATATTGGAAGAAACCCAAAAAACAGATTGCAGAATATAGTTTTAGATCAGGACAGTGAAGGCAGCGGTAAAAGGGCTATTACAAATTATAAGGTAATAAGTCGTATGAATTATGTTAGTTTAGTAAAATGTATTCTTGAAACTGGTCGAACACATCAGATTAGAGTACACATGAAACATATTGGACATACTTTGTTTAATGATGAAAGATATGGGGGTAATATGATTCTTAAGGGTACTACGTTTACAAAATACAAACAATTTGTAGACAATTGCTTCAAACTACTTCCAAGACAAGCATTACACGCAAAAACATTAGGCTTCACCCATCCTGTAAGTGGAGAATTCATGGAGTTTGATTCCGATCTTCCAATTGATTTTAAAAGTTGTATTGAGAAATGGGAAAATTATTCTAAGGCATAATTTGGCATATTAGTTGATTTTCTTGATTAAATTTGTTGTATTTTTAATATTAAATCAATCTCAAATGAAAATATTACTGTCTCCCGCTAAATCACTCGATTTTAAATCAGAGCTACCAACAAGCAAATCAACTTCCATTTGTTTTGAAAAAGAAGCACAATACCTCAACTCCATATTAAAATCTAAAAATCCGAAAGAACTTTCAGATTTGATGAGTATATCTTCAAAAATAGCAGATCTCAATTACGAAAGGAATCATAGTTGGTCATTACCTTTTACAAAGTCAAATTCAAGACAGGCAGTTTATGCCTTTAGTGGTGATGTTTACAGGGGCTTAGACGCATATTCGATAGATAGTGGTAAAATTGATTTTCTGCAAAACAGTGTCAGAATAATTTCTGGATTATATGGTATCATTAAACCTCTTGATTTAATACAGCCCTACAGATTAGAAATGGGAACTAAATTAGCTTTTGATTCTAATAAAAATCTGTATGATTACTGGAGAAAAAAAATCACTGAGCAACTTAACCTAGAATTGGATGACAAAGAACCAATTCTTAATCTTGCAAGTAATGAGTATTTCAAAGTAATCGAAACTAAGGTGATTAAAACCGATGTATACTCAGCAAACTTCAAGCAATTTAAAAATGGAGAATTTAAGACCATTGCTATCTTTTCTAAAAAGGCCAGAGGAATGATGACCAGATTTATTATTGATAATAACATAACTAATATATCTGATATAAAATCATTTGATTATGATGGTTATATGTTTCATGAAGAATTATCATCGGACAGGGCTTTTGTTTTTACAAGGTAAATTTAATATTTATTAACAAGATACCGGACATAGCAATATCTCATATAAATACCTATCAAATTTTGTAAATTTAGGTACTTATCAACAATTTTACATATATTTGTGCGTTCAGAGCGTATTTAAATAAACGAATATGAAAAAAATATTACTTTTAATTTCACTTTTAATATCACTGTATGTTTATGGTGAAACAAAGACTTCACAAGCTGGTGCTGTTAATTTTAACACTGCATCTTCATGGTCACCATCAGGTGTTCCTCAATCAGGTGATGATATAGTTATTCCTAATGGTTCATTTTTGACAATTGATGCAACTGCCACAGTAAAATCTATGAATTTACAATCCGGTGGTTTCGTGTTTGTTAATAATCCATTAACCATTTCTGGAGCTTCATCGTCAAATTCTGAAATTGCTGGTAATTTATCTGTAAGTGCAAACCTTACCTTTTCTGATGCCAACCTAACAAACTCTGGTAGTATGTCTGTTGATGCTGGTAAACAAGTTATATTTTCAAGCAACAGTTCAACTATTTTAAATACCGGAACAATTACATTAAATTCTGATTCATCGAATTTTTCGTCACTTCTTTATCAAGGCACTAACTACTCAGGTTCAGGCACTGTTCAATATTCTAGGTATATCTCTGCAGAGGGTACAACCTGGGAACTTATAGGCTCTCCTGTTTCGGGTGAGACTGCCTCAGATATAATAGCCCAAACAAATCTAGCTAATCAGGGATCTGATTTTGGTATAGGTACTTATGATAATACAACTGGCACTTCTGGTTCATGGAGTACATTTAGTAATGTGGATGCAGCGGTTGAGGGGATTCTTGAGAGTGGAAAAGGTTTTCAAATGGCTACTGATAATGGAGCAACAATCAATTTTATTGGTAATCTAGTTACCGGAGTCACTGATTTTGCTATTTCGGAAGGTGATAATGATGGTGATACCCCATCTGCAACGGGGTCAAGGTTTAACCTACTATCAAATCCTTACACCTCATATATGTCGGTTAATTCAAATGCAGCTACTGCATCAAGTTTTGGTTCCGATTACATACTAAAAGCTTCAAACTTAAATATATTACACACTAACAATCAGGCATTATATGTTTACAATGGTACTGATTACACTGTTATTAATTCTGCTACTAGCGCTGCAAATGCGGTAATTGCACCAGGTCAAGGTTTTATGGTTGGTGGTAAATACGATGATGGATCTAATAATCTTTCGATGAATACTGTGATGAAAACCGAAGACGGAAGTGATGATGGTGTTTCTGGAGATATCATGGATGATGACAGAGGAGAATTATTTCTTTCTATAAATCAAAATGAAGTATCCTCTAAAACCGAAATTTATTTTTTAGAAAATACTTCAGACCTTTTTGAGCCATCATATGACGCAGGGACATTAAGTATTGTTTTCACAGGTATTTATTCAAGAATAATTAACGGGGACGAAGGAGTTGATTTAGCTATTCAGTCTTTAGCTTATTCTGAAATGTGGGATAAAGTAATTCCACTTGGGATTAACGCTTTAGGTGGTGAAGAAATGACGATTGGTATTTCTCACAGGACTACACCTGCAG
>CESW01145654.1_pt1 | contig 10464 bp, 11 predicted proteins | sample 531171 | NCBI WGS metagenome assembly CESW01 (sample SAMEA2621859, study PRJEB7988) | marine metagenome | biome: marine biome (ENVO:00000447); feature: surface water layer (ENVO:00002042); material: "saline water (ENVO:00002010), including plankton (ENVO:xxxxxxxx)" | depth 5 m
TTTTTTGTATATTAAAAGTTTGGTGCTTTTTAAATATCAAAATTCTTTTTTAAAATAGTCATAAAGCGATTTTCAAAAACTTCTTTTTCTTTCCAATGTGGGTGTTCAATTTTAACTTTAAATACAATGAAGTCATGAACTTCATCCCAAGAATTAAAAGTTAATACCTGGGAAATTACCGCTTCATAATCCGTAACACTTCCATCAAATAAATGCTTAATGAAAGCCAATCGATCGTTTAAATCAATGGATAATGATAATGCAAAATGGTCATTTATATTTTTTTCCGCCTCTGATTCTGTAAGTATTGCGGAGTCCTCTAGATTGTTTTCAGTTTCAACATTACTTTTTGGAACAAAAACAGGTGGCTCGTTTACGGACTCAAATAAGCGTTCATAGTTTTCTGGTTCTGGCATTTCAGTAACCATATTTTTGATAGTTTCCATCATTGGAGGAACCTCAAACTCTTCTTCTTCATCGATTTTGTTTTTCTTCGAAGAGCCAGTTAATGACTCCAGAACTATGGAGAGCTCGGCTTGCTGACGTTTCCAGAGATTACTACTTGTATTGATCTCATCAATTAAAATCTTTTGGCAAACAGACAATTCATAAAGCTTTTGAATCACTTGGTGTGTTTCGTTGGCATCCCAATGAGCTTCATCTCCTAAAACTTTTTCTGCCCATACTTTCAAAGCCTTTTTTATTTTTTCTGTCATAAAATTATCTACTTCAGCAAAACCAAATTTAATACCTTTGTAATCAAAGAGTTGGGTGATTCACATAATTTAGCTGAAAATTACAAAATGTTTTTAGAAAATCCCGTTAATACAAACGAACAATTTGGATGGATAGAAGTGATTTGTGGTTCAATGTTTTCAGGCAAAACAGAAGAACTGATCCGAAGGTTAAAAAGAGTACAATTTGCACGGCAAAAAATTGAAATTTTTAAACCTATCATTGACGAGCGATATGATAACGAATTAGTGACCTCTCACGATCAAAATCAAATTCCTTCAACTCCTGTAAATGCTGCTAACAAAATTCCAATACTTGCAGAAGGATGTGATGTTGTTGGTATTGACGAGGTTCAGTTTTTTGACAATGAAATCATTAACGTGTGTAATAATCTTGCCAACAGTGGTATACGAGTAATTGTGGCAGGATTAGATATGGACTATCAAGGAAATCCTTTTGGCCCTATGCCAGGACTCATGGCTACTGCGGAATATGTTACAAAGTTACATGCCATCTGTTCACGAACTGGAAACTTAGCAAATTATAGCTATCGAACGTCTGATAAAGATGACCTGGTAATTCTAGGTGAAAAAGAAAATTATGAACCTCTTTCGCGAGCTGCTTTTTTCAGTGCTAAAAAAAAGAAAAAATCCTAATTTTTTAATCTCTTGAATACACTTCACATGTACTTTTCTTATCTTAAACACAATTACGAAACTATTCGTAAGCAAATCTCCAATTCAACCCAGTGTATTGGTGTAGTGATTAAAAGCTAATGCTTATGGAAGTAATTCTATTCATTTTACAAAATGACTTGTCAAACTAGGAATAGATAAGCTTGCCGTCACTTTTACTAAAGAAGGAATTAAGCAAAGGAAGCAAGGAATTAAAACTGAAATCATGGTGTTTTATCCTCAAATAAAATCAATCCCTGAACTTATTGTCGCTGATTTGGAACCTTGTATTTACTCTAGAAAATTAATGGAATCTTTTAACCTTCACTTAAAAACAATGAAAATTAAAGACTCTCCAATTCATATTAATTACAACACTGGACTTAATCTAGTTGGCTTTCCAGTAATTGACGTAAAATGGGTTTTGGAAAAAACAAATCAACCCCAGTTTAGATTATAGATTGTTTATTCGCATTTGACAATTTCTTAAGAAGAGCGACCCTATCCTCAATGCAGACTTCAAATTGAATGTTTTGAAGAAATAGAAAAAGTACACCAAATTATTAAAACAGCTCCAAAATTTGATTTATTGAACAGTTCAGGGATATTTAATTATTATGATTTACAACACGATGTAGTTTAGAGTGGTATTGCATTTCACGGGTATACTGATAGTTGAGAATGGGAAGTTTATTTAAAATTTGTAGCTTTTTTAAAATCAATGATTGGTCAAATCCATCAAGCAAAAAAAGGCTCCTCTGTAGGTTATAATAATGAATGGTCTGCTCCAAAAGCTATTAAGATTGAAACACTTCCTTTAGGACATGCTGATGGGGTAGGCCATCATTTTCGTCGCCATCAATCAACCGTGAGTATTAATGGGTTTAATGCTTTAATAGTTGGAAATTTCTATATGGGTATGTTGATGATAAATGTGACTAGAATAAATTATGAAACAGATGATGAGGTTACTTTTTTTGACAGTTCTAAATGAGCTGAAGATTTTGCCAGAACTGTTAATACGATAAGCTATGAATTAGATACCGGGATTGGCCCAATAATAAAGTGTATAATTCATAAGTAAACTTTTGTTGCAAATCAAACATATTGTTATTTTTTGAAACAAAAAGGAGTTCTTTTTGGCCGACCTAGAATTAGTAGTATTTTTGATTTTGAATTTAAAGCTTTTACAATGAAGATAGCCGTAGTTGGTGCTACTGGTATGGTAGGTGAAGTTATGCTAAAGGTCTTAGAAGAAAGAAATTTTCCAATAAGTAAGTTATTGCTGGTTGCTTCTAAGCGATCAGTGGGTAAAAAATTTAGTTTTAAAGGTGAATTACATGAAGTAATTGGATTGGAAACTGCGGTTATTTCGAGACCCGATATTGCTTTATTTTCTGCTGGTGGAGACATTTCGTTAACTTGGGCCCCAAAATTTGCTGAAGTTGGAACAACAGTGATTGATAATTCTTCTGCTTGGAGAATGGATGCTTCTAAAAAACTCATTGTTCCAGAAATTAATGGAAAAGAATTAAGCAAGGAAGATAAAATAATAGCCAATCCAAATTGTTCAACAATTCAAATGGTGATGGCTTTAGCTCCAATTCACAAAGAATTCGAAATTAAAAGAATCATCATTTCTACTTACCAATCAATCACAGGTACAGGGATAAAAGCAGTGCAGCAGCTTGATAAAGAAGCAAAAGGGGAGCAAGCTCAAGCAGCATATCCGTATCAAATCCACAAAAACGCATTGCCTCAGTGTGATGTATTTCTTAAAAATGATTATACCAAAGAGGAAATGAAATTGGTGTATGAAACTCATAAAATCTTAAATGATGAGAGTATTGGAATTACCGCTACAGCAGTTAGAATTCCAGTTGTTGGTGGTCATAGTGAATCTGTAAATATTGAATTTGAAAAAGAATTTGACCTACACCAAATTCGAGAAATTCTACAAAAAACGTCAGGTGTCGAGGTTCAAGACGATCCTAAAAACCAAATTTATCCTATGCCTATAAATGCCGAAGGAAATGATGCTGTATTTGTAGGTCGTATTCGTCGTGATACATCGCATCCAAAAGCACTAAATATGTGGATAGTTGCTGATAACTTAAGAAAAGGAGCTGCGACAAATACAGTTCAAATCGCAGAATATTTGATCGCTAACCAATTAATAAGTAAAAACTAGTTTATAATCCCCTTAAAATTAAAGTATTGATTAAGTTTTTTTTATAAATTTGCTAATTAATGGAAAGCACAAATGGTCCCGATTAAAGAATTTACAATTCCATTTGTGGGCTTGAAACCAGGAAAGCACCATTTTGAGTTTTCAATTGACGAGATGTTCTTTGCACATTTTGAGTTTAATGATTTCGATCAAGCTTCTTTAAAAGGTCAATTGACTTTGGATAAAAAAACAAGTTTTTTGGAGTTGCATTTTGAGATTAAAGGGCATATTCTTCTTGCTTGTGATGTTTCAACTGAATTATTTAGTTATCCAATGGAGACCACTTTTGATTTAATTGTGAAATTTGGAGTCCCGCCCGACAACCCAGCAGATGATATTTTGGTGTTGCCTGTGGGAAGCTACCAAATCGACGTTTCTCATTACTTTTATGAGATGACAGTCCTAGCGCTTCCACGAAAACAAATTCATCCAGGAATAAGAGATGGGAGTTTAGAAAGTGAGATTGTTGAAAAGCTTAAAGCATTAGAACCAAAAGAAACTTATTTAAAGGGATCTGAGGATCCACGTTGGAATAAATTAAAAGATCTTTTGTAAAAAAGAAAAAACATATTATGGCACATCCTAAAAGAAAAATTTCTAAAACAAGAAGGGATAAAAGACGTACGCATTACAAAGCTACAGATCAACAAATTGCAACTTGCTCTTCTACTGGGGAAGCACATCTATACCATAGAGCTCACTGGCACGAAGGAAAACTTTATTACAGAGGGAAAGTTCTTGTCGACTCAACAGAAACTGCTGAAGCCTAAGTTTGGCTTACATAATATGCCTTATTCACTCCAGCTTTTTTATGCCAATAATTTTGAAAGCATAAAAAAACTATTATCTTCACCTATTAATAGATTACAACACTGCTATATATTAGCATGAATCTAGAAAAAACGAATCAAATAAAAGCAGCAATTACTGCTGTAGGCGGTTATGTGCCTGATGCAATTTTATCTAATGAAGATTTAGAAAAAATGGTTGACACAAACGATGCATGGATTACTTCGCGAACAGGCATTAAAGAGCGTCGGATTCTAAGGGACAAAGACAAAGCAACTTCCTTTCTTGCTGTTGAAGCTGCCCAAGATTTGATTTCAAAATACAATATAGACCCAAAAAACATAGACATGGTTATTATGGCTACAATAACACCTGACATTCATGTGGCTGCGACTGCAGCCTATGTAGCTTCAACTATTGGGGCAGATAATGCTTTTGCCTATGACCTTACTGCAGCTTGCTCAGGATTTTTGTATGGTATGAGTACAAGTGCAGCATACATCGGATCAGGAAGATACAAAAAAGTTTTACTAGTCGGGGCTGATAAAATGTCTTCGATTGTTGACTATACGGACCGAGAAACATGTGTTATTTTTGGAGATGGTGCTGGAGCTGTACTTTTTGAGCCTACTATTAACAAATTTGGTTGGGAGGACGAATATCTAAGAAGCAATGGAGATGAGCGTATGTCACTCAGAATTAAAGCTGGCGGTTCGTTACACCCAACTTCTAAAGAAACACTTGAAAATAATTGGCATAACCTTTTTCAAGAAGGTAAAACTGTATTTAAATACGCAGTATCTGAAATGGCTTATGCTGCTGAAAAAATTAAGGAACGAAATAATTTAAAAGGGGAAGAGATTAGCTATTTAGTCCCTCATCAAGCAAACAAAAGAATAATTGATGCTACCGCCAACAGGATTGGCTTGAGAGAAGATCAAGTACTTATGAATATAGCCTTTTATGGAAACACAACTGCGGCTACAATTCCGCTGTTATTAAACGACAATGAATCAAAATTTAAGAAGGGAGACAAGTTATTATTTGCTGCTTTTGGTGGCGGATTTACTTGGGGTGCTGCCTACCTTACTTGGGCATATTAAAAAACAATTATTTATGAATATAAAAGACATTCAACATCTAATCAAATTTGTTGCCAAATCAGGAGTACAAGAAGTTAAGCTCGAAGTGGAAGATGTAAAAATTACCATTAAAACAGGTTCTAATCCACAAAAAGCTGAAAAAGACATTGTTCATCAAATTCAGACTATTCCAGCTCATGAAGCTGTTCATTCACAGGTTGTTACTTCAATTGAAACTCCTAACCCTGTCCCTGCTGATAAAACTGATACTGAGAATGGCCTTATCACAATCAAATCTCCTATAATAGGTACTTTTTATCGTAAAGCTGCCCCAGATAAATCTGCATTTGTGGAAGTTGGAGATACAGTGAAGGACGGTGATGTTTTGTGTGTGATTGAAGCCATGAAGCTTTTCAATGAAATTGAATCGGAAATTAGTGGAACAATTGTTAAAATTCTTGTAGATGACGCTTCTCCAGTTGAATTTGATCAGCCTTTATTTGTAATTAATCCATCCTAATTCGGTCTGATGTTCAATAAAATTTTAATTGCAAATCGTGGAGAAATTGCGATGCGCATCATTCGTACCTGTAAAGAGATTGGAGTTAAAACGGTTGCCGTATACTCAAAAGCAGATGCAGAGAGTTTACACGTTCGTTTCGCTGATGAAGCAGTTTGTATTGGGCCTGCTCAAAGTAATGATTCGTATCTTAAGATGTCAAATATTATAGCCGCAGCTGAAATCACTAATGCTGATGCAATCCATCCTGGATATGGGTTTTTATCTGAAAATGCTAAGTTTTCAAAAATTTGTGAAGAGCACAAAATAAAATTTATTGGAGCCTCAGCCAGTATGATAGATAAAATGGGAGACAAAGCCTCTGCAAAAGCGACAATGAAAGCAGCCGGTATTCCCACAATTCCAGGCTCAGAAGGATTATTGGATTCTCTAGAACAAGCTGAATTACTTGCCTCTGAAATAGGTTATCCCATAATGATAAAAGCAACTGCTGGTGGTGGTGGTAAAGGAATGCGTGCGGTTTGGGAGCATGTTGAGCTTCAAAAAGCATGGGAAAGTGCTCGCCAGGAAGCAAGTGCTTCATTTGGAAATGACGGTATGTATATGGAAAAATTAATAGAAGAGCCTAGACATATTGAAATACAAATTGTAGGTGACTCAACCGGTAGAGCATGCCATCTGTCAGAAAGAGATTGTTCTGTTCAAAGAAGACATCAAAAGCTTACCGAAGAAACTCCTTCCCCATTTATAACAAGTGCGCTAAGAAAAAAAATGGGAGAAGCTTCTGTAAAAGCAGCAGAATATATTAAATATGAAGGTGCCGGGACCATTGAATTCCTGGTTGATAAACACAAGAACTTCTATTTTATGGAGATGAATACTCGAATTCAAGTAGAACATCCCATTACTGAACAAGTAATTGATTACGATTTGATCCATGAACAAATTAAAGTCGCTTCAGGAGAAAAAATCTCTGGTAAAAATTACTTCCCTAAACTCCACTCTATAGAATGTAGGATTAACGCTGAAGATCCCTATAACGACTTTAGACCTAGTCCAGGGGCTATCTCAACTTTACATTTTCCTGGTGGACATGGCATACGACTAGATACTCATGTTTACAGTGGATATATAATTCCCCCACATTATGACTCTATGATTGCAAAACTGATAACTACTGCTCAAACTAGAGAAGGGGCAATAAGTAAAATGAGAAGAGCTTTGGAAGAATTTATAATTGAAGGTGTTAAAACAACAATCCCATTTCATCTAAAGTTAATGAGTCATCCTGATTATTTAAAAGGCAACTACACTACAAAATTTATGGAAGATTTTTCAATGGAAAATTAAAGGTCTCAAAAGTTTTTGTCAATAGCGAAAATCAATTCATAAGCTAAATTGAAATTGTCCTTTTTCAGAGCTCTTTAAAACATTATGCTCTATTTTTACATTTTCTGAATAACAGTTTTTGTGCCTTCCTCCCACGAAACACGTGTTTTTATATGATTTTTAATTTTTTTGAGTAGCATTAATTCTGCTGTGAACTGCCAATCAAAATTTATAGACTGATTTGCAGGGTGTCGGTGGTGATCTTGGTCTAAAATATAATTATCTGGTTTATTCAGAATCCTTGTTTTACCATATACTTCTTCAAATTGTTCTCTAACTATATCAAATTCATCAACTAAACTTTTCAAATTATCAATCAATTTAATTTCATCTTCCGGTGATCTAACATTGTCAAATGCTTTCAATAATTTCATTAGCTTAAAATTATAATCAACCAGGTTTATCACCTCATTATAAACCTCCAAATTATATTTTGAAGAAGCACCTTCACTTTGAATTAAAGCTATAGCTTTTTGGATTTTATTTAATTCCCTTGATTGGATTTGTAACTCTGCCAATCGTTTAGAGTACTTTTGAATCCAAGAGCCCTTTTTGTCAAATTCAGGTAGGTCAATGATGTGCTCATCGATAGGGTTTTTTACCTGGTTCAATGCATTTCTATGGGTACCATTTTCAACTAAAAGATTGGTCCACAATGCTACGGGTTTGTCAAGTCTGTCAATAAATGCGTATTCTTCAGATTTAAAATCAGGGCCAAACATACGGTGCCTAAACACCTTTTTAAATTCTGGTTTGGAACGATTTGTCCCCCCCCATGTAAATTCAGCAAAAGCTGAAATTCCTCTTTTATACAATTCGAAATGTGGAGAATCATCATCCCAAAGAGTTAACAATAAGCCGTCATAATTTCTGATAATTGATTGTTCAGCAAAAACACGAATTTGATCAATATTACTTTCTCTTTGTGGCATTAAGGTCCATCGTGTCTGACCAGCCGTGGCTCCCATAACACTAAATCCATTATTTGAAAACCAATCCATGGCTTTACCGTTCCCGTAGGATTCTGCTAGATGATAATTCCACCTCATATAAACACAGTTTTTAGGGAATTGATCAATAAAACGATTCAAATTTGGTTCATTAGCTGCCCAAATAGAATCTACTGTAATAGTTGGCATATTTGCATCGTAAATTGGCCCCATCAAGCCTGCTTGCTTAAGTGGCATATCGTCCCAAAAAATTGGGGTTCGATCATGCTCGGCAGCAAAGCTGCATACTTTATTTAACCATATTAAGTTAAGCTCTAAAGCACTTTTACCACTTTTTCTCCCAGTAGTATGAACCTCATCTCCTCCTACATGAAGATATTTCCCATGAGGAAAAGCTTCAAAAGCATCTAAATATAAATCGTGTTGAAGGCTATAGGTTTCTGGGTCAAGAGGATTAAAAGCCCAATCACTTTTAGGATCATCCCTTAGATGTAAATTTTTATCGTGTTTAAGGACAAAGGAAGCATGTCCTAAGCCCTGAACCAGTGGGCTAATTTTTATGTTTCGATTCACTGCATAATTACTAATGGCATTCCATTCTTCTATTGAAAGCGCGTCTTGAGAAGCAACTTCAGGTCTTCTCTTATATTTTAACTTATCTTCAATTTCTATAATAATGCCATTGATTTTAAGTTGGGCAAGTTCATCAATTAAATCAAAATAGTAATTCTTCTTCTCTAAATGATGCTTTACGTCTAAATGGATTGGGCGAAACGCTATCTTGGGTGAATCGTTTATTTTAACTAATGGTAGGGTTAATTGTTGATGACGAGCGTCTTCTAACAATTGGTTAAGTGTAACGAAAGCATAAAACAAGCCTGCTTTATCCTGGGCTTCAATTTTAATTTTATTGGATTCAACTTCGAGAGAATAGGATTCCGAAACTTGTTTTTCACGGGATAAGATGCTAAACTCAATTTGGGAGTTCTCAGCTAGATCAGCTATTTTTAATTTTTTGGTTGATCCATAACGAATAGGAAGTGAATCTCCAGTTGGACTATATGCAAAATTTAAGATATCTATATCTATCATTGAATTTTGATTCGTGAAATTGATTTCAGATACAGAAGGAAGTAAAAGAAAATTATTTTCTGTTTTAGAACTTGGAGGTGAACATCCGATAAATCTGATAGTAAAAGTTAAAATAACTATTTTTAAAAACTTGAAATGTTGCATGATTTAATTTGTAATATTTAAAATATGGAATTAAATAGTCAAATTTCATCAATTTTTAAATATCTTTTGAACATGCATTTTTAACAAAAGGGACTTTAATAATCATTTGGGCCTATACAACTCAATAAAATGGGAAAAAGGATTGCCCTAGTACTTGTTTTAGAAACTCACTGAATTGAATCTTGATTTATGTGTATTTTTTTTACAAATCGTTAGTTCCCTCCTTCAAATTTTTTAAATCTCCCAATGAGTGAGAAAAAATAATACTATGTCTAATAAAATCACAGCTAATTTCCCCTGGATTGTAACATTTTTTGCTGCTATTAGCCTTGTTTATCCTTCACTTTTTACATGGTTTAATGAATCATTAATTACCTTAGGTTTAGGAGTTATAATGCTAAGTATGGGGATTACACTTAAAACTGCTGACTTTTTTCAGGTGATTAGTTCTCCAAAGCCTGTCTTTCTGGGGTTGGGGATCCAATTTGTGATAATGCCCCTGTTGGGTTGGGGACTTGCTATACTTTTTCATTTGCCTTCTTTTTTTGCTGTGGGAATGATTTTAGTCGCTTCTTGTCCTGGTGGTACTGCATCTAATGTAATCGCATACTTAGCCAGGGCAGATGTTGCCTTGTCAGTTACCATGACCGCTTGCTCTACTCTTGCTGCAATTATAATGACTCCTTTTTTAACCTTACAATTATCAAATACCTATCTTGAGATACCTGCTGAAGGTCTTTTTTTCAGTACCCTTAAAGTTGTCCTTATACCTGTTTCTACAGGATTATTTATTAGTAGTTTTTTACCTAAAATAGGAAATAAAATTATGCCTTTTGCTCCTACAACTGCTGTGTTATTA
>CESW01012312.1_pt1 | contig 10455 bp, 11 predicted proteins | sample 531171 | NCBI WGS metagenome assembly CESW01 (sample SAMEA2621859, study PRJEB7988) | marine metagenome | biome: marine biome (ENVO:00000447); feature: surface water layer (ENVO:00002042); material: "saline water (ENVO:00002010), including plankton (ENVO:xxxxxxxx)" | depth 5 m
TGAACATTTAAAAAATTTACAAAAATGCCCTGCGCAGTTTCTGGTCTTAGATACCCCTCACTAGATGATTCATCAGTGGACCCAAAGTTGGTTTTAAACATCAAATTAAATTGACGAACATCAGTCCAATTTTTAGTTCCTGATATTTGACATTTAATTTCTAAATTTTCAATTAAATTTTTAATGTCGGATAACTTATTTTTCTTCATTGAGTTATCTAACTTATCTTTTATTTCTTGAATTTTAGATATCCTTTCTGAAACTCTTTTATTCGTTTCACAGTATATTTTTTTATTAAAATTACTTCCAAATTTCTTTTCAGCCTTTAAAATATCTTTATCAATTTTGAGCTGTATCTTATTTATATGGTCTTCAATTAATTGGTCTGCACGATATCTTTTTTTTGAATCTTTATTATCAATTAAAGGATCGTTAAAAGCATCAACATGTCCTGATGCCTCCCAAACTTTTGGATGCATTAAAACTGATGAGTCAAGACCAACTATGTTTTCGTTCATATCCACCATCGATTTCCACCAATAGTGCTTTATGTTGTTCTTTAACTCAACTCCAAAAGGACCATAATCGTATGTAGCTGCTAAACTATCATAGATTTCACTTGACTGAAATATAAAACCATATTCCTTGCAGTGAGAAATCAGTTTCTTAAATAATTCATTTTGATTACTCATTTAACAAAAGTATAAAATTATGATTGTTTTTTTAATTTAGTAGCATGATTGAACTTGATGGAAAAATATTTAGTAAAGAATTATTGGATGAAAAATTTGCTTGTGAGCTTTCTTCATGTCAAGGCATGTGCTGTGTGATTGGAGATTCTGGTGCTCCTGTCACTGAAGATGAAGTAAAAATGATTAAGAAAAGCCTCAGAAAAATTAAAAAATATATGTCAAAAGAGGGGCTTGATGAGGTGAATCAAAGAGGGGTTTCGGTAATTGATAGCGAAGGAGATTTAACGACAACTTTAGTAAATGATAAACAATGTTCATTTGTTTTTTTTGAAAACGGGATAAACAAATGCTCTATTGAAAAAGCTTTTAAAAATGGTGATATAGATTTTAATAAACCAATCTCTTGTCATTTATTTCCAGTAAGAATTACTGAGTACGAGGAATTTGATGCATTAAATGTCGAAAAGCTTAAAATATGTAACACTGGTTATAGATGTGGAAAATCCAAAAAAATTCCATTATATAAATTTCTTAAAAACGCCCTAATAAGAAAGTTTGGAAAAGATTGGTTTGAAAAACTAGATGAGATAGCAAAAATTATTTGAATGCATTAAGCCCCGTAATATCTAGTCCAGTAATTAATAAATGAATATCATGAGTTCCTTCATAAGTAACAACTGACTCTAAGTTCATCATGTGCCTCATGATTGGATAGTCACCTGTAATACCCATTCCTCCTAAAATTTGTCTAGAGTCTCTTGCAATTTTCAAAGCCATATCTACGTTGTTTCTTTTACACATTGAGATTTGAGCAGTGCTAGCCCTGCCTTCGTTTTTTAAAACCCCAAGCCTCCATGTTAAAAACTGAGCCTTAGTTATTTCAGTTATCATTTCAGCAAGTTTTTTTTGTTGTAATTGAAAGGAACCAATGGGCTTACCAAATTGGTGTCTTTCCTTTGAGTATTTTAGAGCATTATCGTAGCAGTCCATTGCAGCTCCAATCGCACCCCACGCAATTCCGTATCTAGCAGAGTCAAGGCACCCAAGAGGCGCCCCTAGCCCATCCTTATTTGGTAGTAAATTTTGCTTAGGAACTTTGACATTGTCGAAAACGAGTTCTCCAGTTGCCGATGCTCTCAGACTCCATTTACCATGAGTCTCCGGAGTCGTAAAACCATCCATACCTCTTTCTACAATCAGCCCTTTAATTCTACCTTCTTCATTTTTAGCCCAAACAATTGCTATATCTGCAAAAGGGGAGTTAGATATCCATAGTTTGGCACCATTCAGTAAAAAGTAATCTCCGCAATCTTTAAAATTTGTTGTCATGCCACCTGGGTTAGATCCATGATCAGGCTCAGTTAGACCAAAACAACCTATAAGCTTACCGCTAGCAAGCTTAGGTAAGAACCTTTTCCTTTGCTCTTCATTACCATACTTGTAGATAGGAAACATAACAAGTGATGATTGAACTGAAGCTGTTGATCGTATTCCACTATCTCCTCTTTCTAGCTCTTGCATAATTAACCCATATGAGATTTGATCTAATCCAGAACCTCCATATTCAGCTGGAATGTATGGCCCAAACGCCCCAATTTCTGCTAAACCAGACAAGATTTGATTTGGAAACTTAGCTTTTTGACAAGCATCTTCAATAATTGGAGATATTTCTTTTTTCACCCATTCTCTAGATGTGTCTCTTATTAATTTGTGTTCCTCAGTCAGAAGTTCATCAAGGTGAAAATAGTCTGGAGCTTTGAATGTGTCTTTTTTCATTTACTTTTAAAGCAAAAATATTGATTTTATTTTCAATTTTAAAAAATAAGCTGATAATTAAAGAAACTATATTTGTATATGACTTTTGTTAAAAATGATATAATTCATAATGAGTTATATTTTGTAATTTTTATTATTATTTTAATTCTGATAGCTATACTTAAATCAAAATATGGTGAGTTGTCAAAACAGTTAATTTTCTCAATTTTTGATAAAAAAAGTTCTGACAAATTTTTAAAGAGAGATAATGTTTTTTCAGAAAGAATAAACTACATTTTCAATATTATTTTAGTTAACAATTTTTCTTTAGTATTATTAGTTTTTACAAAAGATTTAAGCTACACTAATTATTTTAAAATTTTAACGCTAGTTTTAATTTTTTTTTCTTCTAAGTATTTACTAATAGGTTTTTTGTGTGAAGTATTTAACATAACTGAACTAAAAAGGTTTTCACTGTTTCATACGTTTCTTTATGAGAAGATATATTCTTTAGTAGTAACTCCTATTTTGATAATGTATTTTTTTTCAAGCATATCATACAATTATTATTTAATTAACTTTTTCATGATATTATTGATTTTAACGATTTTATTCAAATTAAAGAATGTTTTTAACTTGCTTATGAACACTGTTGGTATAAAAACTTTTCACATAATTTTATATCTTTGCATTGCTGAAATAATACCTATTTCTTTAATAGCCAAAGGTATTTTTTATTAAAATATGGTAGAGTCTAAATTTAAAAAAGTTAAATCGATATTAATTTCGCAGCCTAAGCCTGAAGGAAGGTCACCATATTCATTAATTGAAAGGAAGTATAAATTAAAAATTGATTTTAGACCCTTTATTAATGTTGAAGAAATAACAGCAATTGAATTCAAGCAGCAAAGAATAAGTATTTTAAATCACGACTCAGTAATTTTCACTAGTAAAAACTCAATGGACCATTATTTTGGGCTTTGCGAAAAAATGAGATTACGAGTACCAGAAACTACTAAATATTTTTGTGTCTCAGAAGCAATAGCACACTATCTACAAAATTTTATAACATACAGAAAAAGAAAAATTTTTATTGGTGAACAAAGTTTTGCATCATTAATTCCATTAATGAAAAAATTTCCTGAAAGCAAATTCTTGTATCCTTGCTCTAACATTCTCAAAGAGCGCCCAAACCCATCTTTAGAAAATAGTGGCCTAGAGTACACAAAAGCTCAAATGTATAAAGTTGTTTGCTCCGATCTAAGTGATCTCAGAGATGTAAAATATGATATACTTGTTTTTTTTAGCCCTACAGGTATAAAGTCTCTTAAGCAAAACTTCCCTAATTTTGAACAAAAAAACACAAGAATTGCTGTCTTTGGAAAGACAACATTAGACTCTGTTAAAGATAACAATCTGAAAGCTGACATAAAGGTGCCAAACAAAACAGCATCTTCGATGTCCATGGCTCTTGATCAATATATCAAACAAGCAAACAAAAGAAGAAAATAAACTTTTGAATAAAAATAAAATTTTTTTAAAAAGTAAAAAATCAATTAATGCCATTTTTAAAAATGGCAAACATATTAGCGTACCACCTCTATCAGCCAAGTATTTACAATTAAACGAAACTTTTGTGTTAAATTTTGTAATAAGTGTAAAAAAAAAATATTTTCCAAAAGCAGTCGAAAGAAACAAAGTAAAAAGATTAATGAGAGATTCAATTAGGAGCTCAAGTTTATTATTAAAGAATAAAATGTCTGATCAAAATAAATCTTATCAAATTGCAATAATTTATAATAGCAACATAATTTATGAAATCGACTACTTAAAAGATAAAATAAACTTAATTTTAACTCGTTTAACTTGTGATGAATAAAATTCTCTCAGCACCATTTATTTTGATTGTTATTTTTTATCAAAAAGTAATATCTCCTTTTTTTCCAGCTTCTTGTAGATATACTACAACATGTTCACAATATTCACTTCAGTGTTTTAGAAAATATAATTTTCTGAAAGCATTATATTTGACTATTAAACGGATTTTGTCTTGTCATCCATGGGGTGGACAAGGGCATGATCCCGTTCCATAAATACCTTATTAAAATGAAGAAAAACTTAATTTTTATAACTCTTTTAATTTCCTTGCTAACATTGTTTAGTTTCAAATCTGATTATTTTGAAATAGCAAAAAACCTTGAAATATTTACGGATCTCTATAAAGAACTCAATACTTATTACGTAGATGAAACTGATCCTGGAAAATTAATTAAATCTGGAATTGATGAAATGTTACAAACTTTAGATCCTTATACTAATTATATTCCAGAGTCTGAAATTGAAGACTTTCAGTTTATGACAACAGGCCAATACGGAGGTATAGGAGCAATTATTACTAAAAGAGATGACTATATTTATATTTCTGAACCTTATCAGGGATTTCCAGCTCAAAAATCAGGCCTAATGGCTGGAGATAAAATATTAGAAGTAAATAAGATCTCAGTTAAAGGTAAGAGTACTGAAGAGGTAAGTAAACTGTTAAAAGGACAGCCCAATACAAATGTATCAATTTTAATAGAGAGAAAATATGCTAACAACCCAATCGAAGTAACTTTTAAAAGAGAAAAAGTAACTGTAGGAAGCGTACCATATTATGGAGTCATTGACAGTAGTATTGGTTATATTAAACTAAGAAGTTTTACAAGAAATTGTAGTAACGATTTAAAAAAGTCAATTAATAATTTAAAAGATAAAGGAGTCACTGGCCTAATATTAGATTTGAGAGGTAATCCAGGAGGCCTGTTAAATGAATCAGTTAAAATAGCCAATTTCTTCATTCCAAGGGGAGAAGAGGTTGTTAGTACTAAAGGAAAAATCAAATCTTGGGAAAAAACATATATAGCAACTAATGATCCAATTGACACAAAAATACCCTTAGTAGTTCTAATAGATCAGTCATCAGCTTCTGCTTCAGAAATTGTTGCTGGATCGTTACAAGACTTAGATAGGGCAATAATTGTTGGCAAAAGAAGCTTTGGAAAAGGATTAGTTCAGCAAACTAGAAAACTAAGCTACAATTCTCAGCTAAAATTGACTGTAGCAAAATATTATATTCCAAGCGGAAGATGCATACAAGCTTTAGATTATTCAAATAGAAATAAAGACGGAAATGTAGTAAAAGTTGCAGACTCACTAGCTAATGAGTTTCGAACAAAAAACAACAGAAAGGTATATGACGGAGGAGGTATAACTCCTGATATAATTTCAGAAAGTGAAAAAACAAGCAAGATAATTTTGTCTTTATATAGAGAAAGACTCTTTTTTGATTACGCCACGGAGTTTAGACACAAAAATGAGGAGATTATTTCCGCTAAAGAATTTAAAATAGCTGATAAAGACTTTGAAGCATTCAAAACATTTATATCTGACAAAGATTACGAATATGAAACTGAAACTGAAAAAACTTATAAAAAGTTAGAAAAAATAGCAAGAGATGAAAACTATTTTGAGTTTGCTAGAGATGATTTTGAGTCATTAACCTCCAAAATAAATATAGCAAAGGGGGATGATTTAGAAAAAAACAAAGGCATAGTTAAAGAGATTCTAGCCAACGAGATAGTTAGTAGATACTACTTTCAAAGAGGAAGAATAGAATCGTCTTTAAATTTTGATCAAGACATATCAGATGCGATTTTGGTATTAAAAGATAAAAATAGATACAATCAAATTTTATCAAGTATTGATTAATAAAGTAAAAAACTTTTTTTTTGTACTTGTTGGATTTAGTATACCACTTTCCGTTTTTTTTACAAATCTTAGTTTAATTCTTTTATTAATTTTTTCAATACTTGACAAAGATTATAAAAAATTAAACATTTTAATACATAAAAAGTGGATCTCATCACTATTGTTTCTATTTGTTTTATATTTTTTTGGATTGTTTTTTGGAGAATTTCATAATGATAGTTTTGATTTGTTAAAAAAGCTAAGTGTATGGTTAATTCTTCCTTGCTTATTTATTATTAAAATCAAAAGGAAAAGTTATATCAATGGTATTTATGCATTCCTTTTTTCCATATTAATTATGGTTACTTTCTCAGTTCTTAATAGACTTGAAATTATCTCACATTTTTTTGAATATTTCCCAATGTTCTTAAAAAACTCGAACAATAGGGCCTCGTATCCTTCAACACATTTATATAATTACCATAATATTTTAATATCAATGTCATTAATTATAAACTTTTATATTTTTAGTAAGGCTACGAATATTTTTAAATGTATAATTACATTTTACTCTTTACTCTTAATTTATAGTTTGTTTTTAGATCCAGGAAAGGCTGGTCAATTAGTTTTTATTATTTTTTTAATTAGTTTCACCATTTATTCCTTTTTTAAAAGCCAAAAAAAAACAATTTACTTTTTAATTTTACTTTTAATATTTCCACTTATTTTTTTCAACTATTCATCAATTTTTATAAATAAATACAAGGATTTAAAATCAAAATTGAGTAACATAGATAAATTCGAAAGAGATAGAAGTATTTTTTGGCAAAGCACTTTACAAAAAATAGCATTGAATCCAATTTATGGTTACGGTACAGGGTCTTGGAGGGCTGAGATGAACAAAACGTTTAGTAACTTCAATAATATTAAAAAAGAACACAAAACTCCTCATAATAATTTTCTTTATGTTTTTTTTGAAATAGGAGTATTAGGTATTATAACTTTAATTAATTTGTTTTATTTAATGCACAAAGAATTAAGAAGAAAAGGTTTTTTTAAAAGTCACCTAGTTATTTCATATGCCACACTGATGCTATTCGACAGTTACATGACTATTTCTATTATTTCAATCGCATTTATTTATCTTTTTGTTATTTCAGCCAATTATGAGTAATATTTTCGTCTAATCCTACGATTTAGTTTTGACAAAATTTCATAAGCAGATGAGTTGTTGCTTTTTGCCACTTTTTCAATACTATGTTTAGAGTCGAACAAAATCACTTTTTCTCCAATCTCAACTTTAGAGTCCTCTAAATCTATGATTAATGAGTCCATACTAATATCTCCAATAATTTTGTGTTTTTTTCTGTTAATATATACGTAATAGTCATCATTATTTTTTTTAGTATAAATGCCGTCAGCATATCCAAAAGGAACAATACCAATTCTAATATTTTCTTCAGAGCAAAAATTTAATCCATAACCAACAAATTCTCCTTTGTTAATTTTTTTGATTTGAGATATAATAGATGTCATAGTAGATATTTGACACAAACCTTTATCTGAACTAGCTCCATACAAGCCAATACCTAACCTTACTAGTTCATATTTATTTTTAAAATTAATAATCGCTTTAGAGTTGAATAGGTGTCTTTCAATCTTTCTATTGTAATTTTTAGTAAAAAAATTACAAATAAAATCAAAATTATTAATTTGATTTTTTGTAAATGATTTATTAGTTGAATCAGCTAAGTGAGAACAAATAGTTTTTACATTAATATTTTTATTTTGATTCAAATATTTAATGATTTTTTCTTTTTGATCAGTGTCAAAACCAAAGCGATTCATTCCAGTATTGAATTTTATATGACAATTAATTATTTCGTTTTGATTAAAATAGTTTAAAGATTTAAAATTAAATATTAGCGGCTCTAAGTCATATTTAACAAAAAGATTATAATTTTTATATCCTGGATTAGCAACAATTATTGGAGTTGAGATATTATTTCTTCTAACTCTGACAGCTTCTTCAAAATCTGCAACCCAAAAATAACTGACATTAAGCTTTTCAAGCTTTTTGCAAATTCTTATATCTCCATGACCGTATGCGAAGGCTTTAACTACTGCAATTATTTTTGTTTTGTCATCAAGCTTTTTTTTAAAGAATTTGAAATTCGACTCTAATAAGTTTAGATTAACGTGCAGAATGGACTCATAATTAGCTTTCATTTTAGGTTATTTAAAAAAGCAGTTTTTACAAAGAGCTTTGTAATTTTCTTTACTACCAATCAGTACCTGTTGTGTGTCATTATTTATTCTGAAGGTGTAGTTAGCAGTTTCTCCACATTCGAAACAAACTGCATGCATTTTTTTCACATTATCAGAAATAGCTAGCAATTTAGGCATTGTGCCAAATGGTTCTCCTTTGTAATCCATATCTAAACCCGCTATAATTATATCAACACCATCTTTAATAAGTTTTTCGCAAACTTCGTAAAGTTTTTTATCTAAAAATTGAGCCTCGTCAATAGCAATAATTTTTTCGTTTTTAATGTGGCTATATATTTCTTCTGATTTCGAAATACTAATTGCTTGAACTGAGTTCATATTATGTGAAACAACTTTATTGTTGTCATATCTATTGTCAACAATTGGTTTAAATAGTTTATATTTTTTTTTTGCAAAATCAAGTCTTTTCAGCCTCTGAATTAGCTCTTCTGTTTTTCCTGAAAACATAGATCCACAAATTATATCTATTTTGCCTTTTTGACTTTTCATTCTGCTTGTTTTTATATTTTTACTAAACTCTAAAAATATGAATAATTGAATTATATATATTTAATTTTTGTTCTTAATTTATTTTCATATTCACTTTCAGCATCATTATTTTTATTTGATGATGATTTAGAAAAAAACAAAAAAGAGAGTTTTGTGAATTCATCTTTTTTTCTTGTAGGTGGGGCTACATATTATTATTTAGATAGAGTTTGGTGGAGTGAAAATAATAATCAGTTCTCATTTAGCTCTAATAACGATTTTGTATATGCAAAAAACCTTGATAAAGTAGGTCATTTTTACGGAGGCTATTTTACAAATGAATTATTTAACGATGCATTTATTTGGGCTGATTCAGAAACCCCATTAAAATTAGCTTTAAGAAATTCAATAATAATACAGTCAGTTATTGAAACTAAAGACGCTTATTCTCCAAATTATGGTTTCAGTATTTATGATTTGTTTTCAGGAATTGCAGGAAGTTATTTTCATTACTTTAAGAAGAAATCAAACAAATTAAATCATATAGATATTAAGTTTAGTTATTACAAAAGAAGTAACAAATATTGGCAATTAGAGAAAGAAAGAGGAAAATCACCTTCTAATTATGAGTTTTTTAACGATTATGTAAATCAAACATACTGGCTAACATACAGTCTAAATAAGATTTTAGATTTTGATTTTTTTAAAAACTTTAATTTTGCTGTAGGAACAGGATTAGATGATAGCCAGTATATAAATAATTTGTCAATGGATGGTGGATCGAGAGAATATTATATCTCGTTGGATTATAATTTGAAGCATATTTTTAGAAAGTCAAATAATAAATTTATCAAAAATATAATTTATTATATTGATTACTTTAAATTGCCAAGTCCAACATTTAGATTTGTACCAAGTTACAAACTTCATGTTTTTTACTTTTAGTTATGGGTAGATTAATTATAATTCCAACTCCAATAGGCAACTTGGATGATATAACAATCAGAGCTGTCAAATTTTTAAATAGAATTGATATTCTTTTGGCGGAAGATACACGGACGACAAAGAAATTATTAAATCACCTTTCAATAAAAGTAAAAACATTTTCATATCATCAACACAATGAGCACAAAAATTTACAAAAATTTGTTCATTTGATCAAGAATAATGAACTAGTCGGCTTAGTTAGTGATGCGGGTACTCCCTCAATTTCTGATCCAGGATTCCTTTTAATAAGAGAGTGCATTAAAAATGAAATAATTGTTGAGTGTTTGCCAGGTCCGACAGCTTTGATTCCTGCTTTGATCAAATCTGGATTTTCTTCTGAAAGTTTTATTTTTTATGGCTTCATACCTATAAAAAAAGGTAGAAAATCTTTTCTCATGAAGGTTTCTAAAGAAGAAAGGACAATGATTTTTTATGAATCACCTCATAGGCTCTTGAGAACTTTAAATGATTTTAAAGAGATTTTTAACAAGCAGAGAGATTATTCAGTTAGCAAGGAAATATCTAAAATTTATGAGGA
>CESW01049853.1_pt1 | contig 10448 bp, 8 predicted proteins | sample 531171 | NCBI WGS metagenome assembly CESW01 (sample SAMEA2621859, study PRJEB7988) | marine metagenome | biome: marine biome (ENVO:00000447); feature: surface water layer (ENVO:00002042); material: "saline water (ENVO:00002010), including plankton (ENVO:xxxxxxxx)" | depth 5 m
ATATTTTTAATCACAGGATGATGATTATGATGTTGTGCTAGAAAAGCCACTCTCAATACAAATGACATAGCTTCTTCAAAATTTGAAAAAATCCATTCTCGATGTAATTCTTGCGAATCTATGGTCCATTTTTTTGGTTCTCTTAGTAGATTTACTATTTCTTTTTTAGTCAGTTTTTTTAACATTTTCTGAGTTATTAGTATTATTTCAATAATAATTTACACAAGAAAAATAACCTGAACATAACTTAAATTAAATAAATTTTTGCATATTAGAATAAATACCATCTTTATGAAAGCATGGTGTTTATTCTTCTTATAAAATTGTTCAGTTATCTTATTTTTCGAGATGTTGTACAATTAACATGTTAAATTCTAAACATAATAAGTACTACTTATATGAAGTTATATACGCCTTTAATCAAGAGAACATCTTTTTTTGTTTTGCTTCTAATACTAAGCCCTTGGAAAACTATTCTCGCCGCAGACGGATATGGTATTAGTGGAAGTGGTTTAGGATTACTATGGACTCTTCCCTTCGCTGGTATATTGCTATCCATCGCCATATTCCCTCTGATAAATGAATCTTGGTGGCATCACAATTTTGGGAAGGTATCTGCCTTCTGGGCATTCTTACTTCTGGTTCCTATGACCATTTCCTTTGGTTTCTCAGCCACACTCTACGAGGTGTTACATGCTTATTTATTGGAATACATACCATTCATAATCCTATTGCTAGCTCTTTTCACTATTTCTGGTGGTGTAAGAATCAAGGGTTCTTTTCGAGGCAGCCCAATTGTGAATATGGGTTTCTTAGTTGTCGGTACTTTATTAGCTAGCTGGATGGGAACAACCGGTGCTGCCATGCTGTTAATTAGACCATTATTAAGGGCAAATGAGTGGCGTACATCAAAAAAGCATGTAGTTATTTTCTTCATCTTTTTAGTAGCTAACGTAGGGGGTGCTTTAACACCTCTTGGTGATCCCCCATTGTTTCTTGGTTTTCTACAAGGAGTTGGGTTTTTTTGGACAACAACAAATTTATTTTTTGAAATGACTTTTGTAGTCATATTACTACTAGTCGTATTCTATTTTGTGGATACTTATTACTATAAAAGAGAAATAAATACTCCACCAAATCAAGAAAGTAAAGAAGCTTTTGGAATAGAAGGAGGTATTAATTTAGTTCTTATTCTAGGTGTAGTTGGGGCCGTTTTATATTCTGGAATAGCTTCATTAGGAACCATTGACATTTACCATGTTACCGTAGATTATGAAAATATTATTCGTGACTTAATATTACTAGGATTGACCTATCTAAGCTTAAAAGTAACAATAAAAGAAAGTAGAGATGCTAACGGGTTCAATTGGTTTCCTATTCAGGAAGTAGGCAAACTATTTGCGGGTATATTCATTACCATCATAGCTCCTATATCTATGCTGAAAGCAGCAAATGTAGGGGAAGGTGCTCTTACATTTATTAATAACGCAGTATTTGACGCAAATGGAGAACCCATTAATGCCATGTTTTTTTGGATCACCGGTATGTTATCAGCTTTTTTAGATAATGCTCCTACTTATTTGGTATTCTTTAATGCAGCAGGTGGAGATGCTCAAGTACTCATGAATGAAATGAGTCTAACACTTGTGGCTATTTCAGCTGGTGCAGTATTCTTTGGAGCATTAAGTTATATTGGTAATGCCCCAAATTTTATGGTTAAATCCATTGCTGAACAAAATGGAGTAGATATGCCTAGCTTTGGTGGATACCTAGTTTGGGCTTCTATGATACTACTTCCAATTTATTTAATTGTCACCTTTATATTTATTTAGATCTACCAAAATGTTATTCCAGAGAACAAGTCTGGAGATTATTGGTTATAATCAAAATAGGTTCAAAGCTAGCTTAAGTTCACGCATACTTTTGCCGGCTTTACTTTTAGTATTTATTTGGTCCAATTATATACCTGCTTATGCTACTCTTCCGGTAGTTAACAAAATTACTCAACATGCTGATTTTGATCGTTTGGCTGCCCATTTTAACCATATCACATGGCCGGATGGTATATTTTCATTAAAAGCGGATTCAATCCTAGTAGATTCAACAGTTACCGGCCTTATTCCTGCTCTATCTTACAGTACAGAAGTGGGTACAGTAGGTGGTTTAATTTGGAGTAAGTTGTCATACGGCAAACAACAACCATTTAAGCAAAATGTCGCAGTAACTGCATTAGCATCTACTAAAGGTTTAGCCGGTTTTAATCTTTTCTTGGATCACTTTTGCAGCTTTAATTGTACCGATAGACTAATTTTGAATTTAGTGGTAAATCGTTTTCTAGAGGATCAGTATTATGGAGTTTACACCAATGCACATCTCAATTTAAGCAATAATCCAAGACGTTTCGAATACCGTTCATTTACCATAAAGATCGATGTTGAATACAGAATGAGCGCGAAAAAACTGCCTCTAAAAAATGAATCCTTAATCAATGCCTTATCTGGATTTCTAAGTACTGATTTTCATTATAAAACTCCTTGGAGCAATGACCCCGATAAGCTAATCATGCTACAACAGCCCACCGGGTACAAAGGCGCCTATGGATTTTGGTTAGGACTAGGTGGCCTAATAGACACTCGTGATAGTGAATTTTATCCTAATCAAGGTTGGTACTCAAAACAACACCTTAAAGGTAGTTTGGAGACGATCCTTAGTGATTTTACTCAATCTAAATTTCTTAGTGATACTAGATTTTACCATGATTTCAAACTCATTATTCCCATTGTTTTTGCGCAAAGGATAAGTTACCAATGGAGTAATTCTAACTCGAAAACACCTTACTGGAGTTTTCCATCACTAGGTGGAGAAGAATACCTGAGGGGCTATCTGGGTAATCGATTTTTAGTGCCTCAATTTTGGGCCACCAATACCGAATTGAGGACATGGCTACTTGATCTAGATAGCTATGGTGTCAAAATTGGTGGTACCCTATTTCTAGATGCAGGATCATATACCAATGAACGAATATTTCTAAGCGGTGATTGGTCTGATAATCTAAAGTATACTGCTGGATTAGGCGGACTTATGACCCTATTTTCACCTGATTTTATTTTACGGGTCGATCTAGGACTTTCTGAGGAAGGCTATGGCATATTTTTTTCTACTGGCATACTTTTTTAAGCTAAATTTGCTGCCCCAATAAAAAACTAAAATAGACTTATAGAAACAGCCAAAAGCCCGCTATACCTACCGTCCAACAGTAGAAGGAAAAGAGGTAAAATCCACTCTTTTCTAGTATGATAATGAGGTATTTTAGAGTAAAATAACCCGATATTACCGAGCTTAGAAAGCCTATTATTAGTACTTGCAATGCATCTCCCTGTGTCCCAAGCTTTATCAAATCTAACACTTCTAAGAGCATTGCTCCCCCGATTACAGGTATAACCATAATAAAAGAAAAATTAGCTGACATCTTCCTGTCTACCCCTAACCACAGTGCCATTGTTATGGTTGAGCCTGAGCGGCTAATTCCAGGTATCATCGCACATGCCTGAGCAAGTCCAATGGCAAAACTTTTTGCTATTCCAATAGAAGTTGTACTTCTTTGAGAATATTCATCAGATATATTAAGCTCTTGTGTTCTAGTTGGTACAAATTTGGTCGAAAATAACAAACCACCTGTTACCAATAGCATAATACTTACCAAAAATGGGTTTGAAAATATAGCCTCAACCTGGTCTTTAAGTGTAAAACCCACAATAAATGCGGGAATCATACTTACAATAATCATCCCAAGAAAATGTATATCCTTGTTTTCTTTTTCCTTGACTGGATTCAATAAAAAACGTAGTCCACTCGCAAATAAACGTCCTAATTCGGTACGATAGTAATGGATAATACTTACAAGGGTACCAAAATGTACTACCACTTCATAGGTAATACCTGATTCGATTTCCGAACCCAACAATATTTTCCCGAGTACTAGGTGACCCGAACTGCTAATAGGCAAAAATTCGGTAATACCTTGTAAAACCCCTAAAATAAATGCTTCTAATAAATTCAATGCTTATGTTTAAAAATGCAAAGTATTTGTTTCTAATAATTTCTGACACTTTGGTCAGTTCAAAAGTAATGTTTTAACTCCTTCAACATCAATAAACTTTCTTTTTCATTTTTTTTAGTGACCCCACCCCGAATTGCTTTTATAAGTCGTTTACTGTCTCTTCTTATTCTTACTTTCCAATTATAAATGACTCTAACTACTTCAAATCCATTTAGAATTATATAAGATTAACCAATATGTCATATTGTATTATTTCATTATTTACGAATTTACTCATATAGTATTCTATCCCACTAAATTCATTAAAAATATCAAACTTAAATTCGCCAAATCCGCTCCATGTTTTTTCATTTAAATTCCGAAATTTATTAATATTTAAACTACACATTATTACACCGTGTAAGTATACATATCCTTCCTTATCTTTATCAAAGTTTATTATACCATCAATGTTAGTATTCTTACTAACATTCATATACCATTCTTTTAAGTTGACTTTAGGTATAAGATTTTTTCTATAATTCTCATTAAATTTTAAATGAATGATATAATCGTATCCTTGCCTTCCGTTTCTCTTACCATATTGTTCAATTAATTTTTCATAATCATTTCTTCTAAGCTTATTCATAATAAACACCCCTTAAACATTAATGAATTAATCAAGACTACATGAACTCTATATTAAGTCAAAGTCAAATTTTTATATACTGTAGAACTTAAACATGTAGTAATCCATACCTCAATTTAGTATGTAGGATTCTAAGTTATTCATATCTATTCTACCCTTATCGAACTTATTTATATTACTTTTTTTAATTGTAAACTATTGGGAAGGGTAGAAGTAATTAAAATTTGAGCTATAGAATACTTAATTTAGAACCTTTATATTTCATTAAAAAGAAATTAGTTGAACTGAACTATATTCAAAACTGAAAGTGTGTGATACAATACTTTAACCAACAACACCTAAACGAGAATTTCGAATGAGTGAATATGCAGTAGATATGGCAGCTTTAAGTGAGAAAATTCAACAAAGTTCATCATTTATCGACGATATACATAAAGAATTAGACAAAGTTGTGATAGGACAAAAGTACATGATAGACCGGTTAATTATTGGTCTTTTAACAAATGGACATGTGCTTCTTGAGGGGGTACCAGGACTAGCAAAAACTCTGACAATATCCTCTTTAGCCACCGTAATAGACACTGAATTTCAGAGAATACAGTTTACCCCAGATTTACTTCCAGCTGACCTAATAGGAACACTTATATACAATCAGAAGAAAGGTGATTTTTTCGTTAAAAAGGGGCCTATTTTTGCTAATATTATTCTGGCTGATGAAATAAATCGCTCGCCTGCAAAAGTTCAAAGCGCGTTGTTAGAGGCGATGCAAGAAAAACAAGTTACTATAGGTGAAGAGAGTTTTAAATTAGAAGAACCCTTTCTAGTATTGGCCACTCAAAACCCAGTAGAACAAGAAGGTACCTATCCTCTGCCAGAAGCTCAGATAGATCGGTTCATGCTCAAATTGAAAGTAGATTATCCAAGCCCATCTGAAGAATTAGAAATAATGCGTCGAATGGCAAAAACAGGAACCAAACCAACACTTAATAGAGTGGTAGATCCTGTTACCATTCTCGAAGCCAGAAAAGTTATCAATGAAATTTATATGGATGAGATAGTTGAACAGTACATTGTTGACTTAGTCTTTGCTACAAGAAGACCAGCGGAATACGGTATTGCTGAATTAGAAGATTTAATTAGTTTTGGGGCGTCTCCACGCGCAACAATTAATTTAAATCTTGCAGCTAGGGCACAAGCTTTTATGGAACATAGGGCTTATGTTACTCCTGAAGATGTTCGAAAAGTTTCATTAGATATATTTAGACATCGCCTCATTCCTACTTTTGAAGCAGAGGCTGAAGAAATAAGTGCAGAGGAACTAGTTCAAAAAGTAATGAACAATATACAAGTACCCTAATTGAGACCTCAGAACTAAGCTAAAAAGTATTATCAGAATTATGAATGTTTTTAAAATTCCGAAAATAAAAAAGCCGCTTGTTCAACGTTTAGGACTTTTTTTAAATCTTTATACCGGAATTAAGTAAAAGATAATTCTAATAAGATTATTGGTCTAAAAACTACTTTTTGCCTTTAGCTTTTTTAATTGTTTCTGTTTGCTCTTCCGCTTCTATTTTTTCTTTCAGAGTAGCCAAACCAGAAATTTCTCCAAGAGTTGGTGCTCCTGTGTCTATGCCAGTTTTTTTGTCGATTTTTTTCTTTGCATCCTTGGCTTTCTTTTGGTCAGTATCTAGTTGACTTAACTCAATATTTTTACCTTGTTCATCGAAACGAAATATGTAAGCCTCGACCTTATCTCCATGTTTGAATTCAGCAACAACAGATTTAGTCATATTTAAAAATGCCTCCGCACCTTTTTCCAAGGCAACAAAAGCGCCTCGGTCAGTCACTTTAACAACAGATCCTTTCACCTGTGTACCTGGGGTATATTCTTTAGCGTAGATTTCCCAAGGATTTTGTATTATCTGCTTATGCCCAAGTGTGATTCTACGATTGTCAAAATCAACACCTAAGATAACCACTTCAATCTCTTGCTCTTTCTTAACTATTTCATTAGGATGTTCAATTTTATCTTCCCAACTGAGGTCAGACACGTGAATTAAACCATCTATGCCTGGCTCTAACTCCACAAACACACCAAAGTTAGTTAAATTTCGGACAGTTCCTTGATGCTTTGATTCCATAGGAAATCTTTCAAGAATATCCGCCCATGGATCTGTAGTTAATTGTTTCACACCAAGAGAAATTTTCTTTTCTTCTTCATTAATGTTTAATACAATACACTCTACTACGTCATCCTTTTCAACCAATTGAGATGGATGCTTGATATGTTGCGTCCAAGACATTTCAGATATATGAATCAGGCCTTCTACTCCTTTCTCCAATTCGATGAAAGCACCATAGTCGGCGATTGAAACTACACGACCTTGCACTTTCATGCCTTCAGGGTACTTGGATTGAATTTCATCCCATGGATGAGGCTGTAGTTGTTTCAAGCCGAGTGATACACGCTTACTACGCTCGTCATAGTCGATAACGGCTACGTTCAAACGCTGATCTAACTGAACAATCTCACTTGGATTATCTACTCGTCCCCAAGATAAATCTGTAATATGTAATAGACCATCCACACCACCTAAATCAATAAATACACCGAAATCTGTAATGTTTTTAACAGCACCTTCGAGAACCTGACCAGACTCAATCGATTCAAGAATTTGCTCACGCTGCTCTTCTAAATCATTTTCAATTAAAGCACGGTGAGAAACAACAACATTCTCCGCGACCATGTTTAGTTTTACAACCTGGAATTCCATGGTTTTGTTAACATATGCATCGAAATCCCGCACAGGGCGAACATCTATTTGCGAACCAGGGAGGAAGGCATCTATACCGAATAGATCAACTACCATACCACCTTTAATACGACGCTTGATAAGCCCTTCCACTACATCACCGCTCGTATGAGAAGCTTCGATTTTTTCCCACGCTTGGAGTATATCTGCTTTGCGTCGGGATAAAATTAATTGACCGTCTTTATCTTCCACACGATCAAGAAAAACATCTACCTCATCACCAGGCGCCATATTCTCGAGCTGTTTGTTATTGAACTCGTTAACCGCAACAATACCTTCGGACTTAAAACCAATATCAATTACAACATATTTGTCGTCGATAGAGATTATTCGTCCTGTTACAATTTCTTTTTCTTCAATTTCATTAAGAGTATTCTCATACATACCCATGAGCTGCTTATACTCATTTTCCGTGTATTCGTCTGATGGCTTTTCTAGCTGTTCTAATGTGTATACTTCGCCTTCCAAGTCGCCACTAAATACATGAGCTAATATGGTCTGTGTTTCACCAGCGAGTGGATTCTCTTCTCCGATAGAATTATATTTTGTAGTTTCAATTGCTATATCAACATCGTTTGATGTTTCTTCTTGAGATTTATTCTGAATACTTTCATTGGCTTCTACTAAATCCTCAGGAATTGTGGTTTCAGTATTTTGAAGTGATGGTTTGTTGTCTTCTGACATTGAAATATATGTTAATATTGATACCTCAAAGTCGACTTTCGACTTTGGGATAAGGTTATAATTTATTCTATTATGATAGATTCTTTTATCTTTTTAACGATGTATTGGACCTGCTCATCAAAATTAAATGCTGAGCTATCAATTAAGATTGCGTCATCTGCTTGCTTCAACGGGTCATTATCGCGAGTTGAATCGATTTTATCTCGCCGTTTGATTTCAGCAATCACCTCAGAGTAACTCACTTTTATACCATTTGTGTTAAGTTCCTGATGTCTCCTTTTTGCTCTAATTTCAAGATCAGCTATCATAAAAAACTTACATTCAGCTTTTGGAAATACCGCTGTACCTAAGTCTCGTCCATCAGCAATGTATAGGTCATTTTGGACTGTCTTTTTCATTAAAGCATTAATATACTCTCTGACCTTAGTCATAGCCGCAATTCTGCTAACATGCTCTGAAACCATGGGGTCTCTTATAGCTTCAGTTATACGTTCACCATTAAGAGTAACTTGAAATTCATTATCGAATTTAAAAGTAAGTTGGACAGAATAAAGTGATTCAAAGAACTTGGGTAATGATTGCTCACTTTCTAAAAAAAGGTAAGTAACTGCGCGATAGAGTGCTCCAGAATCTAAATATTGAATATTTAATTCATGAGCTACTGCACGTGCAGTAGAACTTTTTCCCGATCCAGCGGGGCCATCTATTACCACTATCATAATAGATTAGCTATAATACGCTGAAATAAGTAATTATTCAATCTTTTTATTGATTAGAATAAAACTAAGCCGTAATTTTGAATTTTATTTAAAAATAAGTTAAAACTCTAAAATAGGAATGGCTCAGAATAAATCAGCAATAAAACGCGTCCGACAAAATGTAAAACGTAATACGCACAATCGTGCTAGACGTTCTAAAATGCGTACACTCATTAAAAAGGTGATGACTTCAACCAATAAAGATGAAGCTCTTGTATCGTATAAAAAAGCTGTATCCTACCTAGATAAAATGAGTGTTAAAGGTGTGATTCATACCAACAACGCTGCTAGAAAAAAAGCACAGCTTACTCGCCACATTAACGCCCTATAGGCTGATGACTGCGCTCAAATCCAAAGCTATGCTGGTAATTTTGGACGGCTTTGGTATAGCGAAAAATCCTAAAATTAGTGCAGTTGATCAGGCTAATATACCCTACTACAATTTTCTTATTAATAATATGCCTAATACTCAACTATCTGCAAGTGGTGAGGATGTAGGCTTACCTAAACATCAATTCGGCAATTCAGAAGTAGGGCACTTAAATATTGGAGCTGGACGCATCGTTTGGCAGGCTCTTTCGAGAATAAATAAAGATATTCGCGAGGGTGGTTTCTACACCAATCCTACTCTTTTAGATTCTTTGCAAGCTGCAAAAAAAAGCGGATACATTCACGTAATGGGTTTATTTTCCAATGGAGGTGTCCATTCTCATATCAATCACTTATACGCCATTCTGACCTTAGCAAAGAAAGAAGGACTCAAAGAAGTGTATGTGCACGCATTTACAGATGGCCGAGACACCTCCCCTCGATCTGGGTTATCATATCTTAAGGAGTTTCAGCTACAAGCAAAACAAATTGGTATAGGAAAGATTGTTAGTATTGTTGGTCGATATTTTGCTATGGATAGAGATAATCGTTGGTATCGAGTTAAAATGGCGTATGATTTATTAACAGCTGGTAAAGGCAATTTGTTTGAAGATGCCAATGAAGCAATTCAAGCATCCTATTCTGCAGGTATTACCGATGAATTTATTCAACCTATCTGCATAGGAAAAATTAATGATGGCAGGATACAACAAGATGATACTGTTATATTTTACAACATTAGAGGTGACAGAGCCCGTGAAATAACACGAGCCTTCACTGAGAAAGAATTTGATAAGTTTGACACACACATCTCAAACCTTCATTACACCTGTTTTACCTCTTATGATACAACTTTAAAATACGTGTCGGTTGCTTATCCACCTCAAAATCTAGTAAATACACTTGGGGAATGGGTGTCCAAAAATGGAAAAAAGCAGTTTAGAATTGCAGAGACTGAAAAATATCCTCATGTGACATACTTTTTCAACGGTGGCATTGAAAAGCCCAACGAAGGAGAAGTTCGCAAAGTCATACCTAGTCCCAAGGTGGCAACTTACGATTTACAACCCGAAATGAGTGCACCTGAAGTGGCAGTTAGATTGGTATCTGCTCTGAAAGAGAATAAATACGATCTA
>CESW01149050.1_pt1 | contig 10422 bp, 7 predicted proteins | sample 531171 | NCBI WGS metagenome assembly CESW01 (sample SAMEA2621859, study PRJEB7988) | marine metagenome | biome: marine biome (ENVO:00000447); feature: surface water layer (ENVO:00002042); material: "saline water (ENVO:00002010), including plankton (ENVO:xxxxxxxx)" | depth 5 m
TAATGGCACGCACTAACGCCTTGTTAATGGGGGGGACACTATATTGAGCTTGGGTCATCACCTCTGCAAATTCTTCAGGTAAAAAGCCTTGATCCATACTCATGCCTTGGGCAATCTTGAGTGCTGTGCCTCTTAACTTGGTGAATTCTTTAAACACCTCACGGGCATTTTCTGAGTGAAAATTCTTTGCACTATCCTCTTTACCTGTGATTTTTTTTTTGATATATCGTTGGGCATAATTTGTTCCAACTTTCAAACCAGTTTTGGCAATTATTCTGCCACGTTCAAATTTGGATGATGGAAAATCGCTCATGACTTATCTCTGAAAGTTGTGTTTAGGGTCGTATATAAATATTTACTGAAGTCAAAGCCTTTATCAATTAATTCACTATATAAAACGTCTTCAAACAGACTACAGGCCTTATCAACCAATCCAATTGTACGCTCTTTATTAGTTGATGTATCACGAATCCAATATTCTATTACTGCAATAAATTGTGAAGTCATCCAACGATAAAAAAATGGGCGAGTGACAAGACCCGCAGTAATAGACAGATTACTATCGCGAGTTAAAAAGTCTTTATAAACGGCAGAAACTTCATCAGCAAAATCACTTTTTACTCCCTTGCATGCCACTAAACGGGTGAATGTATCTTTAACAAAAAGTTCATGATCTGAAAACATCTCAAACATGCTATAGATAAAATTTCCGAGTTTTTCACTAATTACCAGTTTATGAAAGTCATCAATCTCGTCGATCATGGCCCAATATTGGAATACCATTGAAGGGTAGGCATAGCTGATAAGTGCATCTTTATTTGGAAATAAATCATATATCATTGTTATGCTAATCTCACTTTTGTTAATTAGGTCACGCATACTCAGTCGACCTTTCTTTTGGTACAATTCAGCTGCTAATAAACTCAACTCAATTTTGGATGTAATTTGATCCGTATTATTTTCTTTCATGTCCGCTATAAGTCAATGTCTTTTTGAATAGGTGTATAATTACTAGTGTGAATGATTATCCGAGTAGTTTAGTTGATTTAGAATGTTAAATACACTCAATTTTCTTGCATAAAATTTAACAGTTGCAATGTTCGCTTCGTTCAAGCATTTGACTAAATTTTAGAAAAAACCTAACCATACAATGAGATCATTAATTTATGGAAAAAGATCATCGACGCGACGCCTTATTTTTGACTCTATCAGGGATTTTTTTGACTTCTCTTGTATTAGGTAATGTCATTGGAACTACCAAATTCGTAACAATTTTTAGTCTGGAATTACCTTACTGGTTGGAAGCTTTAACACCTGATCTCGTTAGGAATGGTAGTACCTACACTATGAGTGTGCCGGCAGGGGTGGTTGCTTATCCATTTACTTTTCTTGCCACCGATTTAATCAGTGAACTTTTTGGACGTAAACGAGCTCAAATGTTAGTTTGGGTCGGTTTTGGAATGAACGTTTTTATGCTGTTGCTGATGAGTATAAATCACTGGCTACCCAATTCTGTCGGAGTCAGTGGAGGGCTAGGTTTATTTGAAGGAGTATATCAATTCATGGTCGGTAATACCATCGCTTCCATGATTGCTTATTTAATCGCTCAAAGTGTAGATGTTCGATTGTACCATTTTTGGAAACGTTTAACAAAAGGTAAACATCTCTGGCTCAGGAATAATGCTTCAACAACGGTTAGTCAGCTAGTAGATTCAACAGCTATCATTACCATTTTATATCTAGCGGGCAATCTAGATGATGCTATTAATAATGCGAGTGCTGTCATTATACTTATTGTCAATTCATACTTATTTAAGTTCTTTTTTGCTTTATTCGATACCCCGCTCATGTATATAGGTGTACGTTTGCTAAAGAACTATGATGAAGATAGAATTGTATAGTCTAGACTGAACTTACTATTCTTTATTTGCTAAGTATTTTCCAATAAAATCGAAAATAAATTTGGCATAGTACTCTTCTTCTTTTATGATATTCATCATTGAAATAGTATGGTAGAAGCCCAACTGAATCCGTACATTTAGTTATGCTTGTTCAATTAAATAAAACGAAAGAAATACTATCAGATAAATATCTAATTAAGAGAATATTGGATCTCACTCAACTACTTGTTATGTCCGTAATTCTTTGTTGGGTTTTATCATTGAGTTTTAATTCCATAAATGCACAAGTAATTGATGAATGGCGGGTCTATTCCTCCTTTTCCACTGTCAATGATATTATTGTGACTGATCAAAACTATAGATTTGTTGCAACTCAGGGTGGCCTTGTTATTACAGATCCAGTAGGAATCAGTAGCACTTTAACAACCATGGACGGTCTTCATCGTTTGGATATTCAAAAGCTAGCCTATCATTCGCCATCAAAGCAATTATTTTTAGGATATATGGATGGCGCAATTGATGTGTATAACATAGAATATTCTTCCATACAAACTATTACGGATATACTCAGAGTTGATCAGTATCCGTCAAAATTTATCCGTGATTTTGTTGTTCATGATGATGTTTTATTTATAGCTACAGATTTTGGAATTATTGAATTAAATATAGATGACTTATACGTGCAGCAAAGCTATATAGGATTAGGTAATCTTGATCGTGGTACACCAATTTATGCCTTAGATATTTTTGATGACGAATTAATAGCTGCTACATCGCATGGAGTCGTTAGGGCTAATTTGAATGATAATTTGCTAATCCGTGAATCTTGGATCGTATTTACTACGGTCGACGGTCTCCCTTCTAATTTTATACAAGACGTTTGTTTTTTTAATAGTGGGGAATATGCTGTTGTACAGGAGTCATTATATCACTTCAATGGGGATAATTGGCTAAAAGAAGAAGGAGTAAACTATCTTCAATCATTAGATATTGTACGCCAGGGAGACGGCCAAGATCTGATGTTGGTTTTTAATAATAGAATAATGCGTCGATCAACATATACACCTACCAAGATTTATAGAGTTGAAAATGTTCGAGGTATTCGTACTAGTACTATGTTATATGATCAATTGCTCATGGGAACGACTGATTTGGGTTTATTGGTATTTACTAGCCCATCAGAATGGGATCAATTTGTACCTATTGGTCCTTATACTAATTTTTTTACTGGGTTGGATTGGTCTGATGGGCGCTTATTTTCTGCGTCTTCTAATAATGTTATAGGTAACAGAATCCTTGACCGATCAAAAGGTTATTCTTTTTTTCAGGATAGTTCTTGGATAAGCTTTAATGCCCAAAATACTGAATTGTTAGATCAAGAGAACTTCAAACAAGCCTTTACAACAGCCCAAAATAATTCTCATTATTTTATTGGATCTTGGGGAAGTGGAGTAGTTAAGCACAACAAAACAACCAATGCGATACAAATATATAATGCATATAACAGTACCATCCGGGGTTGGGAAGCTGATAATCCGGAATATACGGTGATTTCTGGTTTATCTGCAGATATTAAAGATCGGGTTTGGCTGGTTAGCCGGTATGGATCTGAACCGTTGTATGTCTATGAACCAAATCAGGATACTTGGTTAGCTCATGCAAAAGATAACGCAGTAAATACACTTGATGAATATGTTAATTTATTCACCGACTCTAATGATAATAAGTGGATTTCCCTTCAAAGTTCAACAGGTGATGGAACGGGTTTATTAATACTTGATACCAATGATCCAACTGATCTTCAAGACAACCAAGGAGTTAAACTGACTACATCTGCAAGTAATGGTAATTTACCGGATAATAAAGTTAATGTCTTTTTGGAAGACAAGAATGGGGAAGTTTGGATTGGCACGGCTAGGGGGATTGCTCGCTTTCTATTCCCTCGGTTTATCATAGACAGTCAACAGTCATCCGAACGTCAATCTCAGTGGTTATTAAATGAAGATACCTCGGCTTTATCGAGGTATTTATTGCGTGATATTAACGTTAGTGCTATGGCAATCAATGGAGCTAATCAGAAATGGATTGGTAGTATTAATCAAGGATTATGGTTGTTAAATGAGGAAGGGAGTACAATTCTTAAGCGTTATACTGAAGAGAATAGTCCACTGATTTCAAATAACATTTTATCCATTGCTATAAATGAAGAATCAGGTGAAGTATTTGTAGCAACCGATAGGGGATTGGTAAGTTTTATTGATATAGCACAATCCCCAAAGGCTAAAATGGGATCATTGAAGGTCTATCCTAATCCCTTTTTGTATGATCAACATGAGCGAATTATAATTGAAAATTTAAGCCAATCTACACGGATACGAGTACTTAACTCGGGTGGGAATGTAGTGCATGAATTGCAACCTCGTGGTGGTCGTGCGCAATGGGACGGGTATAATTCAAATGGTCAAAAATTTAGTAGTGGTGTTTATTTTTTAGTGGCCTGGGATGTGAGCAAAGGTGAGCGCGGCGTTGGTAAAGTTGTTATTATACAATGATATGAAACAAGAATTGCCGACAGATATCACAAGTTTAAAAGAATCAACTGATGCATTAATACGGGAAGATGCATCTAAGCAGTTGGATCTAAGTGCGGTAATTATCCATTACCAGACTCCAGAACTGCTCAAAAAGGCAGTTGAATCATTTAACCATTTTTACCCCACAACCCCTTTATATGTAGTGGATAATGGGTCAGACTCGGACATTGTAAATCAGGTCCAGGAGTGGATTGGCGTACAATTTAACACTCAATGGATTCCTCTACCGAATAATATGTATCACGGCCCAGCTATGGACTTTGCAGCACGAAAGATAGTAAAATCAAAGTATGTTTTTTTTCTAGATAGTGACACAGTAACAAAAGAAGGGGGTTTTTTAGAAAGTGTAATAGAGCTTTTGGAATCCGATGAGAAGAATTATGCAGTAGGAATGTTTAATAGGGTGAATAAACGAGGATTCAGCACTAGCAAGTCAACAGGTCAAATTATTTTGCAAACGCCTTACATGGTAGTAAATAGGACATTATATCTTCAGTTCTCCCCTTTTGTACATCATGGGCAGCCTACTCTTCAAAATTTCAGAGAAGCCTGGTTGAATGGATTCCAGTTAGTAGATTATCCGATGAATAACAGCATTGACCATCTCTGGCGTGGAACCGCCAGAAAGACTGGATATGGTTTAGGATGGCGGGCAAAGCTAGAGTACCTACTCAATAAGATTGGGGTCTAATGGCTAAAAAGATTGATATAAGTATAGTAATTGTAAACTATAAAGTTAAGGAATACGTCTCGAACCTACTCAGTTCTATTTACAAGGCAGCAAGTCAACACACGGTACAGATATTTGTGGTAGATAATGACTCTGATGATGATTCAGTAGCTTATTTACGACAGCGGCACCCAGGCGTAAGTTATATTGAAAACGAGGATAATTTGGGGTTTAGCAAGGCAAATAATCAGGCGATTAAAGACGCTAAAGGAGAGTTTACTTTGATTATTAACCCAGATACCCTGGTCAGTGAGGATACCTTTACTACCCTTATTGAGCATATGAAACAAAATCCGGAATGTGGCGCTGCTGGTTGTAAAATTCTCAATCCCGATGGTAGCTTTGCGCCAGAATCTAAACGTTCGGTCCCCACTATTTGGGCTGCATTGACTAAGTTATTGGGTTTGCATTCGATATTTCCGAAATCGCGTTTATTTGGCCAGTATTATCTTACTTGGCTTTCGGAAAATCAACAGGCAAAGATCAATGTCTTATCTGGTGCGTTTATGTTTTGGAGAACAGAGCTGTTGCAACAAATGGGGGGCTTTGATGAACGTTTCTTTATGTATGGAGAGGATATTGATCTCTGTTACCGTATACAAGAGACCAGTTACCATATTGATTATGTTCCATTTACTTCCATTATTCACTATAAAGGAGAGAGTACAAAAAAGGGGGATTTACGCTATATTCAAATTTTCAACAAGGCCATGTATTTGTTCTTTGATAAGCATCATTCCTTTAGATATAGCGCTCTATTTAGAGCAGTAATTTTTTCTGCTATTTGGTTAAAGACCATTTTTTCATTCATATTCAGTCGTTTAAGAGCAATTTCACAGATTGCAGCCGATTTAGTTCTGTTAAATATCTCCATTATTTTAGGTTTCTTAATTCGGTTTCAATTCAGTGTTGAAATATTTAGTGATCTACAGTCTTTTCAGTTTCTTTGGATCAATCTTTTAGCCTCTGGAATTTATCTATTAATTGGGGGACTTTTTGGTTTATATCAGTATAAAACTGATTCTATTTCCACTCCTCTAAAGGCACTTTTATTTTCTTATTTAGGAGTTGCCGCTATTACATTTTTTGTACGAAATCTAGCCTTTTCCCGTTTGTCTTTGCTAATTGGTTTTGGGGTTTCAGTGACGCTTATGATTGTTTTGAAGCTACTGCAGATAAATGCTAAACGGAACCAAATATATGCCAAAGGACAGATAAAAAAATCGAAAATACTTCTCATTGGCAATGATTTAGATGCCTGTGAACTTATACCTAAAATACATGCCAGACCAGATTGGAATGTTGAGGTACTAGGTTGGGTCCAGATAAACACTGTTGGTAAGGACGAGGATCTTGAAATAGAACAGGATATGCTGAACCAGAAAGTAATACTAAACCCTCTTGGTTCATTAAGTCAGTTAAAAGATTTAGTCAGGGCATATCATGCAGATCAGGTACTATTCTCATTGACTACTCTATCCTACAAAGAGATGCTTCGAGCTATTTCAACGTTGCAAGGTCTATCAGTTCAGTGTAAGCTCATTCCTGATAGTAGGGACTTTATTTTAGGTAAATCAAAAGTAGATTATCTCGAAAGTTTACCTCTGATTGATGTAGAACTTGCATTAAATAAGCCCATAAACCGCTTTGTCAAACGGAGTTTTGATTTGGCTTTGGCTGTACCTAGTATTGCGCTACTCTGGCCTCTAGCCCTTCTAGCAGAAATTAAACGGCCAAAAGGTCAACATTTTTTAAAGCCATTAGCTAAGTATAAGTGGCATAACCGAAGTTTATTTTTAGTTGGTGTGCTGTATGGACATTATTCATGGATAGGCTCAAATCTTCCAGTTCAGAACAGTCATTCTAAACATAATAACGATCAAAAAGGGGTGCTAAAACCGGGTCTTACTGGCTTGGTACAGTTAAATCAGGGGAAGCTTCAGGAGGGTCAAGATACAGAGCATTATCAGTTATATTATATGCAAAATTATTCTTTAGGTATGGATATGGACATATTATTGAAGTCTATATTTCAACCGGGTAATAACTGGAAATAGGCGTTTTTAGAAAACAAAAATTTAAATTTTTGACTCTAATTGCATAACCATATTTGGATACCAAGCAGCATAAGTACCTTTTTTGATATGTCCTCTTACTTCTTTCATGAGCCACAAATAAAACTGAAGATTATGTTCCGAGGCTAAGGTCATTCCAAAGAGTTCATTACTTTTGAACAAGTGATGAACATAAGACATATGGTACCTTTGACACAAATCACTTGGGAAATCTTCTTCTAAGACTGTATGATGGTTCTTCCATTTAGAATTTCTGAGATTAACTTTCCCGCGTTGTGTAAATATGGTGCCATTTCGGGCATTTCTACTAGGCATGACACAATCAAACATATCTACACCGCGAGCGATGGATTCTAGTAAATTAGCAGGTGTACCTACTCCCATTAGGTATCGTACCTTTTTTTCAGGTAACACATCGGTGTTTATGTGAGTCATTTCATATAATAGTGAGATAGGTTCCCCCACGCTGAGCCCACCAATTGCAATACCATCAAAATCTTGTTCTGCCATAAATTCGGCGGAGGCAATCCTAAGATCTTTGTACGTTCCACCTTGTACAATTCCAAATTGAAATTGTCGATGTCCGTAAAGAGCTTGCGTTTCTAAAAATTGTTTTTGGCCTCTTTTTGCCCATTGATGGGTCATTTCCATAGATTTTTTCACATATTCATAGTTACTAGGATAAGGTGGACACTCATCCAAAATCATTATGATATCTGAACCTAAAATTCTCTGGATATCTACTACGTTCTCTGGAGTAAATAAGTGTTTTGAACCGTCTAAATGACTTTTAAAATGAGCTCCTTCCTCGTCTAAAGTTCGTTTATCTGAAAGGGAAAAAATTTGATACCCTCCAGAGTCCGTTAGTATGGGTCGGTCCCAATTCATAAATCCATGTAATCCGCCGGAAGCCTGTATGATTTCGGTACCAGGTCTTAAATAGAGATGGTAGGTGTTGCCCAAAATAATTTGGGCTTTAATAGGGTCTTTTAAACGATCCTGTGATACACCTTTCACTGTTCCAAGTGTCCCTACGGGCATGAATATCGGTGTTTCTATGACCCCATGGTTGGTAGTTAAGCTACCTAGGCGCGCTTTGCTTGTGGAACATGTTGTATGTAGTTGAAACAAAATAAAGGTATAAAGTGGTTTCAGTTATATATACAGACTAAAAATCCGTACTTTTTAAAGATTTAAATTACGAATCTAACCATCCATTTGCTTTCTGTGCAAAGATATCGTGAAGTTATACTGACGAGTGCTCTTGATTACTTGCTTTTATTAGCAAGTTGGTTCGCCTTTCATTTTTTTTTCTCGGCTTATTTAGATCCTCGATTGGCTGATTTTGGCTTAGCTGTGATTAGTGCAGGAGTAATATTCAGCGGGTATTGGCTTGGGGTTTTTGTCTTATCAGGTTTGTACAAGAGTTTATATTTGATCTCCAGGCTCGATGAATTTACCCAGGTAGTAAAAGCTGTGGTATTGGGAGGGCTGGTGTTGTACGTTATTTTGGATTATTGGTTGTTTACTGAGGGCAGTACTCATCAAGGGCTAATTTTTTCTTACTGGGCAATTATTTTGGGGGCTACCATTACCAATCGTTTTGTCATTAGAACTATCCAACGTTTGTATGCCCAACAAGGTAGGGGGCTGCATAGAACATTAATTGTTGGAACCGGGTCAAATGCTAAAATGGCCTTCGATGATCTTATACGTAACAAAATTTTGGGCATGGAAGTAATTGGTTACATCCAAGTAAATGGAAATGATCCCGATGCTGAATCGGGTGTTTATCCTGAGGATGTGATTGGGCAACTCTCTGATATTGATCGAATTATCGCCGAGTATAAAGTCCAGGATGTCTTGGTGGCAGTAGAAGCAAATGGCCGAGAAGATTTGGTTGAGATTATTTCTAAACTGGATAATCCGGATGTTCGTTTAAAGCTGTTACCTGATTTTTATCAAATTGTGAGTGGTCTATCCAAAACGAATCAGATTTTTGGTATGCCCATTATTGAGATTTCTCCAGAACCTATGCCGCTTTGGGAGAAAGCTGTTAAGCGATTGATGGATGTGACTATTTCGGTGGTTGTATTGATTGCGTTAGCACCCTTTTTGCTAATAGTGGCCCTATTTATTCGTTTAGGGTCTCCAGGGCCTGTTATTTTTCGTCAAGAACGGGTTGGACGAAATGGTAAACCTTTTGTTATCAATAAATTTCGCACTATGGTACAAGATGCTGAACGAAAAACTGGACCTATGTGGGCAAAAAAAAATGATCCAAGAATTACAAAAATCGGATATTGGTTGCGAAAATTACGTATTGATGAGCTTCCTCAACTCTACAATGTCATTCGAGGCGAAATGAGTTTAGTAGGACCTAGACCCGAACGTGAACATTTTGTAGAACAGTTTAAAAATCAAATCCCATTATATATGCGAAGATTACGAGTTCGCCCAGGGATTACTGGTTGGGCTCAGGTTAAATGGAAGTATGATACCTCACTGGATGATGTTAAAGAAAAAACCAAGTATGATTTGTATTATGTTGAAAATATTTCGTTACGTATGGACATAAAAATTATTATTAATACAATAATTACAATGATTAAAGGTAAAGGTCAGTAAGCCAAAATAATCCTATGCAGAAACATCCTTTAATCATTATCCCGACCTACAATGAAGCGACCAATGCCATACGAATGATTCATACACTTATGGCTTTGAATATGAAGGTAGACATACTTTTTGTGGATGATGGATCACCAGATGGTACGGCAGAGAGAATTAAAGAGCAGCAGCAAACCAATCCAGACCGCATACATTTAGTTGAGCGAGAGGGTAAATTAGGTTTAGGGACGGCCTATGTCCGAGGTTTTGAATATGCCTTGGAACATGACTATGAACTAGTTTGTGAAATGGATGCGGACTTCTCACATCCACCAGAAGATGTTCCTAGACTCATAGAAGCCGTTCAAAGTGGAGAAACGGATATTGCTATAGGTTCACGCTATGCCAATGGAATAAGCATAGTAAATTGGCCTCTGAGTCGTCTTATCTTATCTTATGGTGCCAATATTTATGCAAGATGGATAACGGGTCTGCCAGTAAAAGATACCACC
>CESW01134329.1_pt1 | contig 10417 bp, 7 predicted proteins | sample 531171 | NCBI WGS metagenome assembly CESW01 (sample SAMEA2621859, study PRJEB7988) | marine metagenome | biome: marine biome (ENVO:00000447); feature: surface water layer (ENVO:00002042); material: "saline water (ENVO:00002010), including plankton (ENVO:xxxxxxxx)" | depth 5 m
CGATGGTTGCTATTGTAGGCTGCGATAAGAATATACCGGGAGCCTTAATGGCTATGCTGCGAGTGAACAGGCCTAGCATTATGATATACGGTGGTACCATTGCGCCTGGGTATCATAATGGACAAAAATTGGATGTAGTTTCTGCCTTTGAAGCATGGGGTCAAAAAGTATCAGGGGTTATAGATGATATTACCTTTAAAGATATTGTCAAACATGCATGCCCAGGACCGGGAGCCTGCGGAGGCATGTATACGGCTAATACTATGGCCAGCGCCATTGAGGCAATGGGAATGACCTTGCCATACAATTCCTCAAATCCTGCAAATAGCACCGAAAAAGTGAATGAATGCGAAGAAGCGGGCAAGAGTATGTTAAAACTACTAGAATTGGATCTAAAACCTAGAGATATTGTAACCAAGAAATCGCTAGAAAACGCATTTAGACTAATTACCTTGCTAGGAGGCTCCACCAATGCGGTACTCCATCTCTTAGCCATCGCTCGCGCTGCCAAAGTAGAGTTTGATCTCTCTGATATGCAGCATATCAGCGATACCACTCCCTTTATTGCCGATCTTAAACCCAGTGGACGTCACGTTATGGAGGACCTTCATAAAGTTGGGGGAATCCCCTCTGTATTAAAAACGATGCTTATTGATGGCATCCTCCATGGAGAACAAAAAACTATTACAGGAGCTACTTTAGCTGAAAATTTAATTGATGTTCCCCCCTTAGATTTTGAATCTCAAAAAGTGGTGTTCCCAATAGACAAACCCATCAAATCGACCGGTCATATCCAAATACTCTACGGAAACTTAGCCTTAGAAGGAGCTGTAGCAAAAATAACTGGAAAAGAAGGCTTACGCTTTGCTGGTCCTGCCCGCATATTTAATTCTGAAGAAGAAGCCAATGAAGGAATCAGTTCAGGTGCAGTCAAGAAGGGCGATGTAATTGTAATAAGATATGTGGGTCCCAAAGGTGGACCTGGAATGCCTGAAATGCTTAAACCTACCTCTGCTATCATGGGCGCAGGTTTAGGAAAAGAGGTGGCCTTAATCACCGATGGACGCTTCTCGGGTGGCTCCCATGGCTTTGTGGTAGGACACATTACCCCGGAGGCACAAGTGGGTGGCGTCATTGGACTAGTCCAAGATGGAGACCTAATTCAAATAGACACCGAAGCTAATACCTTACAGGTTCGAGTATCTGATGATGACTTAGAAAAAAGAAAAAGTACATGGCAAGCTCCCCCGCTCAAAGCGCGCACCGGCACACTATACAAATACGCGCGCACCGTATCTAGCGCCTCCATAGGCTGCACAACTGACGAATTTTAATTCATTACTTATACTTTATGGCTAGCATAGATCTCCAACCAACAGAAAATAAATCTTCCTCCCATCAAACTTCTATCACAGGAGCAGAAGCAATAGTCCAAGCCCTTATTCAAGAAGGGGTCGACATCGCATTTGGTTATCCCGGTGGAGCTATTATGCCAGTATATGACGCCCTCTATGACTACCAGGATAGGCTACATCACGTTCTAGCACGACATGAACAAGGTGCTATTCACGCCGCCCAAGGCTACTCACGAGCTAGCGGCAAAGTAGGGGTTTGCTTGGCCACTTCTGGTCCAGGTGCCACCAACTTAATTACAGGAATCGCCGATGCGCAGATCGATTCTACTCCACTGGTTTGTATCACTGGACAAGTACCGTCTCATCTCCTTGGGAGCGATGCATTCCAAGAAACAGACGTAATTGGTATATCTATACCTGTAACTAAATGGAATTATCAGGTTACCAAAGCGGAGGAAATACCCTTGGCCATCGCCAAAGCCTTTTATATTGCTCGCTCTGGTCGCCCGGGACCGGTTCTTATTGATATCACCAAGGATGCACAGTTCCAACTACTCGACTTTGAGTACAAACGAAGCACCTCCATTCGAAGCTACCGCGAAGAACCTGCCATAGAGATTGGTCAAATAGAAGCCGCCGCCAAGGCGATCAACGAAGCAAAACGTCCCTATGTATTATTTGGGCAAGGGATTATATTAGCGGAGGCCGAACAGGAATTCAAAGCCTTTGTGGAACAAAGTAACTTACCGGCTGCCTGGACTATTTTAGGCTTATCTGCTATGGAAACGAGTCATCCACTCAATGTAGGCATGCTGGGAATGCATGGTAATTATGGTCCTAATTTACTGACCAATGAGTGCGATGTACTCATTGCGGTAGGAATGCGATTTGATGATCGAGTAACTGGAGATCTTGATAAATATGCAAAGCAAGCCAAGGTCATCCACCTTGAAATTGACCCTGCAGAAATAAATAAGAATGTATATGCACATATCCCTGTATTAGGCAATGCAAAAAAAACTCTTCCATTGCTCACCCAAAGGCTACAAAAAAAAGATAGAAATGAGTGGCTTGAACGATTCGCTGAGTGTGACCAACTTGAGCATGATAAAGTGATACAAGAAGAACTAAATCCCACCAATGAAATTCTCACTATGGGTGAGGTCATTCGGATATTGAACGAAAAAACTGGGGGAGATGCTATCATAGTAACTGATGTAGGGCAGCATCAGATGGTGGCCTGTCGATATGCTGAATTTAAGCAATCAAAAAGCAATATTACATCTGGTGGACTTGGTACCATGGGATTTGGCCTTCCTGCAGCATTGGGAGCCGCTCTAGGTACTCCGGATCGAACTGTAGTGTGTGTGGTAGGCGATGGAGGTTTACAAATGACCATACAAGAGCTTGCTACGATATACCAAACGCAAGCTAAAGTAAAAGTGCTCCTGCTTAATAACGAATTCTTGGGTATGGTGCGACAATGGCAGCAGCTCTTCTTTGACAAACGCTACTCTGCGACCGAAATGATTAACCCTGATTTTCAACTTTTGGCCAAAGGATTCAGAATTCCTACCAACCAAGTGACTCATCGCGATCAACTTGATCAAGCCCTAACCGAGTTCATCGAAACCGATGGGGCTTATTTCTTGGAAGTTATGGTGGGCAAAGAAAACAATGTTTTTCCGATGGTTCCATCGGGATGCGGCGTAGCAGAAATAAGATTGGATTAATTAAATGCAGATTATGGAAGTGGAAAAAAAAGAATTTACAATTACCGTTTACACCGAAAACCAAGTTGGTTTGCTTCATCGCATAACTACCATTTTTACCAAAAGAAAAATTAACCTAGAAAGCCTTACTACCTCTGAAAGTGAAATTGTGGGGATTCATCGATTCACTATCGCAGTTACAGAGACCGAAGAACAAGTCATTAAAGTAGTCAAGCAAATTGAGAAGCAAGTCGAAGTGCTAAAGGCCGACTTTTACAAGAAAAAGGAAGTGGTTCAACAGGAGTTGGCTTTATATAAAATTGCTACAGAAACCTTGACTAATGGGATTGAAATTGAGCGCATTGTACGAGAGCATAACGCTCGTTTCTTGACAATTGAACGAGAGTTTGTGGTGATAGAAAAAGCAGGTTATAAACGGGAAACTAAAGCCTTATTTGATGAACTCGAGCCTTACGGCATAAAAGAATTTGTTCGGTCGGGAAGAATTGCTGTTGCACGTCAACAGTTTGGTCCTGGCAAAGATATTGAAACTTTACTATTAGCTAATAGCTCCAATATATAACACAAAGTATGTACAGCTAACAATAAAACAGTATATTAATCCATACTGACTAATTAATTATCTACACAAATATGGCATTATTAAATTTCGGTGGAGTAGAAGAAGAAGTGGTAACACGAGATGAGTTCCCGCTCGCTAAAGCAATTGAAACCCTCAAAGATGAAACCATTGCTATTTTAGGTTATGGAGTACAAGGTCCTGGTCAAGCACTTAATTTAAAAGACAATGGATTTAACGTTATTATTGGTCAGCGAAAGGGATCAAAAACTTGGGATAAGGCAGTAGCTGATGGGTGGGTTCCCGGGAAAACACTCTTTGAAATAGAAGAAGCCTGTCAACGAGGAACAATTCTACAATATTTACTCTCCGATGCAGGCCAAATTTCAGCGTGGTCAACAGTAAAAAAATATCTAAGCCCTGGAAAAGCCCTTTACTTTTCACATGGATTCGGAGTAACCTTCAATGAACGAACCGGTATCGTCCCTCCAGATAATGTTGACGTAATTCTCGTTGCACCTAAAGGTTCTGGCACCTCCCTGCGCCGCATGTATCTTGAGGGGCGTGGCTTAAATTCTAGCTTTGCCATCTTGCAAGACAGTACCGGCTGCGCTAGGGAACGTGTAGTGGCATTAGGTATAGGAGTGGGCTCAGGCTATTTATTCCCAACCACCTTTAGAAAAGAAGTTTATTCTGATCTAACCGGAGAAAGAGGAACGCTCATGGGAGCCATACAAGGTATTTTCGCGGCACAGTACGAAGTACTTCGTGCTAATGGTCACAGTCCTTCCGAAGCGTTCAATGAAACTGTAGAAGAACTTACTCAGTCTCTTATGCCATTGGTAGCTGAAAATGGTATGGATTGGATGTATGCCAATTGTTCTACTACCGCTCAGCGAGGTGCCTTAGATTGGTGGAAAAAATTTAAAGACGCTACTAAACCTGTATTTGAAGACCTTTATAAGGAAGTTGCTAATGGAAATGAAGCTCAAAAATCAATTGACTCCAACAGTAAAGAGGATTATCGAGAAAAGTTAGAGATCGAACTGACAGAACTTCGCGATTCAGAAATGTGGAAAGCGGGTAAAACAGTTCGTACTTTACGACCTGAGAATAACTAATTAGTTCTAATCATTGAGTTCACAACAACCATCCAGCATTGATATTCTTCAACCCGAGACACCCTCTGCGAGTGTGACGATTAAGGACATTGAGGATGCAGCACATAAGCTCGAAGGCATAGCTCACAGAACTCCATTAATTTATAACGAATTATTATCCGAGCAATATCAAGCCAATATATGGCTTAAACGAGAGGATCTTCAGGTTGTACGCTCATATAAAATTAGAGGAGCATATAACATGATCCAATCTTTACCGGAGGCTGAAATCAAACATGGTGTAGTTTGTGCGAGTGCAGGAAACCACGCGCAAGGGGTGGCATTTGCCTGTCGTAAAAAAGGCATCAAAGGAACCATCTTTATGCCGGTCACCACACCAGAACAGAAGGTTAAGCAGGTAAATATGTTTGGCCGGGAATTTGTAGAGATTGTTTTAGACGGTGATACCTTTGACGATGCTTTTGCTCATGCCACAGATTTTTGTATACAGACAAACGCTGCATTTATACCCCCCTTTGATCATCCAAAAATCATTGCTGGTCAGGGTACAGTTGGAAAAGAACTTTGGGAAGATGCCAATTTTCCCATCGACTATATCATTACCCCTGTTGGCGGTGGTGGCCTTTCTGCTGGAATTGGTAGTTATATAAAAGCATACTCTCCGCAAACTCAACTCATTGGTGTCGAACCAGAAGGTGCACCGGCAATGCTCAAATCCATTGAGGCAGGGAAAGTAGTGAGCCTAGACGAGATTGATAAATTTGTAGATGGAGCTGCAGTTAAAAAAGTTGGGCAATTCACTTTTGAAATATGCTCTAAAGTTCTAGATAAGGTTATTACGGTGCCAGAAGGTAAGGTATGCGGCACCATTCTTAATATGTACAACGAACAGGCTATAGTAGTTGAACCGGCAGGCGCACTATCTATAACCGCTCTCGACGTATGCAAAGACCAAGTCAAAGGGAAAAATATCGTATGTGTGCTCAGCGGTAGCAATAATGACATTATGCGGACAGCTGAAATCAAAGAACGCTCGCTTATGTATGAAGGGCTAAAACATTATTTTATTGTGGATTTCCCCCAGAGAGCTGGCGCTCTTCATGAATTTTTGGAAAACGTACTTGGTCCTGATGACGATATCACTTACTTCGAGTATTCGAAAAAAACCAACAAGGATCTAGGCCCAGCGCTTATTGGATTAGAGCTAAAAAACAAAAAAGATATCAAGCAACTAATCAACCGTATGAACGCGAAACAACTTAGCTTCGAGTACGTAAACGATCATCCACAATTGTTTCGCTTTATAGCATAAAAGGTTGCCAAGTACAATATAAAAAAACTTCTAACTTTCTAGTGTCTAGGTAATTTTATCTAAAAAGTTATTTAGAATCTAGCCTTGAATAACTGCTCTAACATAGTCACGACGCGTATCAGAAATAGCAGCAATAGAGATTTCTTTCGGGCATACCGCTTCACATTCGCCAAAGTTTGAACAATCCCCAAAGCCCTCCTCTTGCATCTGTTCTACCATGGCTACAACTCGATTACTACGCTCAACATTACCCTGTGGAAGATGAGATAGGTGAGATATTTTAGCACTGGTGAAAAGTGACGCAGAAGCATTTGGACATGCTGCTACACAAGCCCCACAGCCAATACATGCAGCATAGTCAAAGGCTAGGTCGGCATCATTTTTTTGGATGGGTATAGCATTAGCTTCTTGGGCTGAACCTGTTTTAACCGATACATAGCCACCTGCTTCGATAATACGGTCAAATGCCGAGCGATCAACCACTAAATCTCTGATAACCGGGAAAGCGGACGCTCGAGGTGGTTCAATGGTAATATGATCTCCATCTGAGTAATTTCTCATATGTAACTGACAGCAAGCCGTTCCTTTTTTAGGCCCATGCGCTTGCCCGTTAATCACCAAATTACATGATCCACAAATACCTTCTCGACAATCGTAATCAAACTCTACTGGTCTCTTGCCTTCTAATTGCAACTCTTCATTGAGCACATCTAACATTTCTAAAAAAGACATATGTTCGTTTACGGTCGATAGAGTTCTGTTTTCAAAATATCCCCTTGCTGTCGGGCCAGTTTGTCTCCAATATCTTAGATGAATGGTCATATTAGTACTCATAGCAATATGCTCTTATTTGTAACTACGTTGCTTTAGTTCAACAAATTCAAAATTTAACTCTTCTTTATGGAGAGCTTCTTCAAGAACTCCATTGCGATCTTTAAACTCCCAGGCAGATACGTAAGAATAATCTTTATCATTACGAATGGCCTCTCCTTCTTCGGTTTGGAATTCCTCTCGAAGATGACAACCACAAGATTCGTCTCGGTCTAGGGCATCCATGGCCATTAGTTCCGCTAGTTCGAAGAAATCTGCTACTCTACCAGCAAATTCTAGGTACTTATTGTAGTTAGTTTTTTCTCCAGGAACATATACATTGGTCCAAAACTCTTCGCGTAAACTACGAATATCGTTAATAGCTTCTTCCAAGCCTTCCTTTGTTCTAGATATTCCAATCTTATCCCAAACAATACGGCCAAGTGTTCGGTGGAAATCGATAATAGTTCGCTTACCATTTATATTTAGGAGTCGATCAATTGTCTCTTGTGCTTTCTTAGCGGCGGTATCAAAAGCTTCATGGTCGGTGCCATAACGTGTGCCTGGTTTTACATCAGCGAGGTAATTACCTATGGTACTTGGAAGTACAAAATACCCGTCGGATAGGCCTTGCATAAGAGCCGAAGCACCAAGGCGATTAGCTCCATGATCGGAGAAATTAGCTTCACCAGCAGCAAACAAACCCGGGATATTGGTCATTAAGTTGTAATCCACCCAAAGACCGCCCATTGTATAATGTACTGCTGGGAAAATCCGCATCGGTCTAGTGTAGGGGTCCTCACCTGCGATATTGGCATACATATCGAATAGGTTTCCATACTTCGCTGAGATCATATCCTTACCGTCACGGGCAATAGCATCTCGGAAATCTAAGTAAACGGCTAAGCCTGTTTCCCCTATTCCTAGACCTCTATCACATACCAACTTAGCATTACGGGAGGCCACATCGCGTGGTACTAAGTTCCCAAAGCTAGGATACTTTTCTTCGAGGTAATATAAGCGCTCATCTTCAGGTATATCATTTGGATGACGATTATCTCCTTTTTTACGAGGTACCCAAACGCGCCCATCGTTGCGCAAACTTTCGCTCATGAGGGTTAGTTTGGATTGGTAATCTCCTGAAACAGGAATACACGTTGGGTGCACTTGTACAAAGCTAGGGTTGGCAAATAATGCACCTTTTTTATGTGCTCGCCAAGCAGCTGTCACATTGGAATTTTTAGCATTGGTTGATAAATAAAATACATTTCCATACCCGCCTGTGGCTAGAATTACCGCATCAGCTTCATGCTGGCGAATTTCGCCCGTCACTAGATCACGAGTAATAATTCCTCGTGCTTTTCCATCAATAATAACGACCTCAAGCATTTCGTGCCGGGTATAGTACTCTATCCCGCCTAACTCTACCTGACGCATCATTGCCTGATACGCGCCTAAAAGTAGTTGCTGTCCTGTTTGACCCCGCGCATAGAATGTTCTACTAACCTGGGCACCACCAAAGGAACGGTTAGCTAACAAACCGGAATACTCACGGGCAAAAGGAACACCCTGTGCCACCGCCTGATCGATAATATTATTGGATACTTCGGCTAAACGATAAACATTGGCTTCGCGTGAGCGATAGTCGCCACCTTTGATTGTGTCATAAAACAGCCTCCAAACACTATCGCCATCATTTGGATAATTCTTAGAAGCATTAATTCCTCCTTGAGCGGCAATAGAATGAGCTCGACGGGCAGAATCTTGTATACAGAAACTTTTGACTTTGTAACCCATCTCCGACATACTTGCGGCCGCAGCACCTCCTGCCAATCCAGTCCCTACAATGATGATCTCATACTTACGACGATTGTTTGGCGCCACTAGTTTCATCTCTTTCTTGTGGCGATTCCACTTCTTTTCTAATGGTCCATCTGGTATTTTTGCATCTAATGAGATCATGATAAACGCTCCTTAACTAATAAGCAATTAATGAACCCAAACCACCTGTAGCAAAGATGTAGACAGGGATGAAAATGAAACCAAACATAAGTACAATAGTAAAGATATATGCTCCCAATTTGAAAGCCTGGGTATTATTCTTATTGGTTACTCCTAATGATGTAAATGCACTCCATGCACCATGGAACAAGTGAAGCGTAATTAGACTCAGAACTACTACATATCCCAACGCAATATACCAAGTCGTAAATGAATCAATCACCAACTGTCGAAGATCCCTCATAGGCTCACCATCGGCTGACATAATCATTTCAGTCTCTCCAAATTTGAATGACCAAATGTGTACAATAAGAAAGATTAATATGGTCAGCCCAGATAATATCATACTTCTCGATGCTAGATTTTGGCGACTTGCTCCCCCTCTAGATTTATAGACTTCGTAGCCAGCTGCTCTAGCTTTACGCTTGCCCAACCATATCGAAATGCCAAGATAAGAGTGATACAATACAAAAAATAGTAGACCTGCCTCGGCCATATAAAGTAGGATTCCTAAACTTTCTAATGTCTTGGTGTATATGTTAAAGGCATCAGCAGAAGCAAAAATGGCATAATTACCGGCTAAATGAACAACTAAAAAGAGCATTAGGGCTATTCCAGTTATCCCTGTCATTAGCTTTCTACCTACCTGCGATTGTAACGCCTTTATAATAGTTGGCATGATGATAGATTTTAGACTGCAGTTTGTACTTCTTGAGATACTTAGACTCAGGCTAAGCTTCTTTTTCTTTATCTAATAGAAATATAATAAATTGTATGGCTAAAATTCTTTAGATTTCATGCATAATTTCACATAAAAAGGCATTTTTTTTGTTTTTGCCTCAGCAACACGCATATCACTGGCTAAAGTTAAAATCTCCGGTTTTTAACTGTCACCTAATCCCAATTTCAAGTCCCCAAGAAGTCCCAAATCATATTAATCAGTTACGTAAGACTTACTACTCAGCTGCCCATCATTGGCAGGAACATTAAAGTGTAGACAGAGAGTGTAGGGGAAGTGCTGGATTTGTAATTCTACATCGACTTCAATATGATGAAAATGTAATTACGTTGGCGGTCGTTATTCGTGAGTATAATGGAATACAATTGGGTAAATAAGGTCTAATTTCAGCCTATTCGAATGCCAAAGACCTAGCATTTAGCCATACCGAGCTAATTCCACAACAGGCCTGCTATCTATTGCAAATTGAAAATCCATACGCCCAAGAAAACCTACTCAAACAGTGGATGCATCAATGGTTGTCATCCTGGGAATCCTCAGAAATTAACATGCAGGTGCTCCGCTCTGTTCAAGTTAGGTGGGATAATTATAAAGAAGTAAAAGCAGAGCTTATAAGCTAGGAGCGTCGCTCAGTTCGGTGGCAGTGGAGTGATTTAGCAGTGCATCCACCAATCTTTTTTTGGAATACGTTTATTTTTTTATTTATGGATTACAGACATTCTTTTAATTTTTGAATAAAAAATTCATTTTCTGATCTTTGCCCAATCGTAACCCTTATAAAATTTGG
>CESW01083183.1_pt1 | contig 10405 bp, 9 predicted proteins | sample 531171 | NCBI WGS metagenome assembly CESW01 (sample SAMEA2621859, study PRJEB7988) | marine metagenome | biome: marine biome (ENVO:00000447); feature: surface water layer (ENVO:00002042); material: "saline water (ENVO:00002010), including plankton (ENVO:xxxxxxxx)" | depth 5 m
CAAGATTATTAATTCTTATATACTTTTTTAATTCAGACAATTGTTCTCCATCTCCTAATATTATAAATTTATATTTTTTATTTTTGGACAATAATTTCTTTAAACATTTTAAAAGAAAAAGAAAGTTTTTTTGCTGGCTCAATCTACCTATGGATATAAAATAATTTATTTTCAATAACTTTTTTTCTATTTTTTTTTTTTTTAAATTTTCGATTTCTTTTTTATTAATAATAGGATCTCTCAAAATATTTAGCTTTTTGTTATTAAATGGAAAAATTTTTTTGAATTTTTCTTTACTTTCTTTTGTCTGAAAAAAAATTTGATCTATTTTATCTTTTGAGATTTTATATAAAAATTTTCTAAAAAAATTATAATTAATTTTACCAGATATTTTTAAAAATAATTTATTTTTGATATTAAATATAGAAAATATAATTAACGGTAATGATGTCAAAAGGTAAGGTATAAAAATAACATTTTTATTTTTTTTTAAAAAAAAAAATAATGGAAAAAAATTTAAAAGAAAAATAATTGAAAAAGTTAATCTGCTGTAAAAATAACCTTTTTTTGGAAGATAATTTATCAAAGAATTTCTGAAAAACTTTATTTCTCCAATGTTCTCTTTTTTAAAAATACTTTTATAATCATTAAATTCACCAATTGAGTTAATTATGAAACATTGAAAATTTTTATCAGCATTCAAAGCCTTGGCAGAGTTTATAACAGCTTTTGGGGTTCCTATTTTTCCTATAAATGGACACCAAAAAATAATTTTGATCATAGTTTATTAAATATGCTGAAATACTTTTCGCATTGCTGTTTTATCAAAAATCTATTTAAAGATTTATGACCTATTAAAGTTTTTTTTCTAGCTTTATCGTAATTATTTATTATTTTTAATATTTTTTTTAATAAATCATCTTTATTTTTATTTTCAAAAATATAGCCTCCCTTTCCGTTTAAAACTATTTCACTCGGCCCGTATTTACAATTACTAACTATTGTAGGTAAAAAATGGTTCAAAGATTCAATTACAACATTCCCTAATCCTTCATAGACGGATGGTAAGACAAATATTTTTGACTCAAGATAGTATTTTGATAACTTGTTTGTCCAACTTATGACCTTAACCCTTTTTTTTAAGTTATTTAATTTGATAAAATTTAATATTTTTTTTTGGTCAGGTCCATCTCCAATAAGCAAAAGATTAAAATTATAATTTTTTTTTATTAAAGTATTAAATGCTTGCAATAGATAGATAATTCCTTTTTGTTTTACAAACCTACCAACAAATAAAATATTATTTTTTCTTTTTGATATTTTTTTATTATAAATATTTTTTAAGTAAGGATTATATATACATTTAATATTTTTATTAAAAACTAATTTTTTTATAATTTCTTGTGACCCTATTGAGTTGGTAATTATGTAATCAGAAAAATTATATAGAATTAATTTTTGAAATAGTATCAGGCATGTTTTAATAAGATTTTCATCTTTGGATAAAATCCCACCCAAAATATTTTCAGAGTTTCTAATTATAATTTTTGCTCTATATATTTTGCTAATAATAATGGCAATTGAATTACTTTGTAATGAAAAGACAAATGTATTTTTTAATTCATTTTTTTTATTTAAAGATTTTAAAATTTTTCTTAGTGTAAAACCTGCATTAATAGCTGAATAAAATCTATTACTTTGTTTTTTTAAGGTTTTTTGTTGGAAATTTTTATTTTTAATATCTATGGTAATTTTCGAGCTGATTAAAATTATCTTTAATTTTTTTTTTAGTAGAAAAAGTAATAAGTTTATTAATATTTTTTCAACTCCACCTTTTTCAAATGATGGATAAAATAAAATGATTTGATTATATTTCATGATTTTTAATATACTTTTTTACTCTGTCATTATGATTATATTTTTTTGATAAATTTAAATTATTTTTACACATTATTATAAATTTTTTTTTGTTATTTTTAATTTTATTAATATTCATTTTCCATTCATAAATATTTTGTCCATTTTTTATAAAATAAGCGTTTTTATGATCTATCACTTCTTTTAATACTTTAAGTTCCGTAGAGATAATTGCTTTACCTACTGCTAAGTAATCAAATAGTTTTAATGGTGAGGTATATTTTGCAATATTGTCGACTTCACCAGATGATTTGACTTCTTTAGAATAAGGTATCGCTAAAACATCCATATTCGTCATTTTTTGTGGAACTTGATAATATGGAATACTCTCTTTTAGATATAAGTTTTTATTAGTAAATTTTTTTCTAAGTTGATAAATTTGATTTTTAGAACCACCAAAAATATAATAATCATTTTCTTTATCTATTTTTGAAAGTTTTATCAAAATATTTATGCCTTTAGAGGTAGATAAAGATCCAAAATAACCAACCTTGATTTTATTATTAAAGGGCTTTGTTTTTTTTTTTATAACAATTGAACTGCCACTAGGTAATACAGTTATTTTTTTTTTATAAACGTTATATTTGCTAATAAAAAGTTTTTTTACAGATTTTGTAATAGCAACTATATTAATTAAGTATTCACTATTTAAAAAATTAAAATATTTAAGTATAAATTTTGTAATCCTACCCTCTACATTGGTATCATGGTGAATTTCCAAAACTACTTTTTTTTTAAAAAGTGTTAATAAAAAACAAGTAAAATAATTTCTCGTAATTGTTATAGATTTTTTATTTTTTAGGATAGTAAATAAACAATATACACTAAAAAAATAAAAATCTAAACCCCTTGGAAATTTTTTCACAAGTTTAAATTCATTTATATTTACATGATATTTTAAATCATAAAATTTTTTTATAGTTATGTTTTTTAATCCTGTTGCTGGTTTAATTAAGGTTACATCATAGTTATTTTTAACAAAACTTTCACATGTTTTGATAATTTGCAGTGAACTCGGTAGTTCTGAGGGAATTGATGAAAAAGTTACATAAAATATTTTTTGCATATTTTAATTATTATTTCTCATTTTGCATATAGTTTTAAAAATAAAATATATTGGAAAATTAATAATACTAAGAAATATATTTTTGTTTATATAATTGTATTCTGCCAAGTGGTGATAACAAAATATTTTAAAAATAAAATTTTTGAAAGAATTAAGTTTATTTAAATATTTCTTGGAATTTTTTTTAATACTATCGCGATTAATGTTTTGGTGAATTTTAGTATATTTTTCGGGTAAATAAAAAGTTTTTGATATTCCTAACTTATTTAGATTTAAAAATTTAGATAGTCTATATAATTCTTTTTCTTTATCTAAAATTAAATCTTCATACCTTATTTTGATAGTTTGCTTTTCATCATTGTGATCAAAAGTAATACACTGCATATTCCACTCATAAATATTTTTCATCAATGAGGTTTGAAAACTTTTTCTAATTTTATTTGCTTGTATGATAGATAAATAAATATCTCTTATATCTCTTATTAAGCAGATGAATTTCAGATTTTTATTTTTCATCAAGTAGTGTGAAAATTTTAAGTTAGTTTTTTTTAAACCTATAATTATATTTTTTTCATCATAAATTTTTGAAGCGGCATTATCGCAAATTTTATTTATTAAATTAAACTTATCTGTTTTATTTTTAATATCATTAAAAAAGCTCTTATCAACATTGAGATCTTTAAATTTATTGTCTATTTTAATAAGTTCATCATATTCAAAATTAGAATTTTCCAATATATAAAAAATAAAATTTGTTTCAGGAAGAACACACGCATTGAAGTTTTCCGTTAAAAGTTTAGATAACCAAGTTGAGCCACTTCTTGGTAAATGCTGCAGAATAAACTGTAATTTATTTGTCATTGAATAATTAAAAAATATCTTATATTTTGGATAATATAAAAATTATTTTTATTACAAAATAATATTATAAATAAAGAAAAAAATAACATTTCATGAAAATTGTAATTAATAAATTAAATTAATATGAAATTATTCAATTTATTAAGCAAAAAAGCTTCAAGAAAAAATCTCTATGAAAACATAGAAAGGGAATTGAAAAAGCTAAATTCAGTTGATTGTTTAAATATTGGTTCTGGAGGAGAAATTGAAAATATAATAAAAAAAAATGTTAATTCATATTACTCCATAGATTTTGACAACAAAAGAAGTCCAGATGAAGTGAATGATATCTGTGCAAATGAATTTAAAGTAAAATTTAAACCTAATTTAATATGCGTATTCGAAGTTTTAGAACATGTTGAAAATCCTTTTAAGGCTATTGATAATATATATTCATTACTTAGCGAGTCGCAGATTTGTTTAGCATCAACACCATTTAATTTTCATATTCATGATGCGCCTACAGACTATTTCAGATATACAGAACACGGGCTAAGATTAATTTTTAAAAGATTTTCAAAAGTCAAAATTATAAGACGTAATGGATGGTTAGAATCTATATTTGTAAATATTATTAGGTTAGATAAAGAAGATAAATTTCATATTAGATTAGTTGGAAAATTATTTACAATTTTATATTGGCTATTTTATCCTTTAATAATCATTATACAAAATATCTTTCAAAGTAACAAACTGACAACAGGTTATTTTATAGTGGCACAAAAATAAGTTTGAAAATATCTATAAATGTATCAGTTGATCAGCAATATCATTAAAAGCGTCATTATGTGAAGTAATTAATATTGTTTTTTTTCCTTTGATTTTTTTGATAGCTGCTTTAAGTTTTGTAATATTATTATGGTCAAGTGAACTTGTGGGTTCATCTAGTAAAATTACTTCTTTTTCTGAAAAAAACTGTCTTGCTAAAATTACACGCTGCCTTTGACCAAATGAAATTTTTGATCCTCTTTCACCAACAAGGAATTCACTTTCTGTAAACTTTACTTTTTCCTCATCTTCAAAGAATTTCTCTAAAATATCATCAAATTCTTTGTCAGAAATAGGTTTATTTAATCCAAATTCTATATTTTTTTTTATAGTATTATTAAAAAGAACTAAATCTTGACCCATATAACCAATTATATTTTGCCAAGATATAATATTATTTCTTGTAAGTTTAACTTCATCAACTTTTATCTCTCCGTCATCAGGTCTTAAAAGACCACTAAATAAATCTAAAAATGTAGATTTTCCTGATCCTGATTTACCGAGTATTATATTAAGTGAATTTTTTTCAATGTCTAAATTAAGATTTATATGAGTATAGGGTGACTTTTCATTATATTTAAAAGAGATATTTTTAAATTTTATATTTTTTTTAAATTCTAAATTATCTAGATTTATAAATTCATCATCAGAAATTTTTAAATTATCTGTAATTGAAGTTATTGCACTTTTACTTGACGATAAAGATACTATTGCAGCATAAATCGTCTGAAAAGAGGGTATAAGCCTATAGGCCAAAACTAAAAAAAAAGTAATTATTGGTAATAGTTCATTAATATTATTTTCGCCAGAGTTCAAATAAACTACAACGATTACTATGAATAAAGAAAATAATGAAAACTCAATTACATTTTTTGTTAAAACTGGTAGGTATTGATGTACTGTTCTTGATTTAGAAAACTTATTACCTTCACTAACAAATTTTTCAAGAAAATAACTAAACATCTTTTGAATTTTTATTAATTTAATATTTGAAATAGTCTCATTTATAGTGTCGACCATCTTTATATTGGACAATCTTAATATTTTGTCGTTTTTTAATAATGTTGGTTTTACCAATCTATAAGATAGATAAAATAATATTGTAAATATAAGAAAGTATATCATGTAGCTAAAATCAATAATTATTAAAGAGACAAAAAGTATTAATACTGAAACTAGACCCTCGTTAATTCTTATAATTGAAAAAACACAGGCGCTAAATCGTTCAGCCTCGAAGTTAAGAAGTGTTTGTATTTCAGCATTAGTATATTTAACAAATCTACTAAATGGTATATTTAAAAATTTTGTAAAAGATTTCTTTCCTATAAAAATTTTAATTTCATTTACAAATTTTATTTTTTTGTATCCATAAATTGTTCTGATCAAGACTGATAGATAAAAAAATAAAGATGTTAAAATAAATATGTTTATAAATCCCTTTTTTTTATCACTTCCGAGGTATTCAAACAAAAATGGGATTTTTTTTTTAAAAAATTCTGAGCCGTCTGTAATAAAAGATACTAGTATAGATAACGTAAGTGCACCAAGAAGGTCACTAACAGCAAGAATTATTGAAACAATTAAAAAAATGAAAATTGTTAAGTTATGACTTTTGTTTATTGTTTTGAAAATCTCACGTATCATTTATTCTAGATGGAATAAACTGTATATTATATTTTAGCAAATTACTCTTTAAACGCTCTAGATTTTCATACTTAATCTTTCGTTTATTTTGTATATTTTTAATATAATTATCTAAATAATAATTATTAAAATTTTTATTTCCGAATACCATAAAAATTGCAACCCTATCATTACATGGAATTTTTAAAAAATTAGGTAAAATTTTTTCAATAATTGGATGTAATGATAAATTTTTATGAAATTTGTATCTAATAGATGTGCCAGAATGGTGAGTTCTCAAATTCCAAATTATTAAATCTCCTACCTCCATTTTAGGCTGTACCCCATTGCTCAGTAATTTAAAATTGAAGTTTTTATCTCTGGAGAGTATTTTTTTTATAAAGATTTTTAATCTTTGTTTAAAATCACGCAAAGTAAAACAAAAAAAATTTTGTGATCCTGGTTTAATTTTAATTCCACCTGAAATATTTATACTTTCTTGTAAATAAGTTGCAACTCTAAGCAAAGGATATTCATTAGAAAAATTATAATCTTCTGATCTTGAGTCGTTATGATATCCATTTGATGGAGAAAATACATTATTATGTTTAACAACAGATGAGTCTGAAAAATACACTAATTTATCAGTATTGAGTAATATTTTTATTACATTTACAAATTTATCATTTAAATAAAGATTTTTGACGAATTCATATTCTAGAATTTCTTTTTCAAAATTATTACCAATTTTTAAAAATTCTTCTTTTAAAGAAACTAATTTTTCTTTTTCAAAAAAATTTCTCAAAATTATATAGCCATCTTTAATGTATTGATCTCTTAAATTCATAGATTTTCATCTAAGCTTTTTTTAATTTAAAAGCAACCTTAATATTTGTATCTTTTTTATAAATTAAATTTTGTTTAATTATTGAAAATGAATTGTTTGAAAAAAAAACATTCAAATCTTTTTCATTACGAATTCTATTAGTTGGTGATGAAATAAGGTAACCTCTCTTATTTAATACCTCTTTATCATCAATATCGTTTGCTGAGTAACCAACTAATAATATTCCGTTTTCTTTTAAAAGCAGTTTTAAGTTTTTTATCATAAGCTCTTTATTATTGCTATATGCCAAAACCCAACCAAGAAAAATAAAATCATACTTATTTTTAGAAGTTTGATAAGTATGTGCATCCCCTAATTTTACCAATGGAGAATAAGAGAAAAGATCTATAGCATCAATGTTTTTTAGGTTAAATCCTTTTCCAAATAAATTTAATATTTCTGATTCATTTCTCGGGCCTACTACAAGGATTTTTTTATTTAAAATGTCTGTAAGATCATCTTCTAACAAAGCATATAAATAATCTATATTCTCTCCTGAAAATTTTAAATTTACTCCCAATAAATTCTTTAATTTTTTTGGATGTGCTGGTAGTAATTTTTCATCATAAACATGTCTTAAATTCGACTCCAAAGTATTTTCCCAAATATATTTGGAGTTTTTTGAATATTTCACTAGTTTTTTTTTTATTTTGATAAAGTAAAAAGCTCTGAGAAAACAGACAATATTTCTTAAATATTTATTAGAAAACAAAAATCTGAACATTATGTCAAATTAAAAAATTTTTTAAATAATTTAATTGTTTTCTTTAATTCACTGTTAGTAAGTTCATCAAATATTGGAATCGATATTATATTCTTAAAAATTTTTTCACAATTTGGAAAATTTTTGCTCTTCCATTTTTTAAAAATAGTAAACCTATATGATGGAACATAATGTACTTGGAGTCTGATCTTATTTTTATAAAAATAATAAATTAAATCATCCTTTTTTTTTTTTAATTTATTGAAATCAATTACTAGTGGGTACAAGTGGTAACTGTTATAAAATTTCTTATTATTTAAAGGTGTCCTAAAAAAATTATACTTTTTAAAAAAATTATCATATTTTTTTGCAATAGATCTTTTTTTAAGAATCTTATTCTTTGCCCTTGAAAGCTGAGTTATTCCTAGGGCACACTGAATATCGCTAATCCTAAAATTTAGACTTGATTCTAATACATCATAATCCCAATACTTTCTTTCGTTTTTAACAATTCCATGCGATCTTAAAAGTTTTGCTTTTGTATAAATCTTTTTATTATTTGTAAGTATACAACCTCCCTCACCTGTAGTAATTGTTTTCACAGGATGAAAACTTTGAACAACTAAGTCAGCATATTTTGTTGCATATCCTAGATCATTTTTATACTTTGATCCTAAAGAGTGACAATTATCGTTTATAATTGAAATATTATATTTTTTTCTAATAAAATTTAATCTTTCCCAGTCTGCTGGCAAACCACCATAATCAGTAACAATTATTGCTTTATATTTTTTTTTTTTTATTTCTTTTTCAACCAAATTTAAATCTATATTTAAAGTTAAAGGATCAATATCAATAAATTTTTCTTTCAAATTTAATAATTTACAACAATTTACTGCTGCAACAAATGTAAATGGAGAAATAATAATCGAGTCATTTTTTTTTAAATTAAGAGCTTTTAGTGATAAAAATAATGCGGCTGTACCATTTGATACAGCTAGTGAATATTTGCATTTAAAGAAATTTCTTAGATTTGTCTCAAATTTTATTATTTTATTTCCTTGCGTTAAAAATTCATCTCTTAAGGATTGAGAAACGTTTTTAATATCAGACAAATTTATACTTTGTCTAGAATAATTGATATATTTAAAGTACTTCAATGTTTTTTTTTTCTTTTTTTAGTATTTTTTTTAATTCCTGAATTTTTAAGAATTTGTTTGAATTGCTTTTATAACCACTTGAAATTTTTGGATTGCTTATTTTATTTTTTATTTGATTATATATGATAAAACTATCCTTAAATTCTACAGTACTTTTTGATTCTGTTTCGGATATCATTTCCTCATGAAGTTTTTCTCCAGGTCTAATACCTATATATTTTATTTTTGCATTTGGATTTACAGCTTTTGCTAAATCAGTAAGTTTATAAGACTTTAATTTAGGTACAAATATTTCACCACCTTTCATCTTATTTAGTATTTTAGTTACAAATAAAATTGCATTATTTAAATTTATACTAAATCTTGTCATTTCAGGATGTGTTAAAGTTAAAACATTATTTTTTGATTGATTAATAAGCTTAGGCATTACTGACCCTCTGCTAAAATTTACATTACCATATCTAACAATCGCAAGTTTAGTAAACTTAGAATAATTGTTTGCAGAAATAAATAATTTATCAGATACAAGTTTGGTTGCTCCATATAAATTAATTGGAGATGATGCTTTATCTGTACTTAATGCTAAAACTTTTGGTATTTTATATTTTAAACAAGCAGATATTAAATTTTCAGCTCCCATTATATTTGTTTTAATAAATTCAGAGGGATTATATTCGGCAGTGTCTACTTGTTTAAGCGCGGCAGCATGTATTACATAATCTGGCTTATCAGAAATAGCAAAATCTAATCTTTGCTTGTCTCTTACATCTCCTAAAAGAAATCTAATTTGAGATTTAGAGTTTTTAATAAAAGAATAATTTTTTAGATTATATTGTTTCAACTCATCTCTACTGAAAAGTGTAATTTTTTCTGGTCTATAGTTTTTTAAAATATGTTTAACAAACTCTTTTCCAAAAGAACCAGTTGCGCCAGTAACAAAAAATTTTTTATTATACATATTTTTTCTTTACTATTGATATTAAATTTAAACAAGTTATTTATTGCTTTCAATGCACGAAATAGTATTGGGATTAGCAAACTTAAATAACAAATATGGTAAACTGAAAAATAATTTATCCAATAAGGAATTTAAAAAAATCATTTTAAAAAAAAAAAAAACCTTGGTTGATACTGCTATTTTATATAAAAATAATTCATATATTTTAAGACGGAACAAAGATAAAATTAAAATAATTTCCAAATTACCAAATTTAGATCTTAGAAAAAATTTAAGTCATCAGATCCACAAATACTTTTTTAATCACTTGAAGAAAATAGGATTAAAAAAAATTGATACTTTACTACTACATTATCCAGATCAATTGTTTCAAAAAAATGGCAATCAAATATATCTAATTCTTACTGAACTAAAAAAAAAAAAA
>CESW01145096.1_pt1 | contig 10404 bp, 6 predicted proteins | sample 531171 | NCBI WGS metagenome assembly CESW01 (sample SAMEA2621859, study PRJEB7988) | marine metagenome | biome: marine biome (ENVO:00000447); feature: surface water layer (ENVO:00002042); material: "saline water (ENVO:00002010), including plankton (ENVO:xxxxxxxx)" | depth 5 m
CTTGCAGCCTATGCCGCCGATCTGGACGACTATATCGGCTTTCTGGTGCGCAGCGGAACAGGCACACTGGAGATGACCCCGAACATGACCCCCGACATGACCCCCGACAGGCGGTCTTTTCGCGGCTGGCTTGCCGACATGTCTGAGCGGTCACTGGCGCGGACAACCATCGCCAGACGCGTATCGGCATTGCGCAGCTATTACCGGTTCTGCGGACGCACCGGCAGGATCAACGTGCCTGATCTGGCCTGGTTGCGCGCACCTAAAATCCCGCACGCCGTGCCAAAGCCGGTATCACAAGACGAAGCGCGCGCTATGCTGCAGGCAATCTTTCAGCGGCGCGGCGATGACTGGGCAAAGAAACGCGATTTTGCGTTGCTGATGTTACTCTATGGGGCGGGACTACGCATTTCCGAGGCGTTGGCGCTGACAAGAGCCGCCCTGCCAATCGGCGACTGGCTGCGCATTACAGGCAAGGGTGGCAAAATTCGTGAGGTGCCTGTGCTGGCCGCGGTTGCCGAGGCGGTTGCTGATTATGTTGCGTTTTGCCCGTTTGATGACGGGGGTGATGCACCGCTGTTTGTCAGCGCCCGAGGCAACGCGCTTGGCGCACGTGCCGCACAGCGGCTTGTCGAAGGATTGCGGGTGCAATTGAATTTGCCATCACATGTGACACCGCACGCCCTGCGACATGCCTTCGCAACGCATCTTCTGGGCAATGGCGCTGATCTGCGAGCGATTCAGGAATTGCTGGGCCATGCCAGCCTGTCAACAACGCAGCGCTATACATCGGTTGATGAGGCACATCTGGTGCGTCTGCATCGCGATACACATCCGCGTGGACGCTGACCGCAGACACTGAATCAGGCAGATGGGCCGATAGCCCGATGACCATATAGGCAGATCGGGAATATCTGTCAGCTACATATGAATGGCGCGGCCATCAACGGCCAGCGCGGCTTCCTTCACCGCCTCATTCAGCGTCGGATGACCATGACAGGTGCGGGCAATATCTTCTGACGAGGCACCAAAGGCCATGGCCGTTGCGCATTCATGAATGATCGTGCCAGCTTCATGACCGATGATATGGACGCCCAGCACGCGGTCGGTTTCGGCGTCTGCCAGAATCTTCACAAAGCCGTCACTATGGCCCTGCGCACGGGCCCGGCTGTTTGCTGAAAACGGAAAGCTTCCCTTCTTGTAGGCAATGCCAGCGTCCTTCAGCGCATCTTCGCTTTTGCCAAGAGTTGCCACCTCTGGTGCGGTGTAAACGATTCCCGGCACGAGATCGTAATCAACATGCCCGGCATGCCCGGCCATCATTTCGACAGCGGCAACACCGTCTTCTTCCGCCTTGTGGGCCAGCATCGGCCCGTCAATCACATCACCAATCGCATAGATATCATCGACCGAGGTTTCAAAGCGACCATCTACCTTGATGCGCCCTCGATCGCTTAGCGCCACCCCGACATCATCCAGCCCCAGCCCGTCAGTCGCCGGATGACGACCAACAGCAACAAGGGCGATATCTGCCTTTATGGTTTCAGCATCACCGCCACCAGCAGGCTCGGCCGTCAATGTCACGCCGCTCTTTGTCGCTTTCGCAGATTTGACGGCAGTCTTCAGCCGGAATGACAGGCCCTGCTTTTTCGCCATAGCCATGAATTTCTTGGCGATCTCATCATCCATGCCCGGCAGAATACGCGGCAGGAACTCGATCACCTCAACCTCGGCGCCAAGACGTGACCAGACGGTGCCAAGTTCAAGCCCGATATAGCCAGCCCCGATCACCACCATCTTCTTGGGCACGCTGGACAGTGTCAGACCGCCAGTTGAACTGACGATCCTCGTTTCATCAATGGTGATGCCGGGCAAGCTGGATGCGTGGCTTCCCGAAGCGATGAGAATTTTTTCTGCTGTATAGTCACCCGCATCATCGCCATCGCTGACAGATACCTTGCCGGGTGCTGTAATCCGCGCGGTGCCCTGCAACCGGGTTATCTTGTTTTTCTTGAACAGGAAATCGATGCCCGATGTCAGACCGGTGACAATCGTATCCTTGCCCTTCATCATTGTTGGCAAATCCAGCTTGACCGCACCAACATCAACACCAAGCGCAGCAAGCGTGCCGCCAGCCGCATCTGCATAATGTTCGGAGGCATTGAGCAGCGCCTTTGAGGGGATACACCCGACATTGAGGCAGGTGCCGCCAAGCGATGCCCGCTTTTCAACACAAGCCACATTCATGCCCAGCTGCGCAGCGCGGATGGCCGCCACATAGCCACCAGGCCCGGCACCGATGATGATCAGATCAAAGCTGTTTTCGCTCATGTCAAAATCCCCCGTGATAGCCACCGGCAGATGGCCGCAATGTCAGACGCCCAGCAACAGGCGGCGCGGATCCTCAACCATGTCCTTGATCCGCGAGAGGAAGGATACCGCCTCGCGGCCATCGATGATCCGGTGGTCATAGGATAGCGCAAGATACATCATCGGGCGGATGACAATTGCGTCATCAACCACAATCGGTCGCTTTTCAATCTTGTGCATGCCCAGAATGCCGCTTTGGGGCGGGTTCAGGATGGGCGTCGACATCAGCGATCCATAGACACCGCCATTGGAGATGGTGAAGGTGCCGCCAGCCATCTCGTCGGGCGTGATCTTGCCGTTGCGTGCCCGCGCGCCAAAATCGCCGATGTTGGTTTCAATATCGGCAAGACCCATATCGCCCGCATCACGAACAACCGGTACAACAAGGCCCTGCGGCGTGCCCACCGCAACCCCGATATTGTAGTAGTTCTTGTAGATGATATCCCCGCCATCGATCTCGGCATTGACGGCGGGAAATTCCCGTAGCGCCTGCACGGCAGCCAACACAAACACGCCCATAAAGCCAAGGCGGATGCCATGTGTTGTCTCAAAATCCTGACGGTAGTCACTGCGCAGCGCCATCAGCGCTGTCATATCGATCTCGTTGAATGTCGTCAGCATGGCGGCGTTGTTTTGCGCCGCCTTCAAACGCGAGGCAATGACCTTGCGCAGCTTCGACATGGGAACGCGTTCCTCACGGGCAGCGTCTTCGGCGCGCGGTGTCTGGCGCGGCGCGGCGGCCGGCTGCGCCGGCGCCGTAGATACAGGCGTTCCAGCAGATACTGGCGATGCCGCAGATACTGGCGCTGCAGATGAACCACCCTTCATGTGGGCCAGTATATCGGCTTTGGTCAGACGGCCATCGACACCGGTGCCTGCAATCATCGCCGGGTTGATATTGTTTTCTGCAACAAGACGGCGCACAGCTGGCGACAGCGGCATATCACTTTTTGGCGCTGTCGCTGGTTGGGCAGCCGGGGCTGGCGCTGCGGTGGATGCGGCAGGCATCTTGGCTTGTTCTTGTTTTGCAGGGGTTTCCTTCGCTGCCATTTCCTTCACTGCAGTTTCCGGGGCCTCAGCCTTTGCTGCCGGGGCGGCCCCTTCATTCAGCATGGCAAGACCGGCACCCACTTCAACGACAGCGCCTTCAGCCGCCATGATCTCGCCAAGCGTTCCAGCCGCAGGTGCCGGCACCTCGAGGGTTACCTTGTCTGTTTCAAGCTCGACCACCGGCTCATCAGCCTTCACCGCATCGCCTGTAGACTTGATCCAGCGGGCCACCGTGGCGTCTGCCACTGATTCGCCCAGCGTCGGCACCTTGATTTCAATTGCCATCTTCCAAATGCCCCCTCAGGCCATCCCGGACGCCATTGCGCCCCTTTGTTGCGACACCGTCTCGCCCGCTATTCTCTGCGTCTGTTGTGTCTACGTCTTGTCGTTTGGCAAATTCAGCGCCGCGGCAACAAGTGCATTCTGTTCCCGATTATGGCGCGCCAATGTACCCGTGGCAGGCGAGGCAGCAGCGTCACGCCCGGCATAGATCAAACGTTCCTGACGGGCACCAGCGGCCTGCATCGCATCCTCGATGAAGTCACGCACAAAGGTCCAGCCTCCCATATTGCGCGGCTCTTCCTGACACCAGACAAACGTTGCACCGGGCACTTCTGACAATGTTTCTGTCAGTGCCTTGCTGGGGAAAGGATACAGCTGTTCAACGCGCAGAATTTCGACATCCCACAGCTCGGCAGCATCGCGCGCCGCGGCCAGATCGTAATACACTTTGCCACTGCACATGACGATCCGCTTGGCTTTGCCGGATTTGACGTTGCCACCCCGTTCATCCAGCACCCGGTGGAATGTTGTTCCTGTCGTCAGATCGGCAAGCGACGAGACACATGCCTTTTGACGCAGCAGTGACTTCGGCGTCATGATGATCAGCGGCTTGCGGAATTCACGGCGCAGCTGGCGACGCAGCACATGGAAGTAATTTGCCGGGGTCGTACAGTTGACCACCTGCATATTGTCCTCGGCACACAGCTGCAGATAGCGTTCCAGACGCGCCGATGAATGCTCAGGGCCCTGCCCTTCATAGCCGTGCGGTAGCAACAGCACCAGTGCGTTCATCCGCAGCCACTTCGCCTCACCGGACGAAATGAACTGGTCAATGACCACCTGAGCGCCGTTGGCAAAATCGCCGAACTGCGCCTCCCACATGACAAGGGCATTCGGTTCAACCTGGGAAAAGCCATATTCGAATCCCATGACCGAGGCTTCTGAAAGCGGTGAGTCAATCACCTCGAACATCGCCTGGTCATCCGCCAGATGGGCCAGCGGCGCGTACCGCTCTTCGGTTTCCTGATCCACAAGGACGGCATGACGCTGGCTGAACGTGCCACGGCAGCTGTCCTGACCTGACAGGCGCACCGGATCACCTTCAAGAACCAGAGACCCGAATGCCAGGTGCTCGGCGGTTGCCCAGTCCAGCCCTTCACCCTCATCAATGCGCTTGGCACGGGTTTCGACAATGCGCAAAAGCTTTGAGTTGAGTTTCATATGCGATGGCACTGTCGTCATCGACCTGCCAATCGAGCGCAATATATCAAGATCAACGCCAGTTTCACCGCGGCGCGCGCCCATTGGTGCGGTGCTCATGCCCGACCAGCTGCCTTCCAGCCAGTCTGCCTTGTTCGGACGATATCCTGTACCCGCCTCGAATTCATTGTCGAGATGGGCAATCCTGTCATCAACGATCTGCTGTGCCTGTTCGGCTGTCAGCGTGCCGTCAGCAACCAGCTTGTCGGCATAAAGTGCGCGCGTTGTCGGATGGCCGGAGATGGTCTTGTACATCAGCGGCTGGGTGAACATCGGCTCATCGCCTTCATTATGGCCAAACCGGCGATAACAGAAGAAGTCCAGAACCACATCACAGCCAAAGGCCTGACGGAATTCGATGGCGATACGCGCCGCATGCACAACGGCCTCCGGATCATCGCCATTGACGTGGAAAATCGGTGCCATGACCATTTTCGCAACATCCGTAGGGTAGGGCGAGGACCGCGAATAATGCGGGCTTGTCGTAAAGCCGATCTGGTTATTGACAACAATATGGATCGTGCCGCCGGTGCGATATCCCCGCAGCGCCGAAAAGGCAAAGGTTTCTCCAACAACACCCTGACCGGCAAAGGCCGCATCACCGTGAAGAAGAATGCCGACCACTTTTTGGCGCGCTGTATCGTGGCGCTGATGCTGCTTTGCCCGCACCCGCCCGATCACAACCGGGTCGACAATTTCGAGATGTGACGGGTTCGGAGCCAGGCTCAGATGCACGATCTTATCGTCGAATTCACGGTCAGAAGACGCGCCCATATGGTATTTCACATCGCCCGAGCCACCGGCATTTTCCGGGTTGGCAGGGTTGCCGAGAAATTCCGAGATGATGGCCCGGAACGGCTTGCCAAAAATATTGTGCAGAATGTTCAGCCGGCCGCGATGCGCCATGCCGACGACCACTTCCTCAACACCCAGCTGGGTGCCACGTTTGAGAACCTGCTCGATTGCCGGAATGATCGCTTCTGCGCCATCCATGCCGAATCGCTTGGTGCCTGTATATTTCTTGTGAAGATACTTCTCGAACTCTTCGGCATCGACAAGGCGCTCATAGATGGCAAGCTTGCCGCGCTCGGTGAAGTCCGTGCGGTTTCCGATCGCCTCGATCCGTTCCTGAATCCAGGCTTTCTGCGCCGGATCCTGAATATGCATGAATTCGACACCAATCGTGCTGCAATAGGTCTTGCGCAGCAGATCGACAATGTCTCGCAATGTCGCTGTTTCAATTCCCAGCACATAATTGATGAAGATCGGCCGGTCCCAGTCATCATCGGTAAACCCGTAGGTCGCCGGATCCAGCTCGGGATGGATCGGTGGTTCCTCGAGTGACAGCGGATCAAGCTGGGCCAGCAGATGGCCCCGGATGCGATAGGCGCGGATCAACATCACCGCGCGCAATGAATCCAGTGTTGCCGCCCGCATGGTCTTGGCATCGACTTGCTGATTGCCCGCATGGCCAGCAGCAACAGCCTTTACCGAACTGTCCGGGTCAACCGCGCCGACAATGCGGCTTTTGGTTGGTGCCCAGCTGGGCCGCGCCTCGGCATCAACATCACCAAGCGCATCAAGCTGGTCGAAATAGGCCGCCCACCGCGCATCAACAGACCGCGGGTCCTGCCGCCAGGCGGCATTCATTTCGGCGATGAATATGGCATTGGCTGCCGAGAGAAAAGTCAGGTCCAGTTCACTTTGACCAGCGGCGTCACTGTCGCCTGGCCGTTGCGCTGCATCATCCATCTAAACACCACCCCCAGTGTTATCTCGTCAGGTCACGGGCACTTTGTTTACAGTCGTCCCGAACAGTCTAGGCCAGATTGGCCATGATTCAAGCTATTGTCAGGCCGCACGCGCAATCGCACGTGTAACCGCATTACCGATGTCGGCCGGCGATTCAGCCATCTCGAAGCCGGCGCCGCGCATCGCGTCGATCTTGTCAGATGCGCCGCCACTACCACCACTTACAATGGCACCGGCATGGCCCATCCGACGCCCTGGCGGTGCTGTCAGACCAGCGATAAATCCGGCAATCGGCTTTTGATTGGGCTGCGCCGCATAAAAGGCGGCTGCCTCTTCCTCGGCAGACCCGCCGATCTCGCCGATCATCACGATGGCTTCGGTCTGGTCATCGGCAAGAAACATGTCGAGACAATCGATAAAATTGGTGCCGTTTACCGGATCACCGCCAATGCCGATACAGGTGGACTGGCCCAGGTCTTCAGCCGTTGTCTGCGCTACCGCCTCATAAGTCAGCGTTCCCGAACGCGACACGATACCAACCTTGCCCGGGGTGTGAATATGCCCGGGCATGATGCCGATCTTGCATTCGCCCGGGGTGATGATACCAGGGCAATTGGGGCCGATCAGACGGCTGTTGCTGCCGACCAGTGCGCGCTTTACCCGCACCATGTCCAGCACCGGAATGCCTTCGGTGATACAGATGATCAACGGCATGCCGGCATCAATCGCCTCAAGAATTGAATCTGCCGCAAAGGGCGGCGGCACGTAGATGACCGAAGCATTCGCATCGCTCGCGGCCATAGCCTCACCGACAGCATTGAAGACGGGCAGACCAAGATGGGTTTGACCACCCTTTGCGGGGGTCACACCACCAACCATTTTCGTGCCATACGCGATGGCCTGTTCTGAATGGAAGGTTCCCTGCGCGCCGGTAAAGCCCTGACAGATGACCCGGGTTTCACTGTTCACCAGTACTGACATCACCAATCCCCCGTCAGGCCGTGGCAGCGACGATTTTTTCCGCCGCATCTGCCAGATTGTCCGCCGGAATAATGGCCAGCCCGCTGTCCGCCATGATCCGCTTGCCTTCGTCTACATTCGTGCCTTCAAGGCGCACCACCAGAGGCTTGTCCAGACCCAGTGTACGCGCCGCACTGACAACACCTTCGGCGATGATGTCACAGCGCATGATGCCACCAAAAATATTTACCAGAATGCCTTTCACATTGGCATCCGACAGGATGATCTTGAACGCCTCGGTCACGCGTTCGGTGGTGGCGCTGCCGCCAACGTCAAGAAAGTTTGCTGGCGAGCCGCCGCGCAGCTGGATGATATCCATCGTTGCCATGGCAAGGCCCGCGCCATTGACCATGCAGCCAATATTGCCGTCCAGCTTGATATAGTTGAGATCAAACTCGCTGGCCCGCACCTCGGCCGGGTCCTCTTCGGCAAGATCACGCAGTTCCATAACATCGGCATGCCGGTAAAGCGCATTGTCGTCGAAGCTCATCTTCGCATCCAGCGCCAACAGATCGCCACTGCCTGTCACAACAAGAGGGTTGATCTCGACAAGGCTGGCATCAAGCGATGAAAAGGCAGTGACAAGGCCGGACAGAAATGCCGGCAGCTGCTTTGCCGTTGCCCCGATCAATCCCATGACCGTTGCCAGCCGGCGCGCATGATGCGGCTGCAGACCGGTTGCCGGATCGATGCTCACTGAAAGGATTTTCTCGGGCTGCGAGGCCGCTACCTCTTCGATATCCATACCGCCTTCGCTGGAGGCGATGATGGTGATCCGGCTGGTGACGCGATCGACCAGCAATGACAGATAAAGTTCATCGGCGATATCGCAGCCATCCTCGACATAAAGGCGCTGCACTTCGCGTCCCTGCGGTCCGGTCTGATGGGTAACAAGTGTCTTGCCAAGAATGTCATCGGCAACGGCGCGGACATCATCAATTGACGAGACAACCTTCACGCCGCCAGCCTTGCCACGTCCACCCGCATGGATCTGCGCCTTCACAACCCAGACGGGTCCGCCAAGCGCTTCTGCAGCGGCGACCGCCTCATCAACCGTAAACGCAGCTTCGCCGCGCGGCACCGGCACACCGAACCCTGCAAGCAGGGCCTTTGCCTGATGTTCATGGATGTTCATGCGCTTCTCCCCGTCACGCCAGATCCCTTGTAGCGATCAGCTACCCAAGTGACTCAACAATATCATTAAGCGCACGGACCGCAGCGACCGAATGATCAAACATCTGCTGTTCATCAGCATTCAACGCGATATCTACAACGCGTTCAACGCCCGCTGAACCGATTACAACCGGCACGCCCACATATAAACCTTCAAGCCCGTAGGCACCATCCACCCATGCCGCACAAGGCAGCACGCGCTTTTTGTCGCCAAGATAGGCTTCTGCCATCTCAATCGCCGACGATGCAGGTGCATAAAAAGCTGAACCGGTTTTCAGAAGGCCAACAATTTCGGCCCCGCCATCGCGCGTCCGCTGAACAATCTCCTCGATGCGCGCCTCGGTCGACCACCCCATGGAAATCAGGTCTGGAACCGGAATACCGGCAACCGTTGAATACCGCACCAACGGCACCATGGTATCACCATGCCCACCCAAAACAAAGGCGGTGACATCTTCAACAGACACCTTGAATTCTTCGGCAAGGAAGCACCGGAAGCGCGCTGAATCGAGCACCCCGGCCATGCCGACAACATGGCTGGTCGGCAACCCTGATTCCCGTTGCAAGACACCCACCATCACGTCCAGCGGGTTGGTGATGCAGATCACAAACGCATCCGGGCAATTGTCGCGAATACCCGCGCCAACCTGTTGCATGACCTTGGTATTGATGCCGATCAGATCATCACGGCTCATGCCGGGCTTGCGCGCCACACCGGCAGTCACGATCACGACGTCACTGCCAGCCAGAGCACCATAGTCATTTGCGCCAGCCATAACGGCATCAAATCCCTCGATTGGCGCGGCCTGCGCAATATCCAGCGCCTTGCCCTGGGGAATGCCTTCGGCAATGTCGAAAAGGGTGATGTCGCCAAGTTCTTTCAAACCGGCAAGAAGGGCCAGAGTCCCCCCGATATTACCGGCACCGACGAGAGAGATTTTATTGCGGGCCATGCGATTAAACTCCTGATGTCATGTCGGAAGGGACCCACAAGACGGGTGCCGTCAGCCGGTGGCAATTCGTTGGCGCCGGTGTAACCAATAATCCCTCTATAAACAAGTGAAATTCCCAAGATTTAAGGCAATCCAGCAGAAAAACGGTCGGTTTCAGACTAGGTGCTTTCAGCTTGGGCACCGCGATGCGTCATTTCCCCGAGGCGTGATCCGGTTCTCTCAAATTCAAAGCTGTAATTGTGACCCTGATACAGATTGGCAATGTCGGTGGCTGCACTGGCCACGAGAAACCGCTGCCGGTCATAAAGCGCATCAACCAGCCACATGAACCGCCGGGCGGCTGGCTCGTTGGCGCTGGTAAGCACCGGCACATGATCAATCAACAGGCCAGCGAAACGACCGGCAATGGCCAGATAGTCGCGCGCGCCAAGCGGCGTCTCGCACAGATTGGCAAAAGATATGCGCGCCACATCTCCCGCCACCCTGTCAAAGCTGATCTCACGCCCAGCAACACGAATGCTTTCACTGCCAACCACAGAATCGC
>CESW01146599.1_pt1 | contig 10398 bp, 10 predicted proteins | sample 531171 | NCBI WGS metagenome assembly CESW01 (sample SAMEA2621859, study PRJEB7988) | marine metagenome | biome: marine biome (ENVO:00000447); feature: surface water layer (ENVO:00002042); material: "saline water (ENVO:00002010), including plankton (ENVO:xxxxxxxx)" | depth 5 m
GATTTTATTTGAATGTTAACAAAATTATGCCTCTCAAGTACTCTATTTAAAAATTGTGAAGTGTATCTATTAAAATCCTCTGGCGCACCATGTATTCTATGAATAAATGGTGTCGAGCCTATGATATTTCCATTTTTGTCTAAGCATCTATAAATTTCTTTAACAGCATTATTTACATCATATACATGCTCTAAAACATTAAATATTACAACGCTATCTAAGCTGTTATCTTTAAAATTTAATTTTCCCTCAAGATCAAGCTTTAAAATATTTTTATCAGCATCATCAAATTTATCTGCATAAATTACGTTATTTCTATCCTTTATGTTTATAAAATTAGTAAAATTTTTCTTTGAATTTTTATGAGAACCAAACTCCACAATTCTTTTGCCCGCAGTCATTTTTTTTGCGAATATTTGTTGAAAAATTCTATTTAAACTGACTTTGAAGAAAGTAAGCTTCATTAAGTATAAAAATTCTTTAATCATCTTCAAATCTTTTTTAACGATCTTAACTTATCTTTTATATTCTCGATAATTCCATTTTTTTTTCTAAAAAAGGACTTTGTTAAATACTCCTCTTTAATAGATGATCTTTTTGGTGTTTTCCAATCACCATATTGGTATGTTAAATACTCGTCAACAGGACCAGGACAATTTAATTCTCTATCTAAAAATCTAATAGTATTTTTTTTTCAAAAAATCTTGATGGAATATTGATTTGCCACCTATAATATTTTTTTCTAAAAAAACTGTAGCTCCAGCTTAAAATTTCAAACACCGTTGATCTTTCATCGAAATCTTTAATTAAATCGATCTTTCCATTTTTTCTACTTTTAATTTCATGAAAGATCTTAAAATTTTTTTTTACCAATTCACTCCTTATAAAATCATAATTTTTAATAAAATCTTTTTCAAAAATACCTATTTCTACGTCCCAATCCCATTTTATAAAATAATTTTCTCTTCTTGCTCCAAGGACTGTCCCAGCTTGTATAAAAAAAAAAATATTATTTTTTTGCAAGATATCTACAATCTCTAAAAAACCCTCTTCCCTAGATTTTAGCTCTTCTTTAGATCGAATTCTGACCTTACTTTTATCCATTTATATTATTTTCTAAAATTATCTAAAATTCTATTAATCTTGGTTGATGATGTTCCTTTTGTATAAGGTAAATAAACGATTTTAACACCTAACTTTTTAAATTCTTTATCAAGATCTCTCCATTTTTTTGTTGCATACCAATCATCACCAACAAACATGATGTCATACTTAAGTTTTTTCCAATTAAAATATTTATTAAGTGAATTTTGAGAAACAACATAATCTACAAATTTATTACTCTTAACTACTTCTATTCTCTCTTTTTGTGAAATAATTGGATATTTTTTTTTATACTTTTTAACTAAATCATCAGTTGAGACACCAACAATTAATTTGTCACATAACGATTTTGCTTTTTTTAATACTCTTACATGGCCAACATGAAATAAGTCAAATACCCCAGCTGTATAACCAATGATTATTTTTTTTTTCATAATCTAATAAGGAAATTTTTTTTTGGGAGATTGCGAGATTTGTTATTTTTTATTTTCATTCAAGAAAGTTTCTAAATTATAACACATCCAAATTGATGAAGCCAATGTAGACTGGTATTTTCGAGAATCTAAATTTTTATCGGTAAAATCCTTTTTATTCACAATTTTGTTAATAAACTTTTGGCTAATGATTCCTCTATTTTTCGTATTGAGACTAGTCAATGTTGAAAAAATTCTATCTTTAACTTTACTATTATTCATCCAGCTGTCTAGTGGGACAGGAAAACCAACCTTTGGTCTGTTTAAAATTTTATTAGGAATAATTTTCTTAAATGATCTTCTTAAAATGTATTTTGGAATATCATAATTCTCCGATATTTGTTCAGAAATTAGTTTATTTTTTTCTTTTATAACCTTTAATTTATATTTATTTGGAATCGTTGCTGCAAACTCTACAATTCTATGATCTAAGAAAGGAACCCTTAGCTCTACACTTGCTAACATTGACGAAAAATCATCTCTCTCTAAAATTCCTTTTAAGTGAAATTTAGTGAATAAATATTGCATTTGCGAGTCATAGGTCTTGTTTTTGGTGTTTTTAAAGAAATTATTTAAATATGTTTTACATTTGTTATCATTTAAACCTATATTAAAATTGTTGTCTAAAATATTTTTTTTTAAATCAAAAGAATTATAAGAATAAAGATGATAAAAATGATCTAAATTACTTTTAAAGTTTGTTTTTCCATAAAAAGATTTAAAATTTTTTAAGAAATCTCTTCTCTCTTTATTATTTTTAAAATATCTTTTTGATTTTAATTTATAATAATCTTTTGTTGATCCAAATATTCTTCCATAACCAGAGAAAATTTCATCAGCTCCAGTCCCAGAGAGCACCACTGTTGCATATTTTTTAATCTCTTTACATAGCCTGTATTGACTTACCTCATTTGGTATTGAAACTGGTTGACCTTTAGTTCGGATAATTTTATCCATATCTTCAAAATAATCAGTCGAATTAGATATAATTTTTCTATGCTTCATATCAGCGGATTTTGCTACTATTGAAGAATATTTAAACTCATTGAAACCTTCATAATCATATCCGATGCTAAAAGCATTGAAATCATGAATATTTCTTTGTTTTATTAGTGCAGATATTATTGAAGAGTCTACACCACCAGATAAAAGAGATGCAACATTTACATCCGATATTAATCTATAGTTTACTGAAGATGCCATCAATTCGTTGAGAGTTTGAATATAAAAATTTTCCCCTTTATCTGTATTAGCTTCCTCAAAACTTTTTTCAAAATCCCAATATTTTTTTTTCACTATTTTACCATTAGAAATTTCAATAAAGAAACCTGGTTCTAATGACTTTATTTCCTTAAAGTAAGTTTGATTCCCTATTGGCTGCCTAAAAGACAAGTATGAGTAAATAGAATTAAGATCTAGATTTTTATTAGTGTTTTTGTAATTAGTTAGAGGCCTGACCTCAGACGAGAAGATTAGTTGATTTCGATAAATTTGGTAGAATAAAGGTTTAATTCCTAATCTATCTCTAAAAATATATGAAATATTATTTTTAAAATTGTGATAAGCAAATGAAAACATTCCATTACATTTCTCAATAAACTTGACACCTTGGTCTATCATTCCATTCAATAAAACCTCTGTATCTGTATTATTTGAAAACTTATAACCTTTAGTTCTTAACTCATCTCTTAATTGTCTGTAATTATAAATTTCACCATTAAAAGTAATCATGTGATTTTTATCTATAGAAAACATTGGTTGTTTTCCTTTTTTTGATAAATCAATAATACTTAGTCTTCTGTGACCAAATGAAACTTTATCAGAAATATAATGCCATTTATCATCAGGCCCTCGATGAGATAATGCATCTAATGCATTTAGGAAAAGTTTTTTGTTAGTTTTTAAACTGCCTTTAATTGCAATTTCACCAAATATTCCACACATATTTTTTATTCTCTAATTAAATCTTTTAAAAAATTTTATTAATACATTTTATGTAAAGGTGCTTCTTAATTTTTAATTTAAAGCTTAATAGGTGCTCAAGTAAAATTAAAAATCTGGATATTCGATAGTTATATCTTCCATTAAATATACCATAATGAATGTACTTAGTTTCATTAAAATTTTTCTCACAAAATTGGTCAATATTTTTTTGATATTTGTAATACAAATCAGATGATATATTGAAAATTAATGATCCGTTTTTTGAAACATGATTATTTAAATTATTTAGACATTTAATAAAAATTTCCTCATCAAAATCTAGATTGATTCCAAATGTTTGAATACAAATTCCTAAATTAGTTTTTATATTTGTGTTAAAATTTACCATATTGCCTTTAAAAAAATTATAATTTTGATTACTATTCAATTTTTTTGAATTTAAAATAAGTTCTTCTTTTAAATCTATTCCTTGATAAAAATCTGGTTGGATATTTTTTAAAATTTTACTTGCTCCACAAGCAAATTCTGTGATCGAAAGATTATTATTTTTAATTTTTATATCATTCAAGTCAGAATAGAATATTTCATACATAAATAATTTGGATGGTCTGGGTTTTATTCTTAAATTAATGTCTTGCATTTGTATCAATAATTTTAATCTTGTTATTTTTAATATTTATAATTTTATCTACATATTTATGTAAATCCTTACTATGGCTGATTATAAATACAGTCTTATTTTGAAATTCTTTTCTCAAACCTCTTAAAATAATTTCCTCAGTTTTTACGTCTAATGCATTTGTGGTCTCATCTAGAAATATTGTATTTCTATCAATGTATAAGGAACGGGCTATACCAATTCTTTGACGCTGCCCTCCAGATATATCTATTCCTGAATTTTTAATTTTATGTTTTACTTTTTTTGAATATTTTGAGATCAGCTCACTCAACCTACTAATGTTTATAGATTTGTTTAATTTTTTGATATCAGATATTTTATCTGATCCTAATGTAATATTTTTTTCAATGGTATCGTCAAACAAATAGAGATCTTGTGGTATGTAGCATAAATCATTTTGCCATTCACTTTTTATGCTATTCAATTTTTTGCCATCAATTGATATTTGGCCTTTTGTAGGTCTTAAGAAGCCAATTAGTAGATTAAAAAATGTTGTCTTCCCAGAACCTGACTCGCCGGTTACCCCATAAATAAGATTATTCCTAATTTCTAAACTAGTATCATCAAAAATTATTTTTCCGTTAAAATCATATTTAACATTTTTCACCTCAATTTTTTTAAAATTAAAAATTCTTTTATTTCTACTTTTTCTCTCAAAATTTATTATTTTATTTAAAGCTTTTGATTTCCTAATCATCTCTGTGACATTTCCAAAATAACTCAGGTCTTGAATAGACTTAACTAAAGAATTAACAGAAGGGAGTAATCTTACAAAAGATAAACTTAAAAAACTTAAATAAACAAAAGTCTCATCTGTTGAAGTTGAGGTAAATTTTATAGAGATTAAAAATATTAATAAAATATATAAGACAACTAAAAATTCAAAAAATATTTTAGGAATAACTTGTAAAAGATTATTTTTAACAACGGTTTTATTTAATTTTTGACAATATTCTTTAAATTGATCTGAAAAAAATTTTTGATTTTTAAATATTAATATCTCTCTTATTGAATTTAGTCCTTTAAAAGCAAAATTAATCATTTTCTCCGAATTTTGTTTTCGTAATACTCCTAGTTTTAATAACTCATTTCGAACTTTTTTAATAAAAACAATTATTATTGGTAAAAAGGTTAAAACACTTATTAAGGTGTAAAAAGGATTAATTATTAAAATTACAAAAAAGATTAATATAATTTTTAAAGACTCATTAATAAGTAGGTAAAGAGGTTGAATTTGATTTTTCGAAAAATAGGATGCTTCTGTAATAATATTATTGATTAACTCCTCATTTTTTTTGTTTAAAAAAAACGAATAGTCCTGAACTAAATATGAGCTAAATAACTTTATTTGAACTTCTATAGTTATTTTTACAAGATATTGATGCTCTTTATATGTTATAAAGACAAAAAATATTGTTTTTATAAAAAAAACTATAATTATAAATAAAAGTAAGAAAGTTATAACCGATGTTTTATCATTAATATTAATGTTAAAGTAAGCATCTATAAAAGAAACATCTCCATTAAATATAAAATATATAAGAGGATAGATTGAGCCTAAACTTATTATTTCAAGCAAAGATTTTATAGCTTGAAAAAAGACAATAACAAAAAAATATTTTCTTTGTTCAGTATTTAGAGTATTTACTATTTTTAAATACTTATTCATAAAATTTATTTAAATAATTTTTTAGCTTTATTTAAATCATTCAAATTATCAATATCTACCCATTTAAATTTTCCTGGATAAAAAGTTTTTATAGATTGATACTTTGATTTAATTATATTTTTTAAGGGTTCAATAAATCCTGCAGTTTCAAATCCAGATTTATAAATTTTTTCAGAAAATTTTATATATCTATCAAAATTTTTTTTTGAAAGTTTATATAATCCTACTGCTACTCCATTAGTGTCTTTGGAATTTAGTTTTTTATCTATCTTCAATAATTTTCCATTAATTTGTTTGATTTTAACAGGATCGGGATCCTCAAAATAGTTCTTATTCTTATCAATTAAAACTAAGTTTTTGTGTTTATGAAATATAAATTTCTTTATAATTTTCTTTTGTACTAAGTTGTCAGCGTTTACAAAAATTATATCGGAGTCAAATTCATTCTTTGCTAGGGACAAGCTATACATATTGTTTGTTTTTTTATAAATTTTATTACTAATAAAAATAATTTTTTTTTTATATTTATTTAAAATTTTTTTTTTTAATATTGCTTGTTTAAATCCAGTAACTATAATAATTTTTGTTATTAAGTTATATTGAAAGCAATTCAACAAACGATTAATAATTTCTAATTTGCCTATTTTAATTGTAGATTTTGGCTTTTCTTTAGTTAATATCTTAAGTCTATTACTTGAACCAGCAGCACATATAATAATGTTCATTTGTGTTGATTAATTTTTGTTTACAAATAGTACAATTATATCCATTACATTGTTTTCAGTTGGAACTTTTGTAAAAATCAAAGACTTATTCTTTTTATGAAAATCAAATGATGAAAAAGTCTTAAGATAATTGTCGATATTTTTGGGTGTATACTGAGATATTGATTCTTTTGACAAAGTGGCGCCACCAATATTTTTTAAAAAATCATCACCATCACTTGCTATTCCAGAAACTTCAAAATTGATAAATCTTTCTTTTTTTAGTTCTGACGCTAAATCTAAACATAAATGCTGAATTCTTCCACCTTTTGATATTTTCTTACTTTTATTTTTTGAGGTATTTATTTCAATCTGGGTACCAAAAATTATAAAAAAGTTTTTGTGTTTAATTTTTCTCACCTGAGATAATATCTTATTCTTATTTTTCTCATAATCACCAAACAAAAATTTTTTATTTAATAGTACTATATTATCAGTTTTTTTTTTTTATAATCTTTTGTAAATTTTTTCTAAATTCTAAATTATTAAAAATAATTTGACTTTTCACAAAAATTTTTCCATCTGCTGTTTTTTGATTTAAAATCATTTTTTTATTATTTTTTGTAAAAATTAATTTTTCCTTAATCGGATTATTTTTTTGATAGATTTCACGATCTTTAATTAGTTTTATAATTTTTTTTTTTATTTTTTTTGAGATAATTTTTTTTGAACTTAAATAATTAACTTCGCCATGAATCTTTTGAAAATTCCATTTTTGGAAAATAGTAGCACCTGAAGCTATAGAATGAAATAAATTTTGATTTTCATCGGAGACAATTATATTAAACAATTTTTTTACTTTTAAAAATTTTATAAGTTTCCCGCCTTTTACATTGGAAATAAATTTTCTAATATTATTTAAAACTTTGGGCTGGATACCTGATGTTATAATTCTTTCAGATATCTTTTTTTTTTCAGCAAAACTTATATCATTTGCTGGAATAGAAAATTGTGACGAACCACCACCAGATATCAAAAATACCAGATTTGCATCACTATCAATAGATCTTAAAAAATTGAGCATTTTATAACTAGAGTTAAAAGTTTCTAAACTAGGCAACGGGTGACTACCTTTCAAAAATTTAACATTTTTGATTGTTTTAGTTTTACGGTTACTTATAAAAAGTCCCTTTTGTATTTTATTTACTCCTACTAGCTTAGCAAATGAATGAGCTAAGTAGGGTGATAACTTACCCCATCCAGCTAGAAATAAATTATCTTTAATAAATATTTTTTCTCCAATTATATTTAGATAATTGTTTTTAAATCTTATATTATCTTTAATAAATTTTTCTATTTTTGTCTCTTTGAGAAGTTCATTAAAACATAAAAGCAATACACGTTGAGTGCTCGATTTATTAGTATTATCTATCTTATACATTTTGAAATTTTCAATGAAAAAAATTATTTAATCAAAATTTATCAAAAATTATAGTTTTTAGTTTTTCTTTATGTTTTTTTCTTTTTTTTAAACTTATGGCCCAGTGTTCAGCTAGAAAGTAATCCAGACCCAAAAATAAAACTATATTTTTAATTAAACGAGGAAAGACAAATGAGTTATATGGTGCATAATCAAAAAACTCACCCAATCTTTTTCTTTCAATTTTAATATCTTTAAATTTATAAAAAAGATTTTCTACCTCTTTTTTGCTGAAAATTCTTGTTAATGGTGTGTTGCCATTAACTTCACTAACTTCACTTGTTAGTTTTATAAAATCAAATTTATATTTAAAAATTTTTAATTTTAATATTCCATGAATAAAAATTCTTTTAAAATAATGCTTCCATCCTTTTCTATAAAGTATAACTAAGGCTTTTCCGTCATCTTTAAGAACTCTAAATATTTCATCAATACTTTTCTCTATTTCTGGAACATGATGTAATACACCATCACAGTAAATAAGATCAAAATTTTTGTCTTCAAAAGGTAAATTATCTGTACTAGCTGTGATTATATTTTCGTATTTTAATTTTCTTACCTCAAAGTTTTTTTTTGTAAGTTTTATTTGTTGTTCGTTTAGATCGATTGCAGAAACAATAGATCCATTTTTAGCATATTCTACAGCATCTGTGCCTGGTCCACATCCAATATCTAAAACTTTTTCCCCACTATGATATGGAAACTCAGCAAATTTATATTTATACTCAAAAATCTCCTCATATCTTCTTTGAGACAATTCATTAAACCATTGAATTGAATGCTCCTCTTTATCAGAATACCATGTTTGAGTTACATTTTTATTCCAGTAATCAATATTTTTATTTTTCATATAAAAAATTTATAAAATTTGACATTATTTAATATTGATAAAATAAACTATTAAAGAAACCATTGTTTTTGAAAATAAAATAAAATGGTAAGAAAGTAAAATGATTAAGTAAAATTCCATTAATTTAGTTTGATTATAATAAATAAGAACGAAAAAATTTAGTATCATGCCAGGTTCTGAAAAAAAATTTCCTCTTAGCACTTCATTTTCTATAAATGAGGTTTTTAATTTTAACTTCTTTAAATTTTTTATTTTCTTTTTATTATAAAAAACTTGATTTATTTTTGGACTTAACAGGCTTAAAATATATCGCTTTGAACCCATATATCTTGAGAATATTAAAAAAAAACTTATTAAAAAACCCACAATTATCAAGTATATAGGTACATGATCAATTTCATGATCGATTTTAATATTAAATAGAAATAATCCAACTGTAGTTGGTGCCAAAAAGTAAAATATATCTGCACCCATTGAATCTATAGTTTCTCCATAAAAAGTTTTTTTTTTAGATAATCTGGCCATATCTCCATCAAGAGAATCTAATATCCCAAAAATTATCCAACAGGCACCACCCATTATTGGATTTTGAAAAATTAAAAAATAACATCCAAGAGGCACAAAAAAGAAACTTAAAATTGTTATAAAATCAGGAGAGATCTTAATCTTAGTTAAAAAATATGCTGGTAAAAAGGTTATGTATTTTACTAAAATATTAAATATTACAAATTTTTCTGAAAGGTACCTTTTTTTAGATGGATTACGAACTTTACAATTTTGATAAATTATTAGTATTTCTTTTAATCTCATAATCAAACTCTCTTACAAACTTTTATCAAATCTTCACTCAATAATTCAATTTTTATATCTTTAAATTTAGAATTCACTTTTTCTAATTTTGATTTAATTTCTGTAATTTCAAAATAAGTAAATGGTTCAAATTTTTTATTTACATAAGGTCTAAAAGAAATTTTTTTTCTTAATAATTTCGATTTTAAAAAAGATTTAATCAAAATTTCGTTATTTGCCTGAGAATATTCTTCATTATCAAGATTATTCCAAAATTTTATAATATTCTTGTAAGATGGCTGGGTAGCTATATTTTCAAACCTATTATCAATTTCTTTAAAGTTTTTTTTTTTTAATTTATATTTTTCCTTCTTGTTTAATATCTTTTTAATTTCTGAAATTACAGATAACTCAGTTTTTTTAATTGTACTTACTCTGTTGGAAATCGGGTGCCCAATTGTATCTTTAATTGGCATATAAGATATTGTTGGAATTCCACGTACTGCTGACTCTAGTCCTCCTGTGCATCCATTATGTAATACAATTTCTGCATTATTAAGAACATCTGACAAATTATTTGAGTTATCTACTAAAAAGTTTTTGTAGTCTTCAAAAATAATTTTCCAATGTGAACTATTTTCTATCGGATGTGGCCGGAAAAGAAACTTTTTTTTCTTAAATATTTTAGCTAATTTTTTTAATAAAT
>CESW01101759.1_pt1 | contig 10388 bp, 9 predicted proteins | sample 531171 | NCBI WGS metagenome assembly CESW01 (sample SAMEA2621859, study PRJEB7988) | marine metagenome | biome: marine biome (ENVO:00000447); feature: surface water layer (ENVO:00002042); material: "saline water (ENVO:00002010), including plankton (ENVO:xxxxxxxx)" | depth 5 m
GTATAACACTTTCGCAATAGTTACCAGCAAGCCCTTATATAATATTAGTAATGATTGTAAATATTAAATTTCTTTACATGTGCTCAAAAAAACACGAAAAAAAGAGGTTTTTTTTTGTTAATAATTAATTTTTTTACCACTATAATTTTATATTTTAATCTAAATATAAATTTATAAAAAAAACTATGCAATATTACCTAAATTCTAGTGAAGAATTTTTCAAAAAAAACTTTGATAAAAGATTAAAATTTTTAAAAGACAAGAAATTCTTGTTCTCTGAGATATCAAAATTTATCAATAATTGTATAAATAACTCCAAAGAAATTTTTTTATTTTGCGCAGGTAACTCTATCATAGCTAACGACATCCAGTCAGATAAAATTAACATTAAAGAAATTGATGAAAAATTGTATCAAAATTCTAAAAATGAAATAATTTATAAAAAAACTTTTGAGAAAAAAGATATTGAAAATTGTGACCATCTTGTGATCGCAGATATTGAGCATCAGAAAAATCCTGCTTTAAATTTACTTCAACTCTCAAATTTTATGAAAGATGAGGCTCGAATAATAATCTTATCTAAAAACTTTTTTTGGATGTTTGTATTAAAGTTTTTAAAAACTCTTTTTATTTTTTCTCCAATAAAAAATAATTTTTTACCATCGTCATATCTGTCAAATTTATATTCTAGTTGTAACTTAGAAATAATTAGGTCAGAAAAAATAATCGCACTTCCAATTTATGTTCCAATATTTACTAATTTAATTAACAAAATTTTTAGATTACCAATACTTAATTGGTTTTGTGTTTTAAATATAACAATCTTAAAAAAAGTTAACACTAGTACAAGTAAAGAGAGTCAAAAAATTTCATTTATAATTCCATGTAAGAATGAAGAAAGTAATATTCCTTTATTCAAAGATCGCATAAAATCCTTAAGTGATAAACATGAATATTTGTTTGGAGATGATATTTCAACTGACAATACAATGCTTGAAATTAATAAGATTAAATCAGAATTAAATGATAAAGAGATTAATTCATATAAAGGACCTGGTATTTGTAAATCTGAAAATGTTTACAAAGGTATAGAAATATCTAACGGTGACATAATAGTTATTTATGATGCGGATCTAACTGTCAGTTTTAATGACATTGAGTTTGCAATAAGAATTTTAATAAATTCTAATGCAGATTTTATTAATTGCACAAGAATGATTTATCCTCAAAAAGAGGGTGCTATGAAAAAATTTAATTTTATTGGAAACAGTTTTTTTGCGATTTTATTTAGCCTATTATTTAGAAAAAAAATTACTGATACGTTGTGTGGTACTAAAATTTTTTACAAAAAGGACTGGATGAAAATTAAGCAAGACATTTCTAATTGGGGTACAAAGGATTTATGGGGCGATTATGATTTACTTATTGGTGCTTATAAAAATAATCTTAAAATTTTAGAAGTACCGGTTACATATTATGAAAGAACTAGTGGAAAAACCAAAATGACAAATGTTTTTAAAAATGCATTTAGAATGTTTTATATCACGATTTATGCATATTATAAATTGAGACTTCAAAAATAATTTTATTTACTTGAATTTTGATAAATATACTCAAATGATTTTCTAAATGGCATTCTAGATTTGAATTTTTTCACAAAACCAAAGTTTCTAAGAAGATAATGAATATCCGAAAAAGAGTAATTTTTTTTTATCATATCGTCATAATGATGTTCAAAATAAATAAAGTTAACTCTATGAAAATTTTCCTTTAACCCTTTTAAAACTTCTAACTCAAAGCCCTCTGTATCTATTTTAAGAATATCAATACTCTCAATGTCATTTTTTTTTATATAATAATCTAATGACCTGATTTTAACGGGAACTTTCTCTATATAGTTTTCGATTTCTGAAATATTTAGAACTTTTAGTTTTTTTAAAAAATAATTCGATTTGAAATTGAGGTTATTAATCGTCGATGAAGATGACTCTCTTGTTTGGTTTATAAAAGTTTCATAATTTTTTCGACCAATTCCAAAATTATTTAAATAACATATATCTTTGTACTTAAACCTCATAATTTTATTTGTCAAAATATCAAAATTTTTTGGACTCGCTTCGAAACAGTGAAATTCTTTTATATCAAGATATCTATTAAATAAATAGACAGTTTCTCCAAAGTGAGAACCTACGTCAAAAAAAATTAACTTGTTACCATTTAATTTATTCTGAAAAAAATTGATTATTTTTTTTTGAAAAAAAAAATCAAAGAAATTTAAAATATATCTAACAAATTTAATATAAATTTCGGTCATTTATTTATAATCTTTTTTACATCTTTTCAGAAATTAAACCTTAAGTTTATATTTATAGGCAAAGAGTTTAAAATAAACAGCACAATAAATAAGTATATTTAACAGAAGTAGAATAATCTGATATTGGGTATTTGAAATGTTTTGTGTTCCAAAACTAAAAACAATTAGATTGTATAATAAGATACTCAAAGCTCCATAATTATTTGCATAAATACTTTTATATTTATATTTCTTTTTTAAATAAAAAAATATCAATTGATGTAAATGATTATTGTCAGGTTTAATTGGAGATTTTTTTAATTGAAATTTTCTAAAGATAGAAAATAAATTTTCAAAGCAGGGATACCACAAAAGTAATATTACAAAAAAAGGTGAGAATATTTGATATTCAACATAAATTTTGATTAACAAATATCCATAAAAAAATCCTAAAATATAAGCACCAGTATCTCCCATGAAAGATTTTTTAAAAAGGTTTAGTAAAAATAAAACGAATAAAATTACCAAAAAAAACAATGAATTATTATTTCCATTGTTTAAAAAATTAATAAAATCTAGTTGATAAAATACAATAGATATTAAAAGATAATAACCTACGAGCAATCCATTCAATCCATCAATAAAATTTGATCCATTAATTAGAATTAAAAGACAAAAAGTAGAAAAAAAATAACTTAACAAAACATTAGAAATAATGAGATCTATTAGGTACACTCTTGTAGCAGTAATCCTTAGATCAGATGAATAAACAATCAAAAATAATAATACTGTTTGAATTAAAAATCTTATTTTTGGTGAGACAGTTATTTTAAGATCAGTTGCTAATCCCAATATAAACAGAAGAGAAAAAAGATAAACAATAGACTCTATTTCACTAAAATAAAGATATAAAATTGAAAAAAAAATGAATATTCCACCAGTGAGGGGTACATTGGTTATTCCAGAAAACTTTTGATGAGCTGACCCACTATAATTAAGTAAAAATTCTTTTTTAATAAGAAAATTATTAAAAAAAATAAAAAATAAAAAACTAATTGTAATAATTATTAATTCTTCCATTTATTTAAATAAAGAGTTCAAACTTAAAAGAAATAAAAAATATAAAGATTTAAATAAATTGAATTTCATAAATTTGTTATAAACGTAATATCCATCTTTTATTTTTTGTATGGCAGAGGATGATAAGGAGTTATCAAGTTTTCTCCAATACATTAAATTTTTTTGCAAACCACCTATTTTAATATTTTTTTTTAATATCTTTAACCAAAGTATAAAATCTTCTTTTGTTTTTAAATTTGCAAATAAACATCCTTCTATCAAAATTTCTCTTTTAACAATTACAGAAGAAAGGCCAATATCACAAGACTTTAGAAGGTCGTTTAAAGTATTAAAATCACGTGCAATTCTAAGAGACAAAATATTATTTTCATTGTCAATTATTTCATAATTTGTATGACTTATTAAGTAATTTTTTTCTTTCATAAATTTAACCTGCAATTCTAATTTTTCTTTTTTCCATATATCATCAGCATCAACAAAACTAATATACTTGCCCTTTGATTTATTAATTCCACAATTTCTAGAAAAGCCAGCACCTAATTGCTTATCATTAACTATTAGGGAAATTCTTTTATCTAGATTTATCAATTCCTGTATATAATTTAAATCTTCTTTTTCTTTATCATCATAGATTAGTATGATCTCCAAGTTCTTGTAACTTTGATTAAGTACGGAATTAAGAGTATTAGCTATATATTTTTTTTTCTTATAATATGGAATTATTACTGAAATTAGATCCATTGCATTTATAATTTTAGATTGTATTTTAAATTTTGAAAAATATCTAATTATATTTCTAATTTAAATATTTTTGTTTAAGTAATTATATTTTGATGAAAAGAAAAAATTTAATAATATTTATGCCATCAGTTGATATTGGTGGAGGTGTTGAAAAAAATTTTTTCATAATTACTAACTATCTTTCGACAAAATTGGAAAAAATTTCAGTAATTACTCTCTCTAAATCAGCTAAGCAAAAACTGAGTAAAAAAATAAAGGTAATTTGTCCAAAATTTAATTTTATAGAGAATTTCGGTAGAAGAGCAAAATTTTTTATATCTTTAATATTTTTATTAAAGGAAATTAAAAGTAATAAAAACGCAACTGTTTTTTGTTTTCAAGGTATTATTTATTGTACGTTGATATGTAAATTAACAAGAACTAAAATAATCATTAGATCAAATTCATCACCTTCAGGATGGTCTAAAAATTTTATTAAAAAGTTTTTATATAAAAAAATATATGGATTAGCTGATAAAATAATTGTCAACAGCTTAAATTTTAAAAATGAGTTAAATTATAAATTTAATTTAAAAAGCATATGTATTTACAACCCACTTAATATAAAAGAAATTAAGAAAAGTTCACAAAGAAAAGTCAAAATAAATTTTTATCAAAAAGATAGTCTCAATATCATAAGCATTGCAAGGTTCTCTGATCAAAAAGATCATACTTGTTTGATAAAATCGATCGATATTTTAAAAGATAATTATAATATCAGACTCATTCTCCTTGGATCAGGTTCGCTCAAAGAAAAAATTAAAAATTTAATTAATAATTTAGATCTTTCAAAAAATATAAAGATATATGATTTTAAAAAAAATCCTTATCCTTATTTAATAAAAAGTGATTTATTTATTTTATCATCTAAATATGAGGGGTCTCCTAATGTACTTCTTGAGGCAATTTATCTTAAAAAATTTGTAATATCATCCGATTGTCCCACTGGACCAAGAGAAATTTTAGATGGCGGAAAAGGAGGGGAGCTTTTTAAAGTAGGTGATTACTTAACGTTATCAAAAAAAATAAAGTTTTTTATTAAAAATAAAAAAAAATTAAATTCAAAAAAACTTTACGCCTTTAAAAGACTTAAAAGATTTGACTATAAGAGTAGATTAAATGATTATTTGAATGTTTTGATTAAATAGAATTATTTTTTTTATAAATATAATCTCCCTTATGAATTTTTTTTATAAGCTATAATTTTTTTTTGAGAAATTCTTTAGGTTAAGAAATATCTCTATTTTTTTTCAAAAAAAGCATATAAAAAATAACCAAAATACCTTGAGAGAAATCTTCCTAACCAAGTATTATGAGATTTTAAAAAAGGTAGAATTCTTCCTTTATGGTGTCCATAAGAAACTTTTATATTCTTATATCCAATTTCTTTTAAAACTCTTTTCATTTCAAAAATACTATAATGTTTATTATAATGACCATCAGTAAATTTTTTACATATTGATGTAAAATTGTGTCCTTTAAATATATAACCCTTTAAAAATAAATAATATGTTGAAAGAAAAATATATCTAAATGAAAGTAAATTGTAGACCATAATAAAACATGAACCATTTTTTTTTAGTTTTTTTTGTATATTTTTTAAAATTTTTGTTGGATTGTGGCTATGATGAATTACACCCCAACTAAAAACAAAATCAAAATAATTGTTTTTAAAATCTAAATATTCAGCATCCATTTGTTTAAAGCTAACATTTTTTATCTTTTTGATTTTCAAATTTTTTTTTGCATTATTTATTGCAGGAAATGTGAGATCAATTGCAAAAATTTTTTTTGCAAATTTACTTAAAATAACTGTACTAGCACCAAAGCCACATCCAAGGTCTAAAACAATTTTTCCTTGAATATTTTTTTTATACTTTTGTATAATTTTTAGAAAATCAGGATTTGAGATTATTAAGTTTTTATTAATTGCATCAAAATGTTTTTTCTCTTTAGGTAACCGCTCATTTAATGATTTTTTGAAATCAATATATGTCATTGGATTTAAAGTCCAAAAGTCTTTATTCTTTTTATTTTCTTTAGTGGTCATGAATCTCTTTAAAATTTATAACTATTAATTTTTTTTAAAACATATCTGAAATTTGTTTTTTTATTTATATGACTAAAAAAATTATCAATTTTAGTGTAATTAATCCTATCGTAGGAACCGTATTTTTTTTGAAAAAAATGAATAATTGCATAATATCTTTGAAGAAATCTTGACGAATGGTGTTTGTCAAAAATTAGAAGTAAAGATAAAAATAATTTTAAAACCGCAAATGAGTAACCAAAAAATTTATCATAAACATTTCCTATTTTTTTTATAAGTACTAATCTGTATTTATAATTATAATAAACATTTTTTGCCCAATTTTTTCCGACAGTACCAGACACGTGATGATATATCTTTTCGTTTAGGTCAGCCCATAAAGACTCTTTTGAGCCAGCTAGCCGATAAGAAAGTTCGATATCCTCCTCACCATAAAAAAAATCAGGATCAGAAAGTCCAATTTCTTTAAGTCTCTCTGTTTTCATAATGGATGCACAACCAGAGATGGCATCTGTTTTTATCAATCCCTCAAATTTTTTGTCATCAAGATGTCCATTTGCACTGTAAGTAGCACAATTTTTTTGAAATTTTAGATTATTTCCTATCTTAGATCCTCTCCACCAAATGAAATTTGGTTTTTTTACAAACATTATTTTAGGACTTATTCCATCAATAGAATTATTGTTTTCGAGTCTATTAACTAAATTTTTAATTGTATTTTCAGGAACGATCATGTCATTATCAATTCTAGCAATGTATTTAAGATTGTTATCAATACAAAATTGATAACCTGAATTATGACCTAAACCACATCCATAATTAAATTCATTTTTTATATAAAAGCATATTTTTGATGAACCAAATTTATTTTCCTCATATTTTTTTTTGTTTACATTTACAACTTCTATTTGATTGTCTTTTAACCATTCATAAATTTTAATTGAATAATTCTTTTCTGAATTATTATCGACTAAAACTAAAGTATAGTTTAAATTCCTTTGACTATAAATTGATTTAATACATTCAATTGTTTTTTCAAAATCATTCCAAAATAAAACTACAATGCCAATTAATTTTTTTTCCATGGATCCTTTTTATTTAGTATCTTTATAAGTGAATTATAATGATAAAAAAGTGTATAATTTTTTGTAAATATTTTTGCATTTAATTTCATTTTTTTTATTTTACTATCTTCAAATTTTTTTATTTCGTTAAATTTTTTAGTAAAATCCTCCATATTATCGCTTTCAAACAAGATCCCTCTTTTTTCATTAGTTGACAATATTTCTTTTGGCCCACTAGAACAGTCACTAGATAAAACTAATGCCTCAGAAAACATTGCCTCAACTAAAACAAAGCCAGGGTCTTCCCATAGTGAGGACAAAATGAATAATTTGCAATTTGATAAATATTTATGAACATTTTTTTCATATCCCGGTAAAATAATATTTTTTTCTAAATTTTTTTGCCTTATATATTTTTGAAAATCTTTTCTATGCTCTCCATCACCTAAGATAATTAGTTTTATATTTTGATCTTTTTTACATAATAATTCAAAGCATTTGATTAAAAATAAAAAATTTTTTTGTCTAGTAAATCTACCAATAGCTAAATAAAATTCACCTGGCTCAGAAAATTTTTCATCTTTTATCTTACCTAAATACCTAGTGTGTACAATTGGATCATATAATAGCTCTAATTTATCCTCATCAATAATGTTTAAATTTTTAAAATAATTTAAGGTTTCTAATGTTGGGAATGTAACTCTGTAGATCTTTTTTAATGCGAAACTCCAGAATAGATATCTTAGAAAATTGAGCTTAGGTTTACCAGATATTCTTAGAATAATTTTTGTATCAAAATTATTAATTAAATTCATAAATAATGGTAACGAGGTTATGAGGTGAATTACTAAAAAGTCAGGTTTTCTACTTTTGATAAAATTTTTTAATGGGAAATAAGACAGAAAAAATATTAATAAATATTTTAGTCTACTTTTAATAAATCCATGTGAAGAAAATTTATTTAGAAAATAAAAATTGTTCAATTTGTGAAATTTAAGATATTGATTGCTATTTAAACTATTAATTAACCATTCTCCAAACACGTCAATTATAATTGCTTCAAATTTCTGTTTTGAGTATTTATTAAGTGAAAACACAGAGTTTAGAACTGCCTTTGTTGTTGCTACTTTATCAATAAATGGTGACCAGTAGTAAACTTTAATTTTTTTCATAAATTGCTTTTATCAGCTCTTTATAATATTTTTCAGAATTTTCTTTCACACTAAATCTATAAATATATTTCTTTGCATAACCCGCTTTATTCAAAGCCAATTTATAATTTTTTAAACAATAAAAAATTTTAGTTGCTATTTTTTGAGGGTTTGAAACTGGCACTATAAAGCCACCTTTATTTTTCTTTATAATTTCAGATGGTCCACTCTTACAGTTAGTTGTAACAACAGGTATATTATAATTGACTGCATCTATTACGACATTTCCTAAACCTTCATATAGTGAAGATAAAACAAAAATTTTTGCGGATTTATAATAACTTTTAACATTTTTTTTCCATCCTAATAACTTAATATTTTTTTTTAAATGAAGCCTATTTATCAAATGCTGAATTTTTTTTTTTTGATCGCCATCGCCAATAATAAATAATTTTAAATTAATGCCTTTCTTATGCAATATTTTCATTGCTTGAACTAAAGTTTGATGGTCTTTTTGCTTTGTTAATCTTCCAACGGTAATAATAAAATTTTTTTTCGATAAATTTTTATTTTTATTAATCTTTTTTAAATATGGGTTATAAATTGAAATCGCTTTTGATTTATTGAATAATAATTTTTGAATTGAGTTTTTTGATCCTACAGAATTGCAAATTATTTTATCTGAAAAGTTATAAGTTAAAATCTTTGAAATAAATGCAAATATAGATGATATTTTGTTGTCGCCATAAATTGTAGAGTAAATTGGGTCCTCCGCATTTCTTACAACAATTCGGTAATTGTTTATTTTTGAAACTAAAATTGCAATTGAGCTACTTTGCAATGAAAAGATTATAGTCTCTTTTGGATTTGAAAATTTTAAAATTTTTAAAAGTTCTTTAGATGCTTGAACTGCTTTAGATAATCTATCCGAAAAAAAGTTATTTATCGTATAATTGGGATTAATCTGAAGAAAATTATTACTCTTAGGTAATTTTGTTTTTGGTACATTTGATATTAGCACTATTTTAATTTTTTTCTTTAGGAAGTGATTTATTAAATTTAATAAAATTATTTCCACCCCACCTCTCTCAAAAGACGGGTAAAAAATAATAATTTTTTTTAACTTCATTTAATTTTAATAAATAAGTTTTTATTTTTAAATTTTTGAAACCATTTTACAGTTTCACTTAATCCATCTTGGATACTGGTAAATTTTTTAAAATTTATATATTTCATTAATTTTTTATTAGAGCCAAAAGTAACCTTCATTTCACCTTTTCTTTTGTCCTTGTATTGTAGTTTTATTTTCTTTTTTAAAATATTTTGTACTAATAAAATTACATCATTAATCTTAATTGGTTTTGAACCACAAATATTTAAGATTTGAAAATTTTTATCAATTTTTTTACTCAATAAAAAAATAATATTAACTACATCATTAATGAAAGTAAAATCTCTCAATTGTTTGCCATGATCATAAATTTTGATAGTTTTGTCTCTTTTTATTAATGAAAGTAATTTTAAAATTAGCATATCAGGTCGTCCGTAAGGTCCATAAACTGTAAAAGGCCTTAATATTTTAATTGAGGTTTTTGAATTTTTGAATTTTCTTTTAATCATTTCTTCACAAGAGATTTTAGTTTTCGCATAATAATTTTTAGGTTTTAATTTAAAATTTTCACTAATTGGATATTTTTTGTGATCACCATAAACAGAGCTTGAGGAAGAGAAAATAAAATGTTTGATATTATTTTTTTTTATTTCATCAATTAATATGAGTGTAGCATTTACGTTATTTCTGTAGTAGCTAGAGGGATTTTTATAAGAATATATCACTCCAGGCTGAGCAGCGAAATGTATAATATTTGTAAAGTTATAATCTAAAAATAATTTTTTTATTTTTTTTTTTTGATTTAGATCATATTTGTAAAATATAAAGTTTTTATCTCTTTTTAATATTGAAACTCTAT
>CESW01012272.1_pt1 | contig 10373 bp, 6 predicted proteins | sample 531171 | NCBI WGS metagenome assembly CESW01 (sample SAMEA2621859, study PRJEB7988) | marine metagenome | biome: marine biome (ENVO:00000447); feature: surface water layer (ENVO:00002042); material: "saline water (ENVO:00002010), including plankton (ENVO:xxxxxxxx)" | depth 5 m
ACCCTACCAATACTCCATCCAATGCGTGCTTTTTTTTCATTCGTGGTATGCCTAACGGGCTTGAGCTTTGTAACTACGGCGCAACATTTGGAGCCCTGCTCCGCAGATTTCCTTCACGCAACCGAAATGTCAACTTCGGGAAACTATGCCCGCAATTTCGATGCTGTACGTGCTGCCGTTGAACGTTTGCAAGCTCAGTCCAACCGCAACATGGAAATTTACTCTATTCCCGTAGTGGTCCACGTCATTCATCGCGGATCACCAGTGGGCGTAGATGAGAACATCAGCGACGCACAAATCTTGTCTGCCATTGAAGGGATGAACGATGATTTTCGCAATCGCTATGGTGAATCGGAAGAAGGCAACGGGACGGACACATTCATTCAATTTGAAATGGCCCGACGCACACCCGATGGGGAACCCACCAATGGCATCATCCGTGTCAATGGAAACAGTGTACCCGGTTATGCCCTGCACGGCATCGGCAACGATCAAGATGACAATGCCGCAGATCAAACGGCAGTCAAAGAGTTGACCACCTGGTATGGTGAAGATTACATCAACATTTTTGTCGTCCCAGAAATCAACGGCAACGACGGCGGCAACGGCATTCAAGGGTATGCTTATTTGGGCCCAACAGGAGATGCCCGCGACGGGATTGTCGTGCTTTACAATGCGTTTGGCCTTGAAGGAGAATTGAAGCCTGGGCGCACCCTGAACAAAACCATTACACATGAGATGGGTCATCACCTGTCACTGTATCACACCTTTTCCAACACCACTTCTTGCTCTTCTGAAACAAATTGTGAAACGCAAGGCGATCTTATATGTGACACACCTGCTACAATTGCGAACAGTTTTGGGTGTACAGATCCAACCTGCGATGGCGCGCAAGTTGAAAACTACATGGACTACGCACAGGAAACTTGCAAGAACATGTTTTCAGAAGGACAGCGGACGCGAATGCGTGGCTGTTTGGAATCGTCGAGATCAAGCCTCTTGGAGAGTTTGGGTGGCATGGCGGTGACGGAGCGCGATTTGACCATCGCCGGATTGGGCAATGTGGGAGAATCCACGTGTCTTCCATCCTTCACCCCTTCAGTCATCGTAACCAATTATGGTACCGAAACCGTGGCTGGATTTGAATTGACCACATCCATCAATGGACTTGATTCATTTACCACAATTCATCAAGATATTCTCACATCCGGTGCAAGCGTGCAGGTGATGTTGCCAGAATTGTCACTGGCTACTGACACCAACGAATTGAATCTCAATGTCAAGCTTTTAAACGGTCTGCAAGACGACTTTGCCGACAACGACGAAAGCATCGAACGAATCATACTCGAGCAGAGTGACTATTGGACCTTTTCGCTGAATACAGATGCCTGGGCCAACGAGATCAGCTGGCGCATCGAAGACGTCGATGGCGAAGCCCTCATGCAAGGCGGAGACTACCCAGTCGGAGCTGATACATATGTCCATTCGAGTTGTGTCCCAGTAGGCTGCTACACTTTGATTATGGAGGACATCAATGGAGATGGGCTCTGTGCGATGGATTTTGACAACGATGGCATTTGCGACTTCGGTGGAAGCATGATTCTGACCAACGCATCAGGAGATGTGCTGGTTGAATTGGACAACACAAACAACGACTATGGTTCTCAAGGAGTATGGGAAGTTTGCGCCATTCAGGCTACTGACATGGAGGGTTGTGGTGACATGAACAACAATGGCATTTGTGATGCGTCTGAAATTTCTGGGTGCCAAAATATTCAGGCGTGCAACTACATCCCCGGGGCCCTATGGGACGACGGCAGTTGCACTTTTGCAGAGCTGTATTACGATTGTAATGGGAATTGCAACTGTGACTTGGACGGCGATGGCATATGCTGTGAACTGGAAACCGATGGCTGCACCAACAGCGAGGCTTGCAATTATTCTGCCAATGCGTCAAATGACGATGGATCTTGTGAATTCACGTCTTGTGCCGGTTGTACAGATTCAAATGGGTGCAATTACGATGCAAACGCAACCATATCCATCGAGTGTGACTTTCCCCCACTCCATTACGATTGCAACGGCAATTGCAACAACGATTCTGACAATGACGGGATTTGTGATGAATTGGAGGTGGCTGGTTGCGATGATGAAAGTGCCTGTAACTATGAAGTCACTGCAACAGAAAACGACGGATCATGCACCTATGCCGACACCTTTTACAACTGCGACGGCAACTGCAGCAACGACATCGACGAAGATGGAATCTGTGATGAAATGGACGACGACGTGTCTGTTGACGGCTTAGGCGACTTTGGAGAGTCTTCTTCCTTGAATTTATTCCCCAATCCAATGAGCCCTGAGCAAAGCATGCTCTTTGTATCGGGCTTGGACAACGACCAAACAACCATACGTGTGTTTTCCTCAGATGGACGAGTTGTTTGGCAGGGGAATGGCATTGTAAAAAATCCGGGGGTGATTGGATATCCGATACGAGAATCCATTTCACCAGGCACCTACTTCATTCAAGTGGTGACCTCCTCCCCTTCTGGAAACATCCCATTGTTGGTCTGGTGATAGGGTTTGGTTCTGCCAGGAACCAATGGAGATGACGGCCTGCGCTTTGTGCGTAGGCCGTTTTGATTTGTCAGGTTTTTGGCATTTTTGCCCAAATCCGCCCTACAATGAAACCATTGCTTGCTTCCCACCTCTTGCTTCATGCAGTATTTACCAACGACGCTGTTGTCCTTGGACTCCTAGCTGGCGCATTAGGTTTGGTGTTCTACACCCATTCTTTGCCACAATTCAAGCGTTTTTACACCTTTGTTCCTGCGCTTTTGATGTGCTATTTCATTCCCGCAGGACTGAACTCCCTAGGCATCGTGAATGGAGAGGAAAGCAACCTCTACTTCGTGGCATCTCGGTACCTGTTGCCAGCAAGTTTGATTCTGCTCTGTTTGTCCATTGACCTGAAGGGCATTTATAACCTCGGTCCCAAAGCAATCATCATGTTTTTTGCAGCTACACTAGGGATCGTCGTGGGCGGTCCACTTGCACTTTGGTTCGTTGGGCAATCGGATCCCAGCGTGCTCGGTGGCGATGCTCCTGATGCTTACTGGCGTGGATTGAGCACGGTGGCGGGCAGCTGGATTGGGGGTGGTGCGAACCAGGCCGCGCTTAAAGAAATCTCTGATACCCTTGACTCACAATTCTCCATCATGCTCATTGTGGACGTCTTCGTCGCCAACTTGTGGATGCCTTTCCTTTTGTTCGGTGCAGGCATTCGAGAGAAAATCGACGGCTGGCTTCAGGCAGATGCCTCCTCGGTCAACGAACTCCAAAACAAAGTTGAACTGCTACAAGCCAAATCAGCGCGCATACCGAGCTTCCCAGACTGGATGGTCATTGTGGCGATTGCCTTTGGTGGGGTTGCCGTATCGCATTTGGTCGCGGACAACGCCTCGATCGCATTGTCTTCTTGGCTCAATCAGACCTTGGCGACCGATCCAGATTCACCAGCCATTTATCTGTCATCCATTACAAAAGGTTTCTTTTGGTTGGTCGTGACGGCCACTGCCATTGGCATTGCTTTGAGTTTCACTCCAGCCAAATCTTATGAAGGTGCAGGCGCAAGCAAAATGGGGTCTGTATTCCTCTATGTCCTGGTCGCAACCATCGGAATGAAAATGGACATTGGGAGCCTGATTGAAAACTGGGCGATGTATGGCAGCGCCGTGAGCATTGGCTTGATCTGGATGCTGGTCCACATTGTGGTGCTGCTTGTGGCAGCCAAACTGATCAAGGCTCCGTTCTTTTTTGTTGCCGTGGGCTCGCAAGCCAATGTAGGAGGTGCGGCGTCGGCGCCCATTGTGGCGAGCGCCTTTTCACCCGCTCTTGCACCTGTTGGAGTTCTCCTTGCCGTTTTGGGTTATGCCGTGGGCACCATTGGGGCCATCGTCTGCATGGAGTGGATGCACGCCCTATCCATGTAAACTCCCAAAAATGAGCCTTTGCTTGTACGAATTTGTCGGCAATGGATGCAACGTCGAAAGCGTCGTACAAACGGGTCAGAGACCCTGACACCTCTTTTATGACCGCGTGGGGCCTTTTTTGACCTCCTTGGCCTTTGCCGACAAATAGTGTTCGTTGTGTTCGTTAGGAGGCATTTCAATGGGTAAAATCTCCTCAACTTCAATTCCTGCCTTTTGCAAGTCATAAACCTTATCGGGGTTGTTCGTCAACAAACGAATGGCCTCCCAACCGAGAACCCTTAAGATGTCAGCAGCAACATCAAATCGACGGGAGTCACGCTGATGCCCCAAATGTTCGTTGGCTTCATAAGTATCAAGACCCGCGTCCTGGAGGTTGTAGGCCTTCAGCTTTTCTACCAGTCCTATACCCCTGCCCTCTTGCCTGAGGTAAATCACGGCTCCACCTTCTTGTCCTACCTGCTTGAGGGACGCATCGAGTTGCGGTCCACAATCACATCGAAGTGACCCCACCACATCCCCTGTCCAACACTCAGAATGTACACGAACCAGTGGCAATCCGTCAGGCTGCTTTTTGGAACAAAGAACGAGATGAGGTTGAGTACTCACGCCACTTTCAAATGCGTAAACTTCAAAATCTCCAGACTTTGTCGGCAGTCGTGTCGACACAAGTGGCTTCATGACCGAAAGATAGTCGTCGAACAACAACACAAACCACACCAATCCGAACTAAGCGCCAAAAAAAGTAGGGCAAGCGACACACTCTGAAACTCAACTTGCATCTTTCAAGTCAAGTCCCAAACCGCAATTGTTTGTGCAGAAAAAAGCGCCGACTCTCGTCGGCGCTTTCATCATCCCGTGCGGGATTCAATTTCCATTCTTAAATCAGAGGTCTTCACAAGCTTGACCAAACGCAACGAGGAAGTCGAGCAAATCGGCAGACCCAATTTCACCATCTCCATTCGAATCGAATGGACAGGCTCCTCCGGAGCAAGGCTCGAATACACATGACCCATCGTCGCTGTTTGCGTAAGCAACATAGTTCTCTGCGCTCGCGTCGGTGCAGCCAGAGAAGATGCATGAACCATCTTCAGCCGTGTTCACGGCATCGTAGTTGTCAGCACCAGGGTAGGTACATCCCGTCGCGATGCAAGAACCATCGTCTTCGTTCGCATCTGGATTGTAATTCTCTGCATTGGGGTTGGTGCAACCACTGATGATGCAGGATCCGTCGTCGTTGTTGGCTTCAGCATTGTAGTTGTCCGCTGCAGGGTTGGTACAGCCGCTGATGATGCACGAGCCGTCGTCACTGTTCGCCTCAGGATCGTAGTTGTCTGCCACAGGATTGGTGCAACCACTGATGATGCACGAGCCGTCGTCGTTGTTGGCCTCAGGATTGTAGTTGTCAGCTGCTGGGTTGGTGCAACCACTGATGATGCAAGAACCGTCATCGAAGAGGGCCGTAGGATCGTAGTTGTCTGCTGCAGGGTTGGTGCAACCAGAGCAGGTGCTGTTGTCACCTCCGCACACACCACACGCGTCCAAGGATTGGCAAGAACCGTCTTCCTCGGTGGCTTCAATGTTGAAGTTGCAGGCAGCATTGTCTGTGCAACCGAGCACCTCCAATTCATCGCAAACACCGTCGCCATCCGCATCGTTGACGCAACCATCGCAATCGTAAAATTCTTCAGGGAAAATGCAGTCTGCATCGCCTTCAGCAGTTTCATCATAGTTGCATGCCAAAGGATCGTTGCAGCCTGCACCAGCGACGGGGAAAGTCAGTGTCATACCCGATGCGTAAAAGGAATCTTGGTTGGCATCACGGAACTGCAAGTTGATGGTTGCATCTGTCGTTCCTGAGGTGGTGACTTGTCCCAAAAGAACTCGTCCATTGATGGGATTTCCTTGGCCATTTGCTCCGGGAACGATGAAAATGGACCCTCCAATGAAAGTGTTCACCACAAAATCTCCACCACCATTCCAGTCTCCAAATGAAGGCAATGCTGGGTCAAATGCAGAGTTCAAACCATCAGCATCACCAGGTTGAGCGCCTATGGTCCACCACGTGTCGAATTCCAATGTTGGAAAGCTCGCAAAGAACAGAGGGTTGATTTGGCCTGCAAAGTCACTGCCCAAGGCGTCCTGATAAAAGGGAGCGTCGCCGTCCAACACCCAGGGTTCAGTGTCTGTTCCGTACATCGCAGTCACCTCTACGTCGTTCGAAGAGAAATTTGCGTAGATGCGGTAGGTGCTTTCCCCAGTCCCAAGCGGATCTGCCGACACCAAATCATAAGACAAGCCCGTACTTAGCCCCCCGCCGAAGGTGCAAGAACCGTCGTCTTCGTTGGCCAGAGCGTCATAATTGTCTGCATTGGGATTGGTGCATCCCGGGATAGGAACCTCGGGGAATACGATGGAAACGCCTTCCGAATTGTATGTGTTTGTTGCTTCGTCGTCCCACTGAAAGTTCAGCGTCAAATTGACTACACCGTCAGTGGTGAATTGACCAACCAAAACGCGACCGTCGGCACCCGCTTCTGCATCTGCACTTTGGTTCGGAAGTAGAAACCAAGAACCTCCGATAAAGGTGTCAATGGTAAATCCCCCCCCGTTTTCAAAGTCCGCAAAGTACGCGTCCATTCCGACCTGCTGAACGTCACTCGTTCCATTTGAATCCTCTGATCCAATTGTAAACCAACTGTCGTATTGCAACGAAGGAAACACCCCGTAAAAAGCAGGGTTGATGGTTTGTGCCAGCACGGCACCTACTGCATCTTGGTAAAAAGAAGTGGAAACACCCACCACCATAGGTGCAGTATCGAGAGCGTAAACCGCGACGAGTTCGTCTGTGGGATTGTCAAATGTGGCGTACACCCTGTAGGTGGTGCCATTGGGCGTCTCAGCGACGGTTTCGTACTCCATGCCAACAAAATCGGCCAGAGCCATGCTCGAGACCAAAGCCATAAGAGCAGCAGTAAACAAATGCTTCATCGAAAACAGATTATGGGGCCATGGCCCGATTCAAAAATGGTTTTATCGGGTCGTAACGTCTTTTCGTCGCGACACAATTGGCTTAAATCTACAAAAATGCCAGCAACATTGAACAACACCATGCACTTTCAGCCGTTAAAGAGATGAAAGACCAGGTTGCCTTCAATCACGACAACATCCTCTTCAACAATGCTGAAGTAGACGCATCATGTTCTACATGACCATCACTACGTCCCTGCAATTCGGGCAACAAGGCGTTGGCCATGGCTTTTCCCAACTCCACACCCCACTGGTCGAAGCTCGCAATTCCCCAAAGTACACCTTGCACGAATATTCGGTGCTCATGCAATGCCACGAGTACACCGAGGGACCTGGGGGCCAAATCATCAAATAAGAAAAATGTCGAAGGCCGGTTGCCCGGGAAAAACCGATGACGTTCATGTTCGGGAACATCACGCCCTTGCATGAGTGCCTCAGCCTGAGCCAATGCATTGGCGAGAAGCATGCGATGCATCTCTCTGTGCTCACTTGTTGGCGTTTTGAATGCCACAAAGTCGACGGGATGGATTTCTGTTCCTTGGTGAAGCAATTGGAAAAAGGCATGTTGGCTGTTTGTGCCAGGTTGGCCCCAGACCAGGGCACCCGTATTCCAAGATACGGGCACACCGTCCCGCCCAATGCTTTTTCCGTTACTCTCCATGTCAGCCTGCTGCAAATACGCAGGCAGACGGCTCAAATCCTCTGCATAGGGCAAAACGGCATGTGAACGAAAGCCCAGCGCATTTTGATTCCAGTGACCTAGAAGGGCCAGTAGAACTGGCACATTTACATTCAATGGTGTGTCTTTGACATGGAGGTCAACAGCTCGTCCACCTGCAAGGAATTGTAAAAAGTTAGAGGAGCCAACCGCCAGCGCAACGCTCAATCCAACCGGACCCCACATGGAATAACGTCCTCCGACCCAATTCTCGAAACCAAAGGTGTGGCCATCAGGAATGCCAAAATCACGGGTCCCTTCAATGTTGGTTGATACAGCCACGAGCTGTTTGGAGACCACTCCGCCACCGAACTCGAGCCAGGCCTTCGCAACGCGGGCATTGACCATCGTTTCCTGAGTGGTAAAAGTTTTGCTGACCACGACAATCATGGTGGTCTGTGGATTGAGATTTTGAAGGACCGAAGCAACGTGTGCTCCATCAACATTGCTCACAAAATGACAACGAGGGCCACAGGCGAATCGCCGAAGGGCTTTGACCGCCATGGCTGGACCCAAGTCAGAGCCACCTATGCCAATGTTGATCACATCTGTAATCTCTTCTCGCGAATGCATCTGATGCACGCGGTCCACAAAAGCCAACATGCGTTGTCGAACCGAGAGCACCTCTCTCATGACATCTTTCCCCTCGGATTTGTAACCATCCTCAAGCTCTCCCCTCAAAGCCATGTGTAGAACCGACCGATTTTCTGTGACATTCAATTTGACACCACCGAACAAATCCGAAATGGCTCCTGCGACATCGGCTTCCTCTGCCAGAGAAACCAAACACTCAAGCACTTCGGAATCCCACCGCTGCTTGGAAGCATCAACGTACAATCCTTCCATCTCCCAAGAAAGAGAGGAAACACGCGAGGCGTCATGTTCAAACGCCCGACGCACATCCATGTCCTTTTTTTTCAGCGCAAGGGATTCTAGCTTTTTTTGAGCTTTTGAATCAGACAACCTGAAGGGCCGCCAGGGCTGTCCCTCATTCATGTTGATTTGAGTTGACTGCCTGTGGCATTCAATTCGTCAAACGCCCGAAGAAGTCTTAAGACAAAAGCTTCCTCTCCTTTTCTTAACCAAACGCGTGGGTCGTAGTGCTTCTTGTTGGGTACATCTTCTCCTTCTGGATTGCCAATTTGCGTGGCGAGGTAATCTGACTTGGCTTGCACGTAATCCCTAACCCCGGACAAGAAAGCCCATTGCATGTCCGTGTCAATGTTCATTTTCACAGTGCCGTAGCTTATGGCCTCGCGGATTTCCGCCAAACTTGAACCACTCCCCCCGTGAAACACAAATTCCACTGGCTGCGCGACCGTTTTCAATTTTTGTTGGATGAACTTTTGACAGTCATTCAAAATGCTGGGCCGCAACTCGACATTGCCAGGCCGATATACCCCATGAACATTTCCGAAGGCTGCAGCGATGGTGAAGTTCGGTGAGATTTTGTGCAGCATTTCATAGGCCTCAGCAACCTCTTCCGGTTGAGTATACAAGCGGCTGCTGTCGATGTCAGTGTTGTCTACTCCGTCCTCCTCGCCACCAGTGACCCCAAGCTCAATTTCGAGATGCATGTCAATCGCAGACATGCGTTCAAGGTAAGTCGCACAAGTTTCGAGATTGACTGACAGACTCTCTTCGCTCAAGTCAATCATGTGTGAGCTGAACAAAGGTTTTCCTGTGGCCGCGAACTGCCTTTCACCCGCTGCGAGCATTCCATCTACCCAAGGCAACAACTTTCTCGCGCAATGGTCTGTGTGGAGAATCACTGATACACCATAAGCCTTCGCCAATGTATTGATGTGATGTGCGCCTGAAACGGCGCCTAGGACGGCGGATTCCTGCGCCTCCAACGAAAGAGATTTTCCCGCATTAAACCTGGCACCTCCATTGGAGAACTGGATGATCACAGGAGCCCTGGCGATTTTGGCCGCCTCCATTACAGAATTGATGCTGTTGCTCCCGATGACATTTACTGCTGGAAGGGCATATTGATGTTTTTTGGCGTGCGCCCAAACATCTGAAACCTGAGAACCTGTTAAAACGCCGGCAGGAAACTGACTCATGTTCGTGATTTAAAGTGAAAATTACTCGCTACAACAACTTAGTCCTAATTCATTGGGGGAAGTAGTGCAAGGCTCTGTTGAGCCATGATCGCCTCCTGCGATTCTGGATGCAATGCTATCGTTCGTTCATATGAGCGAATGGCAAGTTCCCGATCATTCAAATGCTCATCGTAAATGAATGCCACCAAAAACGCACAAAGTGGTCGTTTGTCAAAAGAGGGGAAGCCGTCATGGACATCTTGCAATTGAAGAATCGCTTCGTCAAATTTTCCTGCAGAGACCAACAAATCAGCTCGCCGAAACAATCCTTCAGGTACAAAAGCATGCCCCCCCTCCCGACGCGCGAAATCCGCGTATTTGATCATGAGCGACTGGCGAATGTCCACCCTCATTGAGTCTCCATCAAACGCAGCCTGCTCCAACCTTTGAATTTCACGAAGTAACGGAGACTCATCGTGGGTGCATGATGCTAGAGAAAAGCATAAAACAACGAGACAGGGAAACACCTTTTTTACCGAAAATTTTACCTCAACCACGTTTCTTGCTTTTCAGAAACCTCATTCGATA
>CESW01149638.1_pt1 | contig 10354 bp, 6 predicted proteins | sample 531171 | NCBI WGS metagenome assembly CESW01 (sample SAMEA2621859, study PRJEB7988) | marine metagenome | biome: marine biome (ENVO:00000447); feature: surface water layer (ENVO:00002042); material: "saline water (ENVO:00002010), including plankton (ENVO:xxxxxxxx)" | depth 5 m
ATACGGAGGTCGCCTCCGGCTTTTTTCATAGTGGTGAGACCACCTATAAGCATACCTAAACCAGAAGAATTCATAAACTTTACCTTAGATAAATCAACAATTACGTTGGTCTTATTGACATCAATTAAGGCATGTAATTCTTCATTCAGATTGACCGCATCAGGTCCACCCATTACATTGCCTCTAAATTGTATGACAACGCAGTTGTAACGTTCTGACGTTTGATAACTCATGATAATACTAAGGTTTATTTAGTGTTTTTTTTGTGTCTAATTCAAGTACAAGAGGGCTAGCTACAAAAAGTGAGCTATAGGTACCTAATATCACGCCTATTATAAGTGCAAATGATAAACCTTTCAAGACCTCTCCACCGAATATAAACAGAATAGTTACCACAAAGAAAGTAGTTAACGAAGTAATTACGGTTCGACTGAGCGTATCATTCAGGCTTTTATTGAACATTTCAATGGTATCCATTCCTTTATGGACTAATTTATTTTCTCTGATCCTGTCAAATACAACAACTGTGTCATTGAGAGAGTATCCTACGATGGTGAGGAATGCCGCAATGATATTTTGATCGATTAATAGATTGAAGGAAACTACGTCGGTTAATAAAGTGAAAATGCCTAGTGTGATAACCACATCATGAACTAATGCAGCAACTGCTCCTACTGAAAAAGTCCACTTTCGAAATCGGATTAGGATATAAAGAAAAATAATAACAATCGCGTATACGACGGATTGTGCAGCAGCTCCTTTTAAATCCTCCGCAAATCTAGGGCCAATAGAATCGCTCTTTTCCATACTAAAACTTGCTCCACTGATATTGGCGCGAATAGCACCCTCAATTAGGTTTTGCACCTCATCAGTGCCGAGATCATTGTCAGTACGGATTAGTATTTCACTATCCGAACCAAATAGCTTTACTTCAGGTGATGAGCCTAAAGGTTCATTTAGGAAAGATCGAATATCTTCTGTTTTTACTTGAGTATCGAATGCATAAACGAATTCTTTTCCCCCACGGAAGTCTATTCCATATTGCAAGCCTTTTGTTAAAATAATAGCCAAAGATGCCACAAATAAAATACTTGATAGGGAATAGGCAATTTTACGTTTGCCTAAAAAATCAAAGTTGGGTGTTTCAAACCATCGCATAAGAAGTACCTTTTTATTTAAAAATTATCAACCGAAGCTAACTGCTTCTGTGTTATTGCGGGTTAAGTAGTCTATAACAACGCGCGTAATAATAATGGCACTAAATAGTGAACATGCAATACCCGCAAGCAAGGTAACGGCAAAACCTTTAATAGGTCCTACTCCAAAACTCATTAGGATTAAAGCTACAAAACCAGTGGTTACGTTAGCATCAATTATGGCACTCATCGCGTTGGAATAACCAGCTGAAATTGCAGCTCTCATAGTTTTACCACCACGTTGTTCTTCACGTATCCGATCAAATATTAATACGTTAGCATCTACCGCCATACCAATAGTTAATACAATTCCTGCCATACCCGGTAATGTTAAGGTCGCTTTAAATCCTGCTAGAATACCAAGGATGAAAATTATATTCAGCATAAGAGCTAAATCGGCGACTCCACCGCCGGTACGGTAATAAACAATCATAAAAATTGCCACAATAGACAGTCCCACTAACACTGACCGAAAGCCTGCTTGAATTGAACTCTCACCTAATGTAGCACCCACAGTTCGCTCCTCCATAATTTGAAGTGGGGCTGGTAGGGCGCCTGATAATAAAATATTTACTAAATCTTCTGCTTCAGCCACATTTTCCAGGCCAGTTATGCTGGAATTCCCACCATTAATTTTAGTGGATACATTTGGATAGGAAACCACATATCCATCAAGTACAATGGCGATAGGCTTCCCAATGTTGGCTCCTGTTATTCGACTCCATATTCTAGCTCCTTCACTATTCATACCCATCGATACCTCAGGTACATTGGTTGTTGGGTCAAACTGAATAGAAGCTTCCTCTATGACTTCACCGGTAAGTTCGGCATTGTCACGTACTCCATATAGTGCAAACTGCTCTACACCACCTTCAAACCCGATTGGTCTAGAACCCCACAAAACTACTGTATTTCTGGGTATTAATCGTTGTACTTCTGATGTACTTAGTAAATCCATAATTATAGCGGTGTCTTCGGCCATTGCATAACCAAAAACATATGGGCTTTGAGTTTGAATAAATGACATTCGTTCAAGTAATTCATTAGTTGGGCCGCTTAGATTTAAACTGTCAGAACTATCCGCTTCCACATTGTAAAACTCAATGGCTCGATTTCTGAAATTAGAGAAATCTTGGGCGTCTGCACCTGTTCGGAATTCTAAACGGGCAGTACCCTTTAATAGATTTCGCACACGTTCTTCGTCATCCACACCAGGTAATTCTACCACTATACGACTTTGTCCTTGTTTTACGATTGATGGTTCGGTAACTCCAAATCTATCAACTCGGGTACGAATAATTTCTATAGCACGATCTAATGCGGCATCTCGTTGCACTTTTAGAAAGGCTACTATTTCGTCATTGGTGGAACGGCGCGTGATGTCCTGGGATTCACTACGATAGAAGCGACTTAACCTAGCATTTGCATCTCTTCTCTCAAATTCAAGCTGCATTTCATCGATGAAATCAGTTTCGTTCTCTTCGGCCACTTCTTGAGCTAACCGAACTACCACTTCAAGCTCAGTATCACGGTTACCACCTGCAAGTTCTAGAATGAGCTGAGGTGTACCTACTTCAAGTGTAACATGCATCCCGCCTTGTAAATCCAAGCCTAATGAAAGAATCTTTTCTTTTAAGTTGGATAGCTTTTCAGCATTATCCATTTCATATTGAGTACGCTCTTCTTCGGTAAAGGTACTCATTTGTCGTTTTTCCAAATTCCAAATAATTGTTGGAGACAAATAGTATAGTGTGAGGGCAAAAAAAGCTGCTATTACACCTATTTTAAATCCGTTTCCTTGCATAATAATAATTTTTTATTGTTAGTATAAAATGATGATTAGGTTCGATAATTACGAACCTATAAAAAGAGTTATAATGTAAGCTAGGGGGCACCAGTAGCTATACTATTAATCATAGGATGCTCTTGTATGGCAGCAGGATAGCTTGGATTGTGAAGCGTAGAGTGCGAACTTATTTGATCTTCGTAGGTAATGAGCTCAACTAAACAATTAGAACTCGTAAGTTTATATAATTTGCTATAAGTGTGATTTTTGATAGTGTATCCTCGTGGCTCCTGTAATAAAATCATGTATTGATGCTGCTCCATATGATCCAGCATATTCCATTGTATAAGAAGTTTTATATCTAGATTTTTTTGTTTTAAATAAGCTTTGACCGCATTTGTCCATTGTTTTACATTATTGCTCTCCTTCCAAAGTTTTTCAAGGTGCAAACGAATTGATTTGAGACGTTCTGTATTTTTTAGCTCAGGGTATAGGTTTAAAGCTGATGAGTGATCAAAGTGTTTGTTGAGCCATTGGGTAAACCGTTGATTTTGGAATTCATTCTCGAGCATAGGTATGCTCTGCGAAACGAATGAGAAAAGCAGCAAGCTTAGATTAACTTTTTTAAGGATATGTGTACGAAAAAAAATCATATATGAAGACTTAAGATAGTAAGCTTAGAGCTTTCCTACAACGGAAGAAAGTCGTTCAAATTCTTGCTTTAAAAACATTCCCGTATACGAATTAGGTACTCTAGAAATTGTTTTAGGGCTTCCTTCTGCAATAATTTGCCCCCCCCCCTTACCGCCCTCTGGACCCAAATCAATAACCCAGTCCGCAGCTTTAATCACATCTAAATTATGCTCGATTACCATTACGGTATTTCCCTTATCCACTAATTGTTGTATTACATTTACTAGAAGGCGAATATCTTGAAAGTGTAAGCCCGTAGTTGGTTCATCCATGACATAGAGCGTATTACCGGTACCTATTTTTGAAAGTTCACGAGCGAGTTTAATGCGCTGAGCTTCACCACCGGATAGGGTAGTACTAGATTGTCCTAGAGTAAGATATCCTAACCCAACAGATGCTAGTGTTTTAAGTATTCTCAAGATAGCTGGTTGTGAGCTAAAAAATTCAACTCCTTCCGATATTGGCATTTCTAGGATTTCTGAAATATTCTTTTCGCGGAAGTATATTTCCAGTGTTTCTCGATTATACCGTCTTTCTTGGCAGGTTTCGCAGGATACGTACACATCAGGTAGAAAGTTCATCTCGATTTTGCGTATACCGTCACCTTTACAAGTTTCGCAGCGTCCACCTTTCACATTGAATGAAAATCGACCCTGATCATAGCCACGTATCTTGGATTCTGGTAATTCCGCAAAAAGTCTTCTGATATAATCAAAAACCTTGGTGTAGGTTCCTGGATTAGAGCGTGGTGTCCTGCCTATGGGACTTTGATCTATTGAGATAATTTTGTCAATATTTTCAAGGCCCTCAACTTCGTCATAAGGCAATGGAACTGCCTTAGATTTATAAAAATGATTGGAGAGTATTGGAACTAATGTTTGGTTAATGAGAGAGCTTTTTCCAGAACCACTTACCCCTGTTACCGTGATAAATCTACCCAAAGGAACTTGAAGGTCAACCGACTGGAGATTGTGTCCTCTAGCGTTAGTAATACAGATTTTTTTTGAGTTACCTTTTCTAGGGTTCTTAGGTATAGTTACTTGTTCTTGATCTCGGAGAAAACGCGCAGTCATGGATTCTGGTTCCAATTCATCTGGTTTTCCCTGTGTTACAATATACCCGCCGTAAGCTCCAGCTCCGGGGCCCATATCTATTACATAATTAGCCTTTTCAATCGTATCTCGATCATGCTCCACTACAATGACACTGTTCCCTAAATCTCGAAGAGTCTCAAGGGATTGAATAAGCTTTTTATTGTCCCGTTGATGGAGACCAATACTTGGTTCATCGAGTACGTAGAGAACTCCAACAAGCTGTGTTCCGATTTGGGTAGCTAGTCTGATTCGTTGAGCCTCACCACCACTCAGCGTTTGTGCTTCTCGATTAAGACTCAGATAGTTGAGACCCACATTCACCAAAAAATCGAGTCGGTCTCTAATTTCCTTGAGTATTTGATGCCCTATTTCTTGCTGTCGCTCACTCAAGTGTATGTTATGTAGTGTATCTCTGAGTTCTTGGATGTCCATTTGCACTAAGTCTTGTATGCCATATTTATCCAATTTATATGACAGAGCTTCCTTATTAAGCCGCCCACCGGAGCATTTAGGACAACTAACCTTGGACATAAAGGACCTCGCTTTTTCACGTTGCTTTTGGGACTTGGATTTTTCGTATTGTTCAATGATGGTATCCCGCAATCCTTTGTAGCTATGTTGATAAGTGACCTTATCAGAGCGAAATTCATAGGTAACCGCATACTTTTGTGTACCACTACCCTTCATTATCGTATCAATGAGTTCACTAGGATACTCAGTAATGGGAAGGTAGAAATCCACTCCATAATGATCCAGGACGGCTTCAAGCTGCTTAAAAGCAAAAATATCTCTTGGTTTTCCAAGAAAGCGAATACCTCCATCCTCAACACTTTGCTGTGGATTTGGTACCAGAAGTTCCCAACTAACATCATATGCATGTCCTAATCCATCGCAGGTAGAACACGCTCCGAAAGGAGAATTAAACGAAAATAGATTGGGTGCTGCTTCCTCATAAGCAATCCCACTTTCAGGATCGAATAACTTTTGTGAAAAAAGTCGGTCTTTCCATCCTTGTTTAGATTTAAGAGCGAGTATTACTGTGCCATCAGCCATTTCAAGAGCTGTTCTAACACTATCTGCAATCCGTTTTTCACTCTTTGAGCTAACTACAAACCGGTCTACAACTATTTCTATAGTATGTGTTTTGTAGCGATTTAGTACAAGCCCAGATTCCAACTCAATAATATCCCCATCCACACGGGCTTGTAAATAACCTTGTTTAATCATTTGTTCGAAAAGCTCACGATAATGTCCCTTACGACCTCTAATTACAGGCGCCAAGCAGTAAGCTTTGGTACCATCTTCAAGTCCAAGAATTGAAGAAACAACTTGATCAGTTGTTTGTTTTTCCATTTTTACTCCTGTCACGTAAGAATAAGGAATAGCTACCCGAGCATAGAGAAGTCGGATAAAGTCATATATTTCGGTAACCGTACCTACAGTGGAACGAGGATTTCGATTGGTTGTTTTTTGATCGATGGAGATAACTGGGGACAAGCCATCGATAAAATCAACCGCAGGCCGTTCCATCATACCTAGGAATTGACGTGCATAAGCAGACAATGATTCTAAAAAACGGCGTTGTCCTTCTGCATAGATTGTATCAAAAGCTAATGAAGATTTACCAGAGCCAGATAGGCCTGTGACTACAACCAATGCGTCTCTTGGGATGGTTACATCAATGTTTTTGAGATTGTGTTCGCGAGCTCCGCGTATGACAATAGACTCTTGCATAAAAATTCCTTAAGTAGAGTTTAGTCTGCTAATCTGAACAAATAGTCAAATTACCAAACAATTAGAGAAATTTCTGCTTTTTGCATAGCTTTTTTACGTAGCTTTCATAAAAATACTGTATGTTGATGTTTTTCTCAATCTTATCGAAATTGCAAATCTAAGTTTATATGTCTGTTAATACTGCTAAATGGAGTCCCTCAAGTTGGAGAGAATTTCCTATCCAGCAACTTCCAGATTATCCAAATAAAGAAAGACTTGAATGTGTCTATAATGAGCTACAAACCTTACCACCTTTAGTTACATCATGGGAAATTCAATCTCTGAAGGATAAACTTGCAGCAGTGGGTGCAGGAAAAGCTTTTTTATTTCAGGCAGGTGACTGTGCGGAGAGTTTTGATCTGACCCAATCCTCAAAGATTGTAAATTTAGTTAAAGTTCTTCTCCAAACAAGTTTTATCATGATTCATGAAATGGGAGTGCCTGTTGTCAGGGTTGGTAGAATGGCTGGTCAATATGCAAAGCCTCGTTCCTCTGCTTTTGAAACTGTTGATGGAGTTGAAATGCATAATTATCGTGGAGACTTAATCAATGGCTTTGAAAAGAACCAGGTAAAGCGGGTACCAGATCCAAAACGTTTATTGGAAGGGTATCATAAGGCAGGATTGACGCTAAATTTTATTCGGGCGCTGAGTGATGAGGGTTTTGCGGATTTGCATCATCCAGAGCAGTGGGAGTTAGATTTTATGCAGAATAATCCGTATCACAAAGAATATGAGTCTATGGTGAAATCCATTACCCAGGCAGTGAAATTTATGGATGCGGTTTCCGAGCGAAGATTACAACAATCTCAAAAGGTAGATTTTTATACTTCGCATGAGGCACTAAATTTATTTTATGATTCGGCTCAGACCAGAAGAGTGCCACGAAAGGAAGGTTACTTTAATTTAAGTGCGCATATGGTATGGTTAGGTAACAGGACTCGTGATTTAAATGAAGCGCATGTAGAATATTTACGTGGCATAGAGAATCCCATTGGTATAAAAATAGGCCCATCCTATTCCATCGATGAGATGCTAAAATTAATAGAGAAATTAAATCCAGCACATGAGGTTGGGAAAATTGTGCTCATTACACGGTTTGGGAAAAATCAAGTCCAAAAAGGACTTCCTGGACTCATACAGGCGGTACGCAGAGAGGGTTTTCCGGTTATTTGGAGTTCTGATCCAATGCATGGGAACACATTTTCTTCTACTAATGAATACAAAACGCGAAATTTTGACCACATAATGGAAGAGTTAAAACATGCATTTGCTATTCATAGAGCAGAAGGTAGTTATTTAGGTAGTGTTCATTTGGAATTGACTGGAGATGATGTAACTGAATGTGTAGGCGGGGCAAAAGGGTTGGATGAAACGGGGCTAGATGTAAATTATGAAACTTTTTGTGATCCGCGTTTGAATTATGAACAATCCCTAGAATTAGCCTTTCTTACATCTAAAGAGTGGAAGAAGAGCTACGGTTGATGACATTTTTTCTGTGGTATTGACGTAATTGCAGTAGTATTCTGTCTGTTTTACTTAATCTACTGACAATCTATTTAATTGCGCTGAAATCCCGTCATACTCAACCTAGAATACACCTGCGGGCTGTCAGTAATAGATATCGGGCCTGCCAAATGGCATACCATTTGTGTATATCTGTTCAAACTAAACATGAAACGATAAACATTATTGAGGTATCAATTATGGCACTATTACGATATACCAGACCTAATTACCGACATCTATCAAAGAGCTTTAACGAGCTAATGGATGAATTTTTTGAGCCAATAAATGCTCTAACTACGAACGATTTAACCCCTAAGGTTGATATCCGTGAAAATGAGCAGGAATTTGAATTCTTGTTAGAGTTACCTGGTGTGCGCAAAGAAGACCTACAGATAGAGCTTGAACAAGATGTACTTTATGTTTCTGGCGAGCGTAAAGTGGCGGAAGAAACAAAGGAAACTAATGTTCACAGAATGGAACAATTTTATGGTTCTTTTCATCGAAGTTTTCACCTTCCTCAAGGGCTGGATAAAGAAAATATTACTGCCCAATGTCTGGATGGTATACTTCGATTGACCATTAAAAAAGACGAAAAAGCGGTAAAAAAGCAGATAGAAATCCAATAATAAATAAACAAATTCTCATACTAATTGGATTTTGGATGATTCGAACTTGGGTGGCCACTTTGTATTACAACTAATACATACGACAGGGCGCCCTTGCTTCGTTAAGAGAACAAACTTAAAAAAACCAGTAAAAAATACATCTTATAAAGTTTATGAAGCATACATCAACAACCACTTTTACCTTACTTATCTCCTTATTTATATCAATCGTACTATTCTTTCTTGCAGCTGACCGGGAAGCTAAGACCGGAACTGTCTCAAGCAACACTAACATGCTAGGAGTAATGGATTTATCAGAATCTGTGGTGAATCGATACGATACACTGCCTAGTTCAGAGATGCTTAATAAACCTGTAATGCGGCTTAAGGATTTCAACGATGCCATTGTAGAGATTGCAGAAAATTCGAACCCATCGGTAGTAACCATTACCACTGAAAGAACACGTGAAGTTCGCGTGATGGATCCATTTTCAATGTTTTTTGGAAACCCAAATAGTCGAGAAAGCACACGTGAGTACGTGCAAAGGGGCTTGGGTTCAGGAGTAGTAGTTTCCGATGATGGTTATATCCTGACCAATAATCATGTAATTGAGAATACTGATCAAATAATGGTTCGATTATATGATGGACAAGAGCTAGAAGCTACATTAATTGGAACGGATCCCATGACCGATATTGCTGTTTTACAAATTAAGGAAGGGGCCGCTCCTGCTTTACCTTTGGGTAATAGTGATAAAGCTAAGGTAGGCTCCTTCGTGTTGGCTATTGGTAGTCCTCTTAGCGAAGATCTAGCTCATACGGTTTCATTTGGTATCGTAAGTGCTCGTGGGCGTTCCTTAAATCTAACCGTATATGGGGATTACATTCAAACTGACGCGGCGATCAATCCTGGTAATTCAGGTGGAGCTCTGGTAGATTTGAATGGTACCTTGGTGGGAATAAATTCCGCTATCGCCTCACGCTCGGGTGGAAATGATGGGATTGGTTTTGCCATTCCTGTTAAATTAGCTAAACGTATTATGGACGACCTCATTGAGGATGGTTCTGTAAGCAGGGGATACTTAGGGATGTATACTGCGGGAGAACTAGATCCTACCATGGCAGATGCCTTGGATTTAGAGGTTTCAAAAGGTGTCATTGTGGGCCGAGTTGAGATCAAAGGACCAGCTGAGAAAGGAGGACTAAAAGAAGAAGATATCATTGTGGGGCTCAATGGGGAAGCTGTTCAAAGTTGGGATTCATTCCGAACAGACATTGCGAGTCTAAAGCCCGGAGAGAAAATCTACGTTCAAGTGATTAGAGATGGCAAACCAGTTGAATTAACCATTACCATTGGAAAGCGCCCAGGTGAGCAGGCCCTTGCTTCGAACTCTGCGACTACCAAAGATATGGTTGAAGATTTAGGGTTTAGTGTCCGCATTTTGACGGAGACCTTGCGATCTGAGCTTCGTTTAAGTGACGAGGTTGAAGGTGTACTGGTTCAAGGTCTTAAAGAATCAAGTGATGCCTATCAAAGGGGCTTAAGAAATGGAGATGTTATCTCAGCGGTTAAGCGAAAAACGATAGATAATATCGAAGCATTTTATGAAGCAGTTAATCATAGCCTTGAAGCTGGTGACAAAGCCATATTATTAACCGTTGAACGAGACAACATAAAACAATTTATTGCATTTAGAAT
>CESW01023375.1_pt1 | contig 10342 bp, 12 predicted proteins | sample 531171 | NCBI WGS metagenome assembly CESW01 (sample SAMEA2621859, study PRJEB7988) | marine metagenome | biome: marine biome (ENVO:00000447); feature: surface water layer (ENVO:00002042); material: "saline water (ENVO:00002010), including plankton (ENVO:xxxxxxxx)" | depth 5 m
TATAGTTATTTTGATGAATGCTTTGGAATAAATATTGATTTTAATAGGAAATCATACGAAGAGGATAATTTAAAACCGCAAGATATATTGACAATAATGTTTTCATTTAAGCACATAGGTAGTTATAAATCTTCAAATCTAGCTGTTTCAGAAAATGATAAACAAGATATAAATTGGGAATCCTATGAAATTGAAAATGATAAATTTAATTAAATATAGATTGATATTTTTTTATTTATTTTTTTTGTTAAATTTATTATTTTTTAACGAGAAAATAGAGTCAATAGAAAATAAAATTTTATTCAAAATTAATGAAAAAACATTTACATCAATAGATCTTAAATTAAGAGAAAATTATTTAAAATTTGTTGGAAATAATAAAAATTTGAGTAAAGAAATAATAATAGATGATTTTATATCTGCCAATTTATTTTATGAACATTATAAAACATTTAAAAATAAATTAGATTATGATGCTAAAATTATTGAAATATTTGAAAATATAAAAGTAACAAATGAAATCAATAAAAAAGTTATTGATACAGATTTTAATAAAGAGAATATACTTTTCAATATAAAACTTGATTATATCCGTAAAATAATATTAGAAAAAATACTTAATTCAAATCTTAATGATTTAGGTACATCAAGAAAAGAAATTGATTTATTATATAACTTTAAAATTAAATATATTAATTTTTCAAAAGTAGGCAAAGAAAATATAATAAAATTCAATAGCTTAAATAAATATAATGTAGAAGATATTATAAAAATATTTAATGAAAATAATATTAATTTTTTTATGAAAGAAGAAGAAATAAAAAATATTAATAATATTAATAAAGTTATTAAAGATAAAATTTTATTAAATGAAAAAAATTTTTTTATTAGAAAAAATAATAATATTACATTAATATTTATTGAAAAAAAATTCGAAACATTCGAAGGATTAATTGCTGATATATATAGTATTAGAACTAACAAAAACATAGATACTAATTCACTAAAATGCGATAATTTATTAAAATTAAAAAATAATTTCAATATTGCTAATAAAGAATATAAATTTTCAGAATTGAATAATGAATTAAAAAAAAATTTAGTTAATATAAATGATTATGTTAAATTTATTGATAATAATGAAAACATATATGTTATTTTGTGTAATTTAAAATTTGATGAAAAAATATTAAATAATTTTAATTTAAACAAATTAATTAATTTAAATGTGAAAAGATTTGAAAAAGAATTAATTAATCAATATTCAAAAATATATAATTTAATAAGAATTAATGTATAAATTAATTGGTATTACAATTGGAGATATTAATGGAATTGGTATTAAAATATTAATAAATTCATGGAGCAAAAAAAAAGTCAAAAATTTTATTCTATTTACTGATATTCATATTATTAAATATTATTTTAAAAAAAATAAACTTAAATATAAATTAAATATTATAAAATTAATTAATAATCAAATTATCAATTATGATAAAAATTGTTTAAATATTTACTCTTTCAAAAGTACTTCTACAGACGATAATACTTATAAATCACTAAGTTATGCATATGATTTTTGCAAAAAAGAAATATGTATTGGCATAATTACTCTTCCTCTAAGAAAAGATATAATAAAGAAAATTGATAAAAACTTTATTGGCCATACTGAATATTTTCAATCATTAGAAAAAAGAAAATATTCAAATATGATTTTATTTCACAATAAAATACTAATAAGTACATTAACTACACACATTCCAATTAAAAAACTTTCTAAAATAATCTCAAATAGATTGTTTATTTTTAATCAAATTAAAAATTTAAATAAAACACTAAAAGTAGATTTTAATATAAATAAACCAAAAATAGCTATCTCAGGATTTAATCCTCATGCAGGAGAAAATGGAGAGATTGGAACAGAGGAAATCAAAAATATTAATCCTGTAATTAAAAATTTAAAAAAAGAAGGAATTTATATTGATGGACCGTTTTCAGGAGATAGTATGTTAATAAAAAGTAATTTGAAAAAATATCATTGTTTTATTTTTATTTTTCATGATCAAGCACTGATACCATTCAAATATATAAGTCAATTCTCTGGAGTAAACTACACAGGTAACTTGAAGATAATTCGAACATCACCTGATCATGGAACAGCATACAACCTAGTTAATTCTAAATATATTTCAAATAAATCTCTTATTAATTGTCATAAGTTAATTAAGAAAATTTATAAAAATAGAATAATTAATGAAAAAAAGAGCTAAAAAATCATTAAGTCAAAATTTTATTAAAGATAAGAATATTTGTAAAAAAATTACAAACTTAACCAATATAAAAGATAAAATTATTTTAGAGGTAGGTCCAGGTTATGGTTTTTTAACTGACGTAATATTAGAGTCAAAACCCAAACAAATTATTTTAATCGAAAAAGACTATTATCTTTTTAATCAATTAAAAGATAAATATCGAGAATTTGACAATATAAAAGTTATCAACGATGATATTCTTAATATAAAATTAAATAAATTTAAAAATTTAAAAATAATATCCAACCTGCCATATAATATTAGCACTAAAATAATACTTCATTTATTTAAGTTTAACAAAAATATAAATGAAATGATTTTCATGTTACAAAAAGAAGTAGCTTACAAGTTTGATTATATTTTACCTGGTATGAATAAATATAAATTCTTAACCTCCATTGTATCAAAATATACTAAATGTTTTGATGTATCTTCAAATGTTTTTATACCAAAACCTAAAGTTAAATCTACCGTTGTAAAATTTGTGTTATATAAAAATAAAAAAAATAATATTCAAAATGCTGAAAAATTTTGTAAGAATATATTTAAAAATGTGCGTAAAAAAATATATAAAAATATAAAATTGAAAAAAAATAATTTAGATATATTAAATAAAAGAGTGAATGAATTAAATATTGAAGAGTTACTCAATATTTATAATTTTTTTTAATCTAGATTTGAGAATTTTCTTTTGATCATACATTAATTCATTATACTCAATTATTTTTTTAATCTGATCGACAGTATTTTGAACATTTTCATTTATTAAGATATATTTATATTCATTATAATGTTGCATTTCTTCTATTGCATAAGATAGTCTTAAATTAATTTCTTTATTATTATCTCTTCCTCTTTTGATTAATCTTCTTTTAAGTTCTGTTTTAGACGGTGGTAAAATAAAAAAATCTAATATATTTTTACTTTTATAATAACTCCTAATTTTTCTAGCTCCTTTCCAATCAATATCAAATAAAATATGTTTTTTTATTTTGTGTGATAAATTAATATCTTTAAAAGGGGATCCGTAAAAATTATTAAAATTTTTTGCTGTTTCAACAAAAAAATTATTTTTTTTTAGTAATTCAAATCTTTTTCTTGAGACGAAATAATAATCCTTACCATGAATTTCATTTAATCTTTTGCTTCTTGAGGTATAAGAAATTGAAAGATTAATATTTTTCATTTTTTTTAACAATAATTTACATAGTGTTGTTTTTCCAGCGCCAGAAGGTGAGGAAATAATTATTAACTTATTTTGTGTTTCTATATTCATTTAGTTTTTTAATATGATTTTTATAATTTTCAGAAAATATATGTCTTTTTAAAGAATTATTAAAAAAATAAAACATAAAATCAGACTCATGATTTTCTAATAATATATCTAAAGTTTTTTTCCCTACATATGAAATTGGTTTGGGAGGAAGTCCATCAATTTTATAAGTATTATAAGGATGATTAATCTTTAAATCTTTTAAGAAAAGTTTTCTTTCTAGGTTATATTTACCATCTGTAAGAGCATATAAGACCGTAGCATCAATTTGTAATCTCATTTTTCTTATTAGTCTGTTTTTAATTACGGATGAAATAAGTTTTTTATCATTATAATTATAACCTTCTTTTTCTATTAAAGAACCAATAATCATTAATTGTCTTTGACTAAAATTTTCAAAAATTTTATTATCTTTAAATTTATTAAAATAGTCAAATTTAGTTTTTTTTAAATTTTCAACAAATTGTAAGAAACTTTTATCATTTGTATAATAATACGTATCAGCTATAATTTCTTCATAAGGTATATCAAATATTTTATCAAAATGTTTAGATAATTCTCTGTTAAGTTCATAAGTTGACCACCCTTCAATAATAGTTAATTTATTTACAATATTGCTTGGTTTAAATATTATATTTAGAAAATCTAATAGCAAAATATCATCATCAATATAGAATTTACCAAAATGTATAAATTCTTTAAACAAATAGTTTTTTAATTTATAAAAATGAATTACCAGAAAAATATCATATTGAGAAAAATTATTAATGTTATCATTAAGTACAACTGTTAAGGTGTCTCCTTTTTTTATAGATATAACATTATTTTTTATCTCAATGTTCTTATTTAGTAAAAAATAAATATTAAAAAAACATAGAATTAAAAATAAAGTTAGGATTATGCTAAATACTTTTAAATAATAATGCAGTATTAGTACCTCCAAATCCAAAAGAATTACTTAAGGCGTATTTTATTTTTTTTTCCAAAGGAATATTTGGTATTAAATTAATATTAGATGTTTCAATAGGATTTTCTAAATTTAAAGTAGCAGGTAATATTTTTTTATTTATGGACATTATAGAAAATATAGATTCAACACTACCAGCTGCACCTAGAAGATGGCCAATTGATGATTTTGTAGAACTAACATCAATTTTATGTTTAAATAATTTTGAAATTGCATTTAGTTCAATTGCATCTCCTTTTACTGTAGAAGTTCCATGAGCATTTATGTAGTCTACATTATCTGATGAAATACTTGCCATATCTATTGCACTTTTCATTGCCCTAAATCCTCCATCACCATCTTCTGCTGGAGCTGTTATGTGATGAGCATCTCCAGACATTCCGTATCCAACAAGTTCCGCATATATTTTGGCTCCTCTTTTTTTTGCAAATTCCATTTCTTCTAGAACGACAATACCAGCACCTTCACCCATAACAAAACCATCTCTATCTTTATCCCATGGTCTTGAAGCTTGATTGGGATTATCATTGTATGAAGTGCTTAAACTTCTAGCTGCGCAGAAACCAGCCAATCCTAATTTACATACTGCTGCTTCTGAACCACCAGCTATCATGACATCAGCTGCACCTCTTTTTATCATTTCACCCGAATCACCTATAGAGTGAGCTCCAGTAGCACAAGCTGTTACTACTGAGTGATTGGGTCCCTTAAAGCCAAATTTAATTGAAATTTGTCCAGATAATAGATTTACTAATGATGAAGGTATAAAAAAAGGTGATAATTTTTTTGACTTATTGTTAATGGTAAGTGAACCCTCATAAATAGTTTCAAGACCTCCAATGCCAGAACCAACAGAAACACCCACACGAATCTTATCTTTATCACTTAAATTATTTAAACCAGCATCCTTTATTGCCATATTAGAGGCAATAAGACCATACTGAATAAATCTATCATTTCTTTTAATATCTCTTAACTCCAAATAAGAATGTTCATTAAAATAATTTTCTTTATCAGGGTCATTATTAATGTATCCTGCTATTTTTGATGGTAAGTCAGAGACATCAAAGTGATCAATTTTTTTAATCCCAGATTTAAGATTGATAAGATTATTCCAGCTTTTTTCTTTATCATTACCTAGAGAAGTGAGTAAACCCATTCCAGTAACAACAACTCTTCTCATAAAATAGTATTATTTTATTTTTTACTTTGAATATAATCTATTGCGTTTTGAACTGTTTGTATTGTTTCAGCTGCATCATCAGGTATTTCAATTCCAAATTTTTCCTCAAACGCCATTACTAACTCGACAGTATCTAAGCTGTCAGCACCTAAATCATCAATAAATTTGGCTTCTGGAACAACTTTTGATTCATCAATTCCTAAATGATCTACAACAATTTTTTTTACCTGATCTTGAACTTCACTCATAATTTACTCCTTAATTTACTTTTAGATTATTAATTGAATATATGTCAACAATTTAAACCATTAACATCCCACCGTTAATATGGAAATTTTGACCCGTTATATACGAAGACTCGTCAGATGATAAAAAATATACTAAATTTGCAACATCTAATGGATTGCCAAATCTCATCATAGGAATTCTAGATAAATAATTGTTTTTCTGATCTTCAGATAAATTATCTGTCATAGAAGTTGAAATGAAGCCTGGTGAAACTGTGTTTACATTGATATTTCTTTTTGCAACCTCTAGAGCGATTGATTTATAGAGACCAACCAAACCGGATTTTGCAGCAACATAATTTGCTTGTCCAGGATTACCAGTAGTTCCAACAATTGATGAAATCCCAATTATTTTTCCATACTTACGAGATAACATATTTGGTAATAATGATTTAATAACTTGATAGTTGGAAGTAAGATTAGTTTGTAAAACATTTGACCATTGATCATCTTTCATTCTAAAAATTAAATTATCTTGGGTTATTCCAGCATTATTAATAATAATAGAAATATCTTTATGCTCATTTGATATTTCATCCATTTTAGTAAAAGTTTCTTCATTATTTGACAAATCTACTTTGTAATAAAAATGTTCATTTCCATAATTATTTTTTAATTTAATAATTTTTTCTTCAGAAGAAGTAATTAATACTAAAGTAAAATTTTTACTTTTAAATGTACTGCAGATAGAAGTTCCTATGCCTCCCGTTGCACCTGTCAGGAGTATTTTTTTATTATTATTCATAAATTTATATCATTAATTTGATTAATGCTTTTAATATCAAAATTGCCTGATATTCTTTTAATTAATCCACTTAATACTTTATTAGGACCTATTTCAATAATTTTTTTTTCACCTAATTCTTCAAGTTTTTTTACACTTTTAGTCCAGTTAACTTTGTTGGCCATTTGATTTTGTAAATTTTTTTTTATAGATAAATTATCATTATAAACTTTGGCATCATAATTAGAAATAATTCTAATATCATTTTTAATAAAATTTAATTCGTCAATGAAAGAGCTTAATGTATTTTGAGCATTAGACATTACTTTGCTATGAAAAGCTGCAGAAACATTTAACATGACAAATCTTTTAATGCTATTTTTTAAAAATATATCTTTACTTTTTTCCAGTTCATTAATATTTCCAGAAACCACAATCTGAATTTGAGAATTATCATTTGCAATTTCTAAATTTAATTTATTTTCATTTATTATTTCATATACCTTATTTGCATTTTGACCTATTAAAGCTGCCATTCCAGTTTTATTTGGAGGGGCAGAATTGTTCATTAATTCTCCTCTTTTTTTTAAAATTAAACTACAATCCTTTAAACTTATTTTACCACTACAAGTTAGTGCTGTGTATTCACCGAGAGAATGTCCCATCATAATATTTGTTTTTTCAATGTCAAAATTAGTTTCATTTATGAAAGCTTTAAAAATTGCATAAGAAGAAGCAAATATGCATATTTGAGTAAATTGAGTTATATCTAATTTATTTTTGTCATTATTGAAAATTATATTTCTAATATCAATATTAGTATAATCTTCAATTTCTTCAAAAGCTAATTTGGAAATTTGAAAATTATCATGAAAATCCTTCGTCATTCCTTGTGATTGACTGCCTTGACCAGGAAAAACTATAGTTGTCATTTATACTTGATTTATTTTAAAAATTTAATATATGCAAGCTCAACTTCTCTTATATTATATTAATATTATAAGATTAACCATGGAGTTTTATGAATAAATTTGAAGTAGTTCTTATCTTTAACCCTGACTTGGCAACTAATACCCTTAAAACTGAGTTAGAAAATTTTAAATCAAAACTGACATCTCAATCAGCAAAAATCATCAACGAAGAAGATTGGGGATTAAGAGATTTAAGTTATAATATAGATAAATATAAAAAAGCTTTTTATAATTTCCTACAAATAGAAACTTCAGGACAAATTATTAAAAATATAAATAAAGAATTAAACCAGTCAGAAAATTTAATAAGATACATGTTTATTAAGGTTAAAGATCATCAGGAACTTCCAACAAAATTGGCAAATGAAAAAAAATAGGTTTAAAAATAAAAGAGAGGAAAAATCTAACTCTCCATTTGACAGTAAAAGAAAATATTGTCCGTTTAGTCAACCTGGGTCTCCAATAATTGACTATAAAAATACGAGGCTTTTATCTAGATATATTACAGAAAAAGGTAAAATTATTCCAAGTAGAATCACTGGAGTTTCTCGAAAAAAACAAAAAGAACTTGCAAAGGCTATAAAAAGAGCACGTTTTCTTTCATTAATATCATACACTAATAAATCTTTTGTATCATGAAAGTAATTCTAACAACTACAATAAAAAAATTAGGTAAAATGGGTGACAAAGTATCAGTAAAACCAGGATACGCTAGAAACTTTCTTTTTCCAAATAATATGGCTCTTAGAGAGAATAAAAAAAACACAGAATATTATGAGAAAGTTAAAGATAAAATTAAAATTGATGAAGAGAAAAAAATTAATGATGCTAAATTATTAATTGAAAAAATAAATAAAATTGAGATTATTTTTAGTAAAGAAGCTGATGAAAAAGATCAATTATATGGATCAATATCAAAAAAAGAAATTTTAGATTACCTATCAAATAAAAATATAAAAGTTAAATCGGATGATTTAATTATTAAAAATCAAATTAAATCTATCGGTGAACACATGATTGAAATAAGCCCTTACGAGGGTATGCATCATGATATTTTAATCATTGTTAAAAAAAATTGAGATTTTATACACACAATTAATATCTTATTAACCATATAAAATTTCTAATTCTTGTCGATTTTTTTTATTTAGTTTAATTAGTGTTAATGTCAGTTGAATTAGTAAATTCAAATCAAAATTCTAATAGCGAAGATATTAATTTTGCAAACACTGAAGCTGAGATAGCTTTAATAGGATGCATACTATGGGATAATAGAAATTATGAAAAAGTTTCAGATTTTCTAAGTGAAAATCATTTTGTAGATGAGAATAATAGATTAATTTTTTCTACTATTAAAAGTTTGCTTGAAAAGAATATTCTAGTTTCACCTATAACCTTAAAGAATTATTTACCAGAAGATACAAATAATTATGACAAGATTAGCTATTTAAATCAATTAAAAGATAGCGCACCTTCAACACAAAATACATATAATTACGCTAAAATTATTTATGATTTACACATTAAAAGAAATTTGGTTGGTATTGCTAGAAACATAATACAAGAAACAAATTCTAACAATAATGAATTAATTGAAAACCTTATAGAAAATGCTGAAAATGATCTTTATAATTTATCACAAACAGGAAACTCAGAAAGAGCATTTATAAACTTTGGAAATGCCTTGAAGGGAGCTGTCGATATTATAAGTGAAGCTTATAAAAGAGAAGGAAAAATAGCTGGTGTACCTACGGGATTTGCTGACTTAGATAAAAAATTAGGCGGCTTACATAAATCAGATTTAATAATTATAGCGGGTAGACCATCAATGGGTAAAACAGCATTAGGTACAAATATTGCTTTTAATTGTGCAATCAAATATCTTGAAACAAAAGATGAATTTGAAAATAAAAAAATTATAGATGGAGGTAAAGTTGCATTTTTTTCTCTTGAAATGTCTTCAGAACAATTAGCTACAAGAATATTAGCTGAACAAACAAGAATTTCTGGAGATAAAATGAGAAAAGCTGAGCTAAACAAAAATGATTTTAATAAAATAGCTAAAACTTCTTCAAATTTAGAAAACTTAAATTTAATAATTGATGATAATCCTGTTTTAACAATTCCAACATTAAGATCAAGAGCAAGAAGATTAAAGAGAATTAATGATATTAACTTAATTATTATTGACTACTTACAATTAATGTCTGCTTCAAACAGTAGAAATGATGGAAGAGTGCAAGAAATTTCTGAAATTACTAGAGGTTTAAAATCTATTGCAAAAGAATTAAATATACCAATTATAGCATTATCTCAACTATCGCGACAAGTTGAGCAAAGAGAAGACAAAAGACCTCAGTTATCAGATTTAAGAGAGAGCGGAACAATTGAACAAGACTCAGATGTAGTAATGTTTATTTACAGAGAGAGTTATTATTTAGAGAGATTAGAGCCAATTAGAAAATCAGAAGAAGATGATATGAAATACAATGAAAGAGTTTCAAGGTGGCAACAGTTAACAAATGAAAATTATAATAAGGCTGAAATTATCATTGCCAAACAAAGACATGGGCCAATAGGTTCAATTAAGATGCACTTTGATGCAAATTATACAAAATTCAGTGA
>CESW01149425.1_pt1 | contig 10336 bp, 4 predicted proteins | sample 531171 | NCBI WGS metagenome assembly CESW01 (sample SAMEA2621859, study PRJEB7988) | marine metagenome | biome: marine biome (ENVO:00000447); feature: surface water layer (ENVO:00002042); material: "saline water (ENVO:00002010), including plankton (ENVO:xxxxxxxx)" | depth 5 m
ATTTACAGTAATATACCAGAAGATTCTATTCAATTTACAATTGATCAAATTCAATTAAATCGTCTAGCCGGATTATTGAATGTACAACAAGATATTGATGGACTCATGGATGGTGAATTCTCAACAAGAACCTTACAACAGTCACCAAGTGTTCAAGGATTTTTATCTATCAATAATTTTTCTTTAAACAACCAAATGGTGGGTGATTTATCGTTGAGTTCTATATTTAATTCGAGCAAAAATCGGTTTGATACTCAAATCTCTGTCTTCACCGACTCTGTACAGTACCCTGATTATTTTAACAGTTCTGGGCGAGCAGGGCAAAATATTATTTTTGATGGATACATTAATACTCTGGGAATTAATCAATCTCAAATTAGTGATACTCTCTATTATTTTGACCTAAATTTTGAAAATATTGATTTGTGGATTCTACCCTTTCTAACTCCAAATGTATTTTCTGAAATGTCTGGAACTGCAACTGGGATAGGTAAAGTCTGGGGGTCTGATTCGGACTACGATTTTAGCATTAATTATTCTATAGGTGAAGTTGATCCAGTGTTTATTCGGCCTAGATTTTTGGAAACCTATTACTATGCTACAGGTCCTCTTGAGTTTTCTAGCAAAAATGGATTAGTTTTTCACAACTTCTATATCATGGATCCATCGGGTGGTACAGCCAGCTTAAATGGGAGTTATAATCTTAACCGTTTTGGGCCTATACACGATATTGATCTTAACCTTCAAATGGATGATTTTCATTTTTTAAATACTGACTTTGACGAGGAAGCACCATTTTTTGGCCAATGCTACGGTACAGCGCTCATCCGTATGACCGGGACAAACGAAAATCCGCTCTTATTCTCTGAGGGACCTATACAAATAGGGCCATATTCTTCTATTGGTTTGCCTTTGATTGAACGTACAGAGTTTGAAGAAAATAATAAGTTCATTCGATTTGTGGATAATATTTCGAATGTTGACCTCGCAAATTTAAATAATAGATCTGGGATCATAGGTGGGCAAAGTCAGATTATGGGGGTGCAAACAGAACGTACTTTTACTGAACGCTTTACCTTGGACTTACAATTTGACTCTCAAATACCAATGACTGTGGAGTTGATTTTTGACCCTATAACGGGGGATCAAATTGACGCAAATGGCCTAGGTAATATTCGTATTCAATTACAGGATGAAGCATTATCGGTTTTTGGACAATTTGATATTCAAGATGGAGAGTATAATTTTGTGAGTGGAGATATTTTTACTCGTACTTTTGAACTCATACCAGGCGGTACCCTTCGTTGGGATGGTGATCCCATTGATGCCAAATTAAATGTGCAGGCATTATACGAAGCTAGACCAGACATTAATACTCTCACCAGAACACGTGATCAGATCGATCAAGAACAAGCTTCTCGCGTACCGGTTGAATTGGTACTGAGTATAGGTGGATCATTAGAAAATATTGAAAATGATTTCTTTTTTAGGTTACCTAATACATTTGAAACTCAACAAAATTCCACCTTGAAAACTCAAATTAATGCACTCAATCGCAATGAAGATGAAAAACTTATACAAGCAACTAGCTTCTTGTTAATGGGTGATTTTATTCCATCCTCCTCAGCTGTTTCGGATGCAACTAATACCTTAACCAACAATTTTAGTGGAAGTGCTGCAGTATTAAATCCATTATTATCTAGTCAGTTGATCAGTCCACTACTATCTAATCAAATGAATTCATTACTGCGTAGTGATATAGGGAGTTTAGACATAGATTTCAATTTAAATACTTACAACAATATTGATTTGGGTGTAGCGCTTCGTTTGTATAATGATCGAATCATACTGAGTCGGGAGGGGCAAATCACAGGTAGTCAGTCTACTATTGGAGACATAGGAGCTACTTACAAAATAAATCAAACACTGGCTTTAACCGCATTTCACCGACAAGATCCTACATTTAGCAACAACTCGGGGTCGGATAATTCACAGCAATCTCAAGATATAAATGGAATTGGCTTAGAAACCGAAGTCTCATTTAGTTCTTGGCGTAATTTTCTAGGGCAATTATTTAAGCCAGTAACTCGGCTACTCTCTCGAAAAGAAGAAAAACCTTCACTTAGCATGGAATAACCTTATTCTGAAGCAGACACAATTTCAATTAGTTCCACAGCCATATATGAGTCAAAAAGACCGAATAAGTAGCTTACAAGAGACATTACTCCAATTACTAAGCATTCATCCCGAAAAAAAGATACATGAGAATGAATTTCAGAAAACCCTAGAAATGTACTCTAAGAAAGAGTCTAAGCGGCTGCAGAAAGCTCTCAATAGTTTAAGTAATAAACAACGTGTTCGAATACATCAAGGTTGGGTTCGTTTAAACCAAGACCACTCTGTATTGCAGGGGCGTATTGAGTTTAACCAGAGGGGTACGGGTTTTGTGATAGTTCAAGGTTTAGACGAGGATTTACGGGTTCATGCAAGTGATACAGGCCTAGCATTAGCTGGAGATATTGTATTAGTTAAGGTACTGAAAACTAAAAAGCAGGCTAGAAATCCCAAAGCCAAAGTGCTTGATGTACTTGAGCGTGGGAGTTCATTTTATGTGGGTACCTTATGCAAAACAAATTCGGATACCTACATAATTCAAAGTGATAGAAAATCGGCAAATGTAGATTTTTATGTTAAAAAAAAAGACTTAAATGGAGCTCAAACTGGTGAAAAGGTAACATTTAATCTTGAAAGCTGGGTAAATCGCCGGGCCTTACCACAAGCTAAAATTCTTAGCAGGTTGGGTAAATCAGGGACCAATGATGCAAATATGTTGTCTATTTTAGCTGAAAACGGACTTATTGCCGATTTTTCGGATCAAGTCGAATCAGAAGCCGATGCCATACTGCTTCAAATCGATCAGTCGGTGATTAATGAGCGTATCGATTATAGAAGCAAAACAGTTTTTACCATCGATCCAGTTGATGCAAAAGACTTTGATGATGCGTTGAGTATTGAAGAGTTAGAAAACGGACATCTTCTGCTTGGGGTTCATATTGCTGATGTAACTCATTACATACAACCAGGATCCGCTTTGGATGAAGAGGCTAATAAACGGGCAACAAGTATTTACTTGGTTGACAGGGTTATTCATATGTTACCAGAGAGATTAAGTAATGTGGTATGTAGTCTACGTCCGAAAGAAGATAAACTTTGTTACACTTGCTTTATGGAAGTAAATGACCAGGCAGAACTAGTAAATTATGAGATTAATGAAACTGTGATACATTCCGATCAACGGTTTACCTATGAGCAGGTACAGGAAATATTGGATGGGAAAAATCATTTACTAGCCAAAGAAGTTAACTTAGTTGGTAATTTGGCAAGAAAATTACTTGAGAAAAGGTTTAGAGAAGGAGCGATAGATTTTGACACGCCCGAGCCAAGATTTATTTTAAATGATAAAGGTGAGCCTGAAAAAGTAATTTTAAAAAAACGACTTTTTGCCCATCGTTTAATTGAAGAATGTATGCTATTTGCTAACCGTACGGTTGCTGAACACATACAACATTTAAGAGATCGGTCAAAGAAAGATGACTTCCCTTTTTTCTATCGTATACATGATCGACCAGATGAGAGAAAATTAGCAGATGTACTCGAACAAGTTCGACCTTTGGGGATTTCTTTTGATATGCATGAGATAGCCAAACCATCCTCTATTAACCATTTGTTAGAAAAGGTCAAAGGAACCCCTATGGAGTATATTGTTAACGGACTTACTTTGCGTGCCATGGCCAAAGCAGTATATAGTCCAGATAATTTAGGACATTTTGGATTAGGTTTTCATCATTACGCACATTTCACCTCACCTATTCGAAGATATCCAGATGTGATTGTGCACCGTTTATTGAAAGCCTATGCTCAAAACAAAAAAATCTATGAGCTAAATCAATTACGAAAAGAGGGTGAGCATTGTAGTATGCGCGAAAAGGTAGCTATAGATGCTGAGAGAGATTCGATTAAACTAAAGCAGGTTGAATATCTTAGTAAACATATTGGAGAAGAATTTATGGGTGTGATAAGTGGGGTTATGGAGCGGGGAATTTTTGTAACCCTAAATGATATATTTTGCGAGGGTATGATTCGTGTGGGTGATTTAAAAAGAGATTACTTTCATTATGAGCCACGATCTCACTCGCTATTAGGTAGGCGATCCGGCGCATGCTATCAACTTGGAGATGCAATTCTGGTTAAAGTAGATGCTGTTAACCCTCTAAAAAGGCAAATAGATTTTGTTCCTGTGCGTAAGATTAATTCTTAATCTTGGGGAGAAATTCTTCATCTTCGGAAAATATTTATCGAACAATTTTGCATTAGCATTTCGTTATTTTTAAGTAGAATATCTAAATACTATAAGTATAACATTCCTATATTCGTTATTTTTATTAATATTTAGTTAGAGTGTGAGAGTATAATCCAATTATTTCACGAATGAAATTCAGAATGACTTTTCTCAACAAATTATTCTTTTCTGGTTTTCTTTTTTCTTTAATATTTGCGTCATTGGTCCAAGCCCAATATGTGAATTTTGGTAAGAATAGAGTTCAATACCAGCAGTTTGATTGGCGGTTTATTCAGTCAAAACATTTTGATGTATATTATTATGGAGATAAAAACTACGAGCTAGCAGAATTTGCAGCAAAGAGTATAGAATCTGCTTACCAGCAACTTAGCGAAGACTTTAATCACGAAATTATTAGTCGTATTCCGTTAATTATTTATGATTCTCATAACGACTTTTCTCAGACAAATGTAGTTGCATTACCCACCAGTGCCGAGGGTATAGGTGGGGTTACTGATAAGATGAAGAATAGGATGACCGTACCTTTCGATGGAGATTATAATGATTTTAGGAGGACGTTACATCATGAGTTAGTACATGCGGTGTTTAATGATCTGTTTTATGGTGGCTCAATACAATCCATATTACGTAATAACATTCAGTTAGTTTTACCACTATGGTTTGAGGAAGGTCTAGCGGAGTATATGGCTTTGGGTTGGGATACGAATACCGATATGTTTATCAGGGATGCGATACTTAACAATTATCTGCCATCAATTCCCTATTTAAGTGGCTATTATGCCTACCGAGGAGGACAGTCCGTTTGGAATTATATTGTTGAAGAATATGGCCGAGAAAAGATTGCAGAAGTACTTGAAAAGGTTAAAAACACAAGAAGTATTGAAAATGGGTTCCAGCAATCTATTGGTTTAACAGTACAAGAGCTTTCAGACCGTTGGGAAGATGCACTTCGAAAAAGATATTTCCCAGAAGTAGCTGAACGCGAGTTAGCTGATCAAGTAGCAAGTTTAATGACAGAAAGAGGTGATTATGGATCGTATAATACATCTCCAAAAATTTCTCCTCAAGGCGATAGAATAGCCTTCATAACCAATAAAAGAGGTTATTTTGATGTTATAGTAATAGATGCACTTACTAAAAAGAGGTTAAAAACAGTTATTAGAGGTGAAGATGACCCTGCATTCGAGGAATTAAATATCTTAAAGCCCAATCTTAGTTGGTCTCCTGACGGTCGAAAAATAGTACTATCCACAAAAAGTAAGGGTTTTGATGAAATTGCCATTATTGATTATGAGAGTACCAAGGTCGAAAAAATATCATTGACTGAATTGGATGCGATTGGATCGGTGTCTTGGTCCCCAGATGGTAATAAATTAGCTTTTGATGGGAATATTGGTCCTTATCAAGATATTTTTGTGTACGATTTAAATGAGAAGCAATTAACCAATCTCACCCAAGACTTTGTATCTGACTATGAGCCCAGTTGGACTCTAGATTCTAAAAGTATTTTGTTTAGTTCGGAGCGTGGGAATATTATAGAACTTAAGCGAGCAACATTAGAAAGCTCATTGCTTGAAAAGAAGACCATTTATCAAAGTGACCTATATCAACTAGAAATAGGTAGTGATACTTTAAAAAGAATTACATTTAGCAAGGATTGGAATGAACATCAACCCCAACAGATCCAGGATGGTACAATTGTTTTCCAATCGGATCAAAATGGTATTCAAAACCTTTATCAGACAGATCCTTCAACCAGTGAATGGAAAGTTCTCACCAATCTACAGACAGGTGTCTCACAGTTTTCGATCAGTGCTGATGGGTCAAGAGTAGCATTTAGTTCAATTAATGAAGGTTATTTAGATATTTTCTTACTAAAAAATCCATTGAATAATGCTAAAGCAATTAGTCTGAAACCAAATTACTGGGCGCAAAGAAGAGGTTTGGAGGCGCCTGAGCAGCGTGTCCCGGCTATTCGTTATGCAAATAAACTCTATGGCAAGGGATTATTAAGTGGAGCAGAGCGCGAAGAATTGGAAGAGGAAGAACGAATTAATGATTCAAATTATCAAGTAGTTTCATTTGAAGAAAACGGTGAGCTCGATTTCAGAAACTATGTTTTTTCAGAGGAAGTTATTTTGGACAGTAGTATTCTATTAGAAGATGAATTTATTTTTGAACCCAATAATAATATTACAACAGATGGGCGTTACGTCCCAAAAGCCTATAGACTTACTTTCTCAACAGACATTGCATATAGCCCAACTGTAGCAGCTTCAACGTATGGGGCCTATGCACTTACTCAGTTTATGATTAGTGACCTTTTAGGTGATCATCAGCTTTCAATGGGAACCAATTTCCAGACGGATTTACGTAATAGTGACTATACATTACAATATGGATTTTTAAAGAACCGAACGAATTTGTTTGCCTCGTATTTTCATACATCTAGACAGTATCAAACATTCGGAGGTGATTTATTACGCTTTAGAACATACGGGGGTGGAATATCTATTCAATATCCTTTTGATAAATTTACTCGCATTGATGGGGGATTAAATTGGATTGGAATCGCACGGGATTACGATGCTATAGCTGCTTTAGGCGGACTTTATTCGTACGGAGTCACCGAGGCTAGTAACCTACAGAGTTCATTTTTATACCCAACTATGTCCTTCACCAAAGATGCTACAATGCCTGGATTCATAAATCCACAAGGGGGTACTCGATACACCCTTAGTTTCTCAGGTAGTCCTGGTATCGGTACAGATGCCCCAAGTTTCGCTTCGGTTATGGGAGATTTTAGAAGCTACATTAATCTTGGTTATTCCTACTCTATTGCCCTACGAGGAAGTGGTGGGGCATCTGTAGGAAAAGACTCACAAACCTACTTTTTAGGGGGAATGATGGGATGGATTAATTATCAGTGGTCAGATAATGGAATTCCTTTTGAGCGTTTAGCCGATACCTTTTTCACTCAACCCGCGGTTCCACTCAGAGGGCATAGATACAACTCGGTATACGGAGATAATTTCGGGCTCATTAATGCAGAGTTTCGATTTCCTTTATTTGCAGCTGTGATACCAGGAGCCCTTCCTATTTTACCATTATATAATGTAACAGGTGTAGCTTTCTTTGATATGGGTACCGCCTGGGGGCAACAGATTGACTATGGTATCACCGATATTAACGGTAACTTTATTGTTAACGATGCTTCGCTTGATTTCAAAATTAGCGAACCGACCACTTTTCAAGACGAAAATGGAAATATATTTTCGTATATAAATGGAGATCTGTTAATCGGTTCTGGATTTGGTTTGAGAACCATTATATTTGGTTTACCTTTACGTTATGATGTGGGTTGGGCATACAATAGAGATGGATTTTCAAATCAACCCATTCACTACTTTTCGATAGGCATAGATTTTTAATACTTAGTAGAAGAAATCACAAACTTACCCAATCGAAGGTCTAATTAGCCAAGTGACTACTGTTGTAACTGAACTCTCCCAATAAATAGGATACGGTCATATTGAAGGTTAGGATCACGGTAAATTAATATGCCGGTATACCATTGATTCTCCTTGGTAAGGCTACTTCCTAATTCGACTATATCTAGTTGTGTACCATTACGAGTGGCATAGGTGTAGCGGTAAGACCCTTCTTTTAGTAATATAGTGGCTTCAAACAAACGTAATTCTGGGTTCCATTTCATTTTATGTTGCTTGGTTTCTGACCACTGATTAAAGTCACCTATCACAAAAAGATCATCAGAATTAAGACCGTCACCCAAAGGATTAAATCTGAAATTAACAAAGGCATATCTAGCGGTGATGGACCAGCTAGGATTACCAAACATCGATTGAAGAATGAAAGGGGAATCGCTAAATGATAAAAAATCTTCTTTTAAGGTTATTTGAGGAAGACCATTGGACTCTTGATACTCTAAAATTTCTTGGTTTGATAAACTAATGCTATATAAATTTAGTTTATAAAAGCGTGAATTAGCAAGATAGCTTTGAGATTCTTCTAAGTAAAATTTGGCGACTTTTTCCTCGCTAAAATCTTTTCCTGTAGCTCTTGTAGCATTACGAAGAAATCCGTCTTGAATTACATCAAAGTTCAAGTCAAAAACAGGCATCTCAACAAATTCTGGAAAGCTAAACTCTGCAAATATTCTATCAACTGCGATACCTAAATATTTTTTATTATACAAAGTTTTTCCATTAAGCTCTAGAGTTCCACGCTGCTCAGTAAGTGCAAATGGGAGGCTAAATAACTCGATACCTGTTGTATAGTCTGATACATGAATGAAGTAAAATCCACTAACCAAAAAATCTAGGTCTTGAAGCAAAAATTGAATGTCATAAGTGTGAAATGGTATGCCATTACTTTGATTTTTTATACCACCTTGAACTATTTGTTCATTCGTTGAGCCTATGAACCAAGTGACTGGTAGATTACTTTTAGTCCAGTCACTGTTGCGGTGTGAAAAGTGAATACGAAACATTCCGTTTGTTTCGCTTAACTCATCGAATCGAAGAATAAGCCGGTCATTTGATTTTAATTGGGCTCTAACCAGCGGAGAGTTAGCCTGAGAAGAGTTAAAAAACTGAACACTTCGGATATTATCTGGAATACTTTGTTGACCTGGGAGCAACAATAAACTGTTAACCTGCGGAATTGGTGAGTTACTTGGAATCATATTCACTGTTGAACTACAGCTCAGCGAAACCAAAAAGAGTATGCCTACTAATAAGTAAAGGTTATTTAATAGGTTTTGATATATCGAACTATTTATATATTCAGTGATCTTTTGCACTCTAATTGCCCGCCCAAATGCCACTATATACCCGTCTTGCAGGACCTTTAAGGCAAATTCTTTTAAACACTTTATCATGCTCACCTTGGGGTGCTATATCCATGCCTGAGTAATCAAAAGAAACTTCTAAAAGTCCACCTTGAACCGTAATTTTGTATACATGTGAACCAATTTTTCTGTTTTGATTAATATGCATAGACAATGCGCTTGCTACGGCACCTGTTCCACATGCGAGGGTGAAATCTTCAACCCCACGTTCATAAGTTTCTAGCTGAATATGGTAAGCTTGTTGGCTATAAACAAAATTCACATTAGTTCCTTTGGGATAAAAAATATCATCGTTACGAATATTATGTCCTAATTTCGACAATAATTCAACGGGTTGTATGGCTAACGGGTCATTGGTAAAGAGTACTACATGTTCGGTCTGTGGGTAGGCTTTAAATGCAGCTTTTGCCATGAATTTTCGAGCATTGGCATTTTCTTTGTGTATATTCTGTATTTGATATGCTGAGTTTACATGATCAAGCCATTGCTTTGAAAGAGGACAAGGAGCATCAGAGTCTGGGAATTGAAGTTCTACCTGGTGACTTCCTGAATGAATAAATGCTTCATAGATTTGATCATGTACTTGAATGCGATGTCTGTCTGAAAAGCCATTTTGTGATGCATAAAGGGCAGTTGCTCTCCCACCATTTCCACACATACCCGCATCACTACCGTCTGCATTTTTATATATCATTGTGTAGTCTGCACCCATCGTTGAATCGGGGTAAAGAATGAGCAATCCGTCGGCACCAATACCAGTTTTGCGATGGCAAATTTTTGGGCTAATAAGCTCTAATTGTTCATAGGGTATGTCTTGTTCTCTCGCATCAACCAGAATAAAATCATTCCCTGCAGCCTCTAATTTTTGAAATTGAATTTTTTTTGACATGTTCTATGAGCGTGATTTTAAAGCGGGTAAATGCTTAAAAGCATAATCTTTTACAGAGAATTCATCTTGACCTCGTAGTAGCATTGAAAAATTAAAGGCTAATACAGTGAACAACAATTTTGGTTGGACATTTTGCCTTAATTCAGCACTAACAGGTGCCAATAAATCAATCATGGCATGATAGTCCGCTTTTTTAAGATTTAGAACAATATTTTTA
>CESW01149656.1_pt1 | contig 10335 bp, 11 predicted proteins | sample 531171 | NCBI WGS metagenome assembly CESW01 (sample SAMEA2621859, study PRJEB7988) | marine metagenome | biome: marine biome (ENVO:00000447); feature: surface water layer (ENVO:00002042); material: "saline water (ENVO:00002010), including plankton (ENVO:xxxxxxxx)" | depth 5 m
GTTCCACTTAGTTCCCGCAGCAGCTAAAACATCATTAGTATCAATATCCATTAAATTAAATATTTTTGATAGCTCATTCACAAATGCGATATTAATATCTCTTTGCGAATTCTCAATTACCTTTGCAGCTTCAGCTACCTTAATTGAAGGTGCTGTGTGAGTACCTGCAGAAATTACTGATCTGTAGAGTTTATCGACTTTTTTCGCTGTTAATTTTGTTGAACCTGATGTTACCTTCATTATTTTTTCAATAGTATGTTCTTTATCTCCCGGATTAATTCTCTCTGGCGAATATCCAACATAAAAGTCTTTATTATATTTTAAACCAGAATTTTTTTCTAAAACAGGTACACAATCTTCCTCAGTTGCACCAGGGTAAACAGTTGATTCATACACAACAATATCTCCTTTTTTTAGAACACCACCAACTGTTTTAGATGCCTTTATTAATGGATTTAAAACTGGTTTATTATCATTATCAACTGGTGTTGGAACAGTAATAATATAATAATTACAGTCCTTGATATTTTTTATATTATCTGAACAAAAAAGTCCATTTTTTTCTAATTTATTATCAATTAAAACATCTTTTAGCTCGTTACTATCAAGCTCATTAGTAGAGTCCAAACCAGACATAATTTCATAAACCCTACTGGGATTTATATCATACCCTACAACTGGATATTTTGTTGCAAACAATCTTGCCAAGGGCAAGCCCACATAGCCAAGTCCTACAACTGCAATTTTATTTTTTTTCATTTATAGTATTTAAAAATTTTTGACTGCACTAATTCTATTTTTACATATTTCAAGACTATGTTTCCAATTAGGTATTTTAACATTATAGAACATTTTAATCTTTGTTTTATCTAAGACAGAGTAAAGAGGTCTGACGGCCTTAGTTTGATAATCCTTGGCTTTAATAGGATTAATTTTTATTATATCATTTTCATCTAAAATTTCAGTAGCAAACTCATACCATGTACAATTACCTTCATTTGAGTAATGAAAAAGCTGAACCTCATTATTTTTAATTTTGGGTAAAATGTCCATAACTAACTTTGCCAAATTAGCTGCATATGTTGGTGTTCCAATTTGATCACTCACAATATTTATTTGATTGTTTGTTTTTACCAACCTGAGTATAGTTTTTAAGAAATTTTTTCCATAAATTGAATAAACCCATGATGTTCGGATTATAATTGAGTTCTTTGGATTGATTTCTTTCATAATTTTTTCTCCCATTAGCTTTGTATGACCGTAAACAGTTTGAGGTTCAGTTGGGTCATCTTCTCTGTAGGGTATTTTAGATTTTCCGTCAAAAACATAATCAGTTGAAATATGAATTAGTTTTATTTTATTAAGCTTTGCAATTTTAGACAGGTTTGCAACAGCAATATGATTAATTTGATCAGCTTTTTTAAACTCTTCTTCAGCCATATCAACTGAAGTATATGCAGCACAATTTATGATTATTTGAATTGACTTTTTATTTATAAATCTTTTAACAGACTCTTTATCACAAATATTTAAGTCTTGAACGTCTGTAAAATAACAATTATAATCGGGATAATTATTTTTTATTTCTTTCAATTCTGATCCTAATTGACCATTACCCCCCGTAATTAGTATATTAAGCATAAAGATTATGGCTAAAATCAAAAAATTCTGAATCTTTAAAATGACAATTGTTTTTATCTTTTTTGGATAGAATAATTGAATCATGAGGCAATTTCCAGTCAATATTTAAAAATTTATCATTATAATTAATGCCTCTTTCAGATTTACAATTGTAATAATTATCTACCTTGTAAGATATAATTGCTTCATTGCTAGTAGTTACAAACCCATGAGCAAATCCTCTTGGAATAAACAATTGTTTTTTATTATCTTCATTAAGCTCAACGCATATATGTTTACCGAAAGTTGGAGAAGATTTTCTTAAATCTACAGCAACATCTAAAACAGAACCTTTAATTACCCTAACCAATTTTGATTGGGCGTAAGGTTTTAATTGATAATGCAATCCTCTTAAGACACCAAAAGAAGATTTTGATTCATTGTCTTGACAAAATTTGACTTTAAAACCTAAAAAATTATTTAATTTATTTTCTTTGAATGTTTCAACAAAATAACCTCTTCTATCCCCAATAATACTAGGCTGACATAAAATTAAATCAGATATTTCTAATCTTAAAAAATCCATATTATTTATAATTCATCAAACCTATTCATTAAATACTGACCATAATTATTTTTTTTTAAAGTTGTTGCTAACAACTTAAGCTTATCTTTAGAGATATACCCCATTTCACATGCAATTTCTTCCAAGCATGCAACTTTAAGACCCTGTCTTTTTTCAATAGTTTTAATATAATTTGATGCTTGTAGCAATGAATCATGAGTGCCTGTATCTAACCAAGCGTAGCCTCGACCCATCACTTCAACCTTTAAGTTTGCCTTGTCTAAGTACACTTTATTTACGTCTGTTATTTCAAGCTCACCTCTTTTGCTTGGTTTAATTTTTTTTGCAATTTTAATAACGCTGTTGGGGTAAAAATAGAGTCCAACAACTGCATAATTACTTTTTGGAAATTTAGGTTTTTCTTCAATTTCTAAAGCCTTACCATTTTTATCAAATTTCACTACGCCATAACGCTGGGGATCTTTAACATAATAACCCAGAACAGTAGCCAAACCATCATTCTCAACATTTTTAATAGATTTCTTTAACAAGTCTCTTAACCTATAACCATTAAAAATATTATCACCTAGAATCAAACAAACATTTTCATCACCGATAAAATTTTCTCCAATTATGAAAGCTTGTGCAAGACCGTCAGGAGATGGTTGTTCCTTGTAGATAAAAGACATACCAATTTGACTTCCATCTCCCAACAAATTTTTAAAATTTGGTAAATCATTAGGTGTGGAAATAATTAAAACTTCTCTTATGCCTGCTAACATCAGAACAGAAATGGGATAATATATCATAGGTTTATCATATATTGGCAATAATTGCTTAGATAACCCTTTTGTGATTGGATATAATCGAGTTCCAGAACCACCAGCAAGAATAATTCCCTTCATTTTAGTTGTATTTATGTTTGTCGTTATAGGTAATATAATTTCCTGATTTGATACTGTTGAGCCATTCTAAGTTTGATAAATACCAATCAACAGTAATAGAAAGTCCTTCTTCAAATGATAATGAAGGGTGCCAGTCTAAGGTATTATTTATTTTAGATGCGTCAATGGCATAACGTAAATCATGTCCAGGCCTATCCTTAACAAACCTTATTAATTTTTTACTTGAATTAATTTTATTACCTAGTTTATTATCTAAGATTTTGCATAACGTTTCAGCTAAATCAATATTTTTCCATTCATTAAATCCACCAATATTATAAGTTTCTTTATTTTTTCCTTTGTGGAAAATCAAATCAATAGCTAAAACATGATCTTTAACATATAACCAATCACGTGTATAATTACCATCACCGTATACTGGTAAAGGCTTGTTGTTAATGATATTATTAATAAATAGCGGAATTAACTTTTCTGGGAATTGATTTTGACCATAATTGTTTGAACAATTACTAATCAAAAATGGCATATTAAATGTTTCTCCATATGACCTTACGAAATGATCTGCAGAAGCTTTGGATGCTGAATATGGTGAATTAGGATTATATGGGCTAGTTTCAGTAAAGAAACCAGTTTCACCCAAACTTCCATACACTTCATCCGTACTTATTTGATAAAACTTTTTGTTTTTCCAATTATTTTTCCATAATTCAATAAATGAATTCATCAAATTAATTGTGCCTAAAATATTAGTTTTGGCAAATGAGTTAGGATTTAAAATTGATCTATCTACATGGGACTCTGCTGCTAAATTTATAACACCTTCAAACTTATATTTCTGAAACATTTCATTAACAAAAGATTGATCAGAAATATCACCATATAAGAATTTATAATTCTTACTTGTTTGAACATCTCTTAAATTTTCAAGATTTCCAGCATAAGTTAAAATATCCATGTTGTAAACATTGTAATTAGGATAAACGCTAACAAATCTTCTCACTAGATGTGATCCAATAAATCCCGCTCCGCCTGTTATTAAAATATTCATGAATTTATCAACTATAATAGTTTAAATACCATTTTATAAACTTTGATATTCCAAATTCAACTTTTGTTTTTGGTTGGTATTTGTAGTCTTCAATTAAATTATCAACATTTGCCCATGTTTTTGAAACATCTCCCGGTTGGATGGGAAGTAAATTTTTATCGGCTTTTATTCCAAGACAGGTCTCGATACATTTTATAAAATGTAATAATTCAACTGACGAATTATTACCAATATTATAAACCTTCGCTTCTTTAGTTTTTTCACCAATAATTATTTTATAAAGACCCTCAACAATGTCATCAATATATGTGAAATCTCTTTGCATTTTTCCAAAATTATATACTTCGATTGGTTTTTTTTCAATTATTGCTTTGGTAAATAAAAATAAAGCCATATCAGGGCGCCCCCATGGCCCATATACAGTAAAAAACCTTAATCCAGTACTAGGAATTTTAAAAAGATGGTTATATGTGTAAGCCATTAATTCATTGCTTTTTTTTGTTGCTGCATATAAACTAATCGGTTTGTCAACATTATCATTAACACTGAAGGGTATTTTTTGGTTTGCGCCATATACGCTAGAGCTAGATGCATAAATTAAATGCTTAATATTATTGAATCGACAACATTCAAGGATATTTAAAAAACCTGAAATATTACTTGAAATATAAGTATCTGGATTTGATAAACTATACCTAACTCCTGCTTGAGCAGCAAGATTACATACAATATCAAAATTTTCATTATTAAATAACTTATTTAGACTTTTTTTATCACATATATCCGATCTTACGAATGAAAAATTTTTAACTGAAATTTTTGTATTAAATTTTTCAGCATCAGATTTTTCAATACCCAGTTGTTTTAATCTTGAGTACTTTAAATTAATATCATAGTAGTCGTTAATATTATCGAGCCCCACCACTCTAAAACCCTTGTCAACTAGATATTTTGATAGGTGATAACCAATAAATCCTGCACTTCCTGTTACGAGTACTTTTCTATTTACGTTTACTTTTTCAGACACTAATAGCCCTTCCTTTATTATTTTCCCAGTCCTTCTCTGGACGAACTTCCAAATTAGTTTTCCAACCTCCCTGAATGGAATTTAAATTGATACCATTTTTTTTTGCAAAATTGATTATGGCATTAACGTCTTTGGGAAAACATGTACCCCCATAACCTAGTTTTCCATCATGACCAGGAACATCTAAATGACTATCACCAATTCTCCCGTCAGAGGCAAAGCCGTTCAAAGCATCACCCCATGATGCACCAATTTTGTCTGAAAGGAGCTTAAATTCATTCATAATAGAAACTTTAGTAGCGAGAAAGGAATTGTTCATATACTTAATCAACTCCGCTGTTATAGAGTCAGTTAGAATAATATTTTTATTTTTGAATCTGCGATTAAACAAGGATTTTACCTGACTAATCAACCTTTTTTCTCCACCAAGAATTATTCGCGACTGTGTAAGCATATCAATTTTGGCAGTTCTTTCTGTTAGAAACTCAGGTGAGAAAATGATTTTTAATTTTTCATACTTTGAAATTAATTTATCTGTAGTTCCAGGCAAAACAGTCGACTTTATAATATATATAGGTCCAACACAAGCTTTTTCAAATACTTTATTAATGTAAGATAGATCTTGATGGCCGTCAATAAACATTGGTGTTGGTACTGAAACAAAGATAAAATCGCATTCATGTACCTCATCTAGCGAATGACTTGATCTTTCAGGTGAAATATCATAGATTCTAAGTTCTGATATTGGTGAAAAAGCAAATGCTTGTGCCTCACCAACAAAACCATTTCCAATAATGCCTACTTTATATTTATTCATTTTACTAATATTTATAATTATCTGACTTAAAAGGACCCTCAGTATTTACATTTATATATTTTGCTTGATCCTGAGTTAACTTTTCTAATTCAATGTTAAGACTATCGATATGTAAAGAAGCGACTTTTTCGTCTAAAATTTTAGGTAAAGTATATACTTTATTATGGTATTTTTTATGATTAATCCATAATTCAATTTGCGCTAAAACTTGGTTTGTAAATGAATTACTCATAACAAAACTTGGATGCCCAGTTGCACAGCCGAGATTAACTAACCTACCCTCTGCTAAAACAATTATTTGTTTTCCATTTAGCTCATATTGATCAACTTGAGGTTTAATTTCTGTTTTAGAATGGCCGTAATTTAGATTAAGCCAATTCATATCAATTTCATTATCAAAGTGACCAATGTTACAAACAACTGCATTGTTTTTCATTTTCAAGAAGTGGTTTTCATTCACTATATCCTTATTTCCAGTTGCTGTTACTACTATGTCAACATCAGAAATAACAGTTGATAATTTTTTTACTTCAAAGCCGTCCATAGCAGCCTGCAATGCACAAATTGGATCAATTTCAGTGACAGTGACAATACAATTTGCAGAAGCAAAAGATGCTGCTGTTCCTTTTCCAACATCACCGTATCCACATACCACTACTCTTTTGCCTGCTAACATCAAATCCGTAGACCTTCTTATCGCATCTACGGCTGACTCTCTACAACCATACTTGTTATCAAATTTTGTTTTTGTTACTGAATCATTTACATTGATTGCAGGTTTAGGCAATGTTCCTTTTTTTTCTCTTTCATAAAGCCTCAAAACGCCAGTTGTAGTTTCCTCACTTATTCCTCTAATGCCATTTATGAGTTCAGGGTAATTATCCAAAACTAAATTTGTTAAATCACCGCCATCATCTAATATCATATTCAAAGGTTTATTTTCTTTTCCAAAAAATAATGTTTGTTCTATGCACCAGTTAAATTCTTCCTCACTCATTCCCTTCCATGCAAAAACAGGTATTCCTGTTGCAGCAATTGCTGCTGCAGAGTGGTCTTGAGTTGAAAAAATATTGCAGGAACTCCATCTAACATCGGCCCCCAGTTCCACTAAGGTCTCAATCAATACTGCAGTTTGAATAGTCATATGCAAGCACCCTGCAATTCTTGCTCCAGTCAATGGCTTTGATTTTGCATATTCTTTTCTGAGAGCCATCAAACCAGGCATTTCAGACTCAGCAAGCTCAATTTCTTTTCTTCCCCATTTAGCTAAGCTTATATCTTTGACTTTGTAAGAAATTGCTTTTTTAGTTTTTATCTTATTTTTCATTATAAAAATCTTTAAAAATTTTAGAAAGCAAATCTACATAATCTAACTTTTCCCATGTGAATAATTCAACATTTATTTTATTCATTTTTTTATCGATAAAAGAAAAATCTTTGAAGGTTTGTTTGGATGTTCTCCCAAAGTGTCCGTATGATGCAGTTTCAGAATAAATAGGATGTGTTAATTTTAACCTTCTAATTATACCAAAAGGTGTTAAATCAATTTCTGATAGTAAAATTGATGAAATTTTACTATCAGAAATTGATAACTTACTAGTACCATAAGTATTTACGTATAATGCTAACGGATCAGGCTTACCAATTGCATAACTTAATTGAATTAAACATTCATCTGCAATTTCAGATGCCACAATATTTTTTGCTAAATGCCTTGCAGCATACGCAGCACTCCTGTCAACTTTGCTTGAATCCTTACCTGAGAAGGCACCTCCACCATGACTCCCTCTACCTCCATATGTATCAACAATAATTTTTCTCCCCGTAAGGCCAGTATCACCGTAAGGTCCGCCTATGACAAACTTTCCAGTAGGATTAATAAAATATTTTATGTTAACATCTGATAAAAGTCTTCGGTAAGATGAATTTATTTTTTTTATTTTAGGAATTAAAATACTTTTAATATCGTCTTCTATCTTTTCATGCATTATTTTATCAGAGTCAAATTCATCATGCTGGGTAGACAATACAATTGATATTATTTTTTCTGGTCTGTTTTTATTATCGTACTGAATTGTAACTTGACATTTCGAGTCCGGTCTCAGATATTTCATCTCATTTCTGGATTTTCTTATTGCAGCCAATTCAATTAATATTTTGTGAGATAAATCTAGGGTCATTGGAATATATTCATCCGTCTCATTGTTTGCATAGCCAAACATAATACCTTGGTCACCTGCGCCCTGAAGTTTTGGATTCTTTGATTCAACTCCCATTGCAATGTCAGGTGATTGTTCGTTTATATATGTTAAAATACCACATGATTTATAGTCAAATTTTAAATCACTATTATCATAACCGATTTTTTTAATTTGTTCCCTAACAACTTTTTGAATATCAACATATGCTTTTGAATTAACCTCGCCTGAGATAATTACCTGACCAGTTGTAACCATTACCTCGCAAGCTACTTTTGAGTTTTTATCAAATGCTAAAAAGGCATCTAGTATTGCGTCACTTATTTGATCTGCAATTTTATCTGGATGACCTTCACTGACTGATTCTGACGAAAAAATATATGACATAATTAATAGCTCCGCTGATGTAAGTTACATTGTAAAATACATATTTCTATAATTTATTTTATCAACTAAACTGTTTCCAGTTTTAATTTGTAAGCTAGGTTTTCTAAGCTAACCCAGATTTTATTTTTTGATTTTTTTTCAATAGTACCAATATTATTTCCAAATGATGAGACACCTATTTTTGATCCTACATCATGTTTTGATAGATAATAATTTGATAAAGATTTCTTTAGCTCTTTAACCTCTTGGTCTCTTACAACTGCTCTTTTTCCTAGCCAAAACATATACCCGATTACACCCTTAGAATAAAAGACAGAATTTAAACTTTTTTCGTCAACTCTAACTAAAACCATTGATGGTAAAACAGGAATATTTACTTTCTTTACTCTGTCAGACCAAAATCTGTACTTAATTCTTGTTGGACAATATGCTTGAATTCCCAAAGAAATCAAGTCTTGTTCAACTTTTTTTTCATGACGATGTTTAGTGTATATAACGTACCAATTCACAGTTTTATTTTTTATACAAGAGAATACATTTCTTTGATATTTTTGCATTTAACTGAATTTCCACATCTCTTTCTATTTTGTTCTTAAGCTTTACTTTTAGATTATCAAGATATTTTCTATCAATTTCTTTTCCAGTTATCACAATATTTATGAGTCCTGAATCCTTTCCTTTAGCGTAATCTCCAACAAGATTAATTTCATGAACATCCCCAATTTTAGAAATAATTGTTGCAACAATCTCTTCAATACCCAAATGTTGTCTAACAATTTTTTGAAGAATTTTGAACATGGGGTTAATCTTATTCGCTTTGTAAATAATTTTATTATTTAATTTTTTCTTTTTTAAATATCCGGAATCTGATAAATTATTTAATTCTTTTCTAATCGAGTTTGTCGACTCGTTAAATTCTGAGGCCAAACCGTTTAAGTAGCCTTTGTTTGAAGGTCCAATAAAAAACTTAATGAGCATTCTTATGCGTGTTTTTGATGTAATCAATGCCTCTAACATATCAAGTAATAAAAGTACTAAATAATTTGAGTAATAATAGTACTTGATAAATTATTTTAATTTGTAGGGTTTAAAATTATAATTTAGCATGATACCTCCGCGGTATGCAACTAATTCGCCACTTCTATTAAATGTTCTCCAATTGTCGCGATAATCAATTCTTATATCTTCTCTATATAATTTATAATTGGCCATTGAATATCCGCCACCAATAAAAGCTTCAATTGAAAGTCTAGAGTTAATTCTTTTTTTGAAGCCAAAAGTTAAACCATAAAATGCAACTCTTCCAGACTGATAAGTGTTATTGTCATATCCAGAACCATCATAAAAATCGTATATAATTGCAAACTCAGGTTTCTTTAATGTAAACATCCCATACCCGAGATGAGGAGCAATAAATAACCCTGCTAAATCATTTTTTTTATAAAACCTATATTCTAAAAATGTCTGGTTAATGTGTAGTGGTGTTTTTGAATTGTTTAATTTATTCCAGAAGGAGGCTAATACATCTAGTTGAATGCTGTTTTTTTCACCGACTTGTATCTCAATTCCAACATTTGGTATCAAACCCAATGATGTCAAAACATTTACTTTAGCCTCTAACTGGGGGTACACTTTCAGTGCAAGTAATAAAAACGAAAAAACAAAACCGTATTTTTTAAATTTTCTCAACTTAGATTGAATTAAAAAAAGATCTTACCGCTTCAATTATCTTATCCTGTTGAGAATTTTCCTTTTCAGAGTGTATTGG
>CESW01030295.1_pt1 | contig 10328 bp, 10 predicted proteins | sample 531171 | NCBI WGS metagenome assembly CESW01 (sample SAMEA2621859, study PRJEB7988) | marine metagenome | biome: marine biome (ENVO:00000447); feature: surface water layer (ENVO:00002042); material: "saline water (ENVO:00002010), including plankton (ENVO:xxxxxxxx)" | depth 5 m
AATCCACATATTGGGCATGATTGGGCCAACAAACAGATGTGTTTGAAGTTGGTGTAAAAGTCTAGATTTAGAGATTTTATATCTATCAGACTACAGACTCTATGTAATCTGGAATACAGGGGAAATGAAACTTATGCAACACCCATAGAGAAATATGCAATTCAAATAAACAGAGCATGTAAAGCCTCTAGCCCCATGACTTCTTAGGATTACTAAACTCAATACGTGAAATATTAGCGAAAGGGATAGTCCTGGCGCCCTTCTCTCCGACAACAGAAATAAATGGTCCTGACTGATCTTTAATTACTTCACCAGTTGAAAGGATGCTCTTAGGCCCTGTAAACAATCCTAAAAATCCTGAATTTTCGATTACGCAATCCCTTTTCTCAAAAGGATAATCAATTATATCTCCGTGAAGCGTTTTACCGCCATTTAGGTGAACAGTGTCCCAAGTTCCGAATCCCAGCAAGGTCTCTCTAAGCTCTTCATCTGGGGCCTCTTTATCCATTTCCTCAACCATATTGATAAAACCCATTTCATCGTAAGCTTCGGCTCCAGATTCTTCCGGTATAGGGTTCCAATGTAGGTTTTTGTTTGAAAAGACGAGAACGACTTTTCCCGGAGGGGCATGCGAACCGGTTCTTTCTAAATGCACATCGCATAACAACTTACCTTTCCTATCTGTCCATGCTATGATATCCTTGTGTAGTAACGTTCCTCCGTTTTTTCTTAGTTGGTAAAATCGACCATCCTCTTGAATCGTAAACGAACCAGACCAATGTTTTTGCTCGACGAATAAAATCTCATTTTTAGTAGCGATAACCATGTCTATTTCTCTTCGACCACCCTCATCAGGGTCTGGTATGCGGACACCATCCAAAACCAAAGCATCGCCACAAACCGCTCTAGTCAACTTTAGTAATCTAAATTCAGCAACTCTGCCTGATACAACATGGCCCTCCGGATCGAACCTCTTTCTTCTAGAGAGAAATTCTTCAAGTCTGCCCATTTCATCACTCCTGTAACAAATCATTAACAGATTGAATTACAAGGTCGACATTTTTTCCTGAATCTTTAAGAGAGTCTAAAGTTGCCTCTCCAGATAATACTAACACCGACACACAACCAGCCTGAATGGCCATTTCCATATCTGTATACAACCTATCACCTACCATCGCACAGCTGGATGGTTCCAATCCTAACTCCTCTATCTTGTGCAATATCATTCCTGGATTTGGCTTTCCTGTAATATGTAGGGGGGCGACTCCAGTGGTTGCTTTTAGCATAGCTAAGTAAGCGCCAACATCTGGGAGATCTCCATTTGGAGAGGGGCAAACAATATCAGGATGGCTAGCAACAAGAGGAACCCCTTTGTGCATGTGTATGGATGCCGTGGATATCTTCTCGTAATTAATCTCAGTATCATATCCTAGAACAACAAATTCGGGGTTCTCATCTCTCGTTGATATTCCGCGATTCTCCATCATGTCACACATCCCTTTGGTAGCGATAGCCCATGTTTTTGTTACACGTTTACTTTGTAGCCAAGACAGCAAATCATGAGTAGATAACAAAATCTCATCTTTTTTACAAGGAATGCCTAGGTTCTGCAATTTTTGCAAATATTGGTCCACTGATTTCGATGAATTATTTGAAAGAAAGAATCGTTTAATGCCCCTTTTTTCTACACGAGATAGAAAATCCAAGGCTCCGGGAATTAGATTATCGCCTAAGTATATTGTCCCATCTAGGTCGAGAAATATAGCCTCAACTTTTTCTAAGTCTTCGTTCATTTAATCCCTCAAAAAAGTAGAGTCTTTACTAAAAACCACTTGGAGTGCAAATTCTCTTGCGCTTCTTTACTAGCAATCATTTCAGTCATCATTTCTTGAATTACAGGTTTTTTACTTGCCTTTTTCACAAACCAATTCAACAACCATTTTCTTTGACTCATCTTCTGCATCTTAAACGAATTAGATAGTTCTGGACCTAATGCTGCCCACAACTCTTCTTGATAATCAGAGCCGCCATTGTTTTGAATTACGTGCCGCGCTGCAATTTCTCCACTAACCAAGGCATTTCCAACACCCTCCCCGGAAAACGGATCAACCAAACTTGCAGCATCACCAATCAAAAGTGCGCCATCTGCGTAAGCTTTTCTTGGCTGGTTTATCCTTCCCTTCCTTGGGCTGCCAAATGGTAATTGCCATCCTTTCCCGCTACCTTTAATCATTTCAGCATCAGCGAACCTGTCTTTGAAAGAAGGGTGATTAGCAATGACTTCAGCCTGAAGTGCCTTTAATTTCTTCTTCTTTTTATTCATAAGTCCGAACACTAGGCCACTACCTACGTTCACTTTACCTCCACCAATGGGAAATAACCAGAAATACCCAGGTATGATGCCATCAACAAAGTGAATTTCTATATTTCCAGCATCCCCCTCACATCCTTTTACACCGCTCCAGTACTCTCTATATCCCCCGCAGTAGTGCATTTTCTCAATTAAATCGCCGCCATTCATCTCTTTGACTATTTTCTTAGCAACAGGACACCGGTCCCCTCCAGCACCAATAGTCCAGGGGGCATGAAAATGCAACACCTCCCCTCGCTTTCCACCAATTCTTACCTGCACACCTGTAATTTTTTGATCGCTCTCGAAAACTTCAGTAACGGTTGCTCCTTGTACTACAGAACCACCATTCTTACGAACCAACTCAGTGGCACGCTCAAATAGTAACCAATCAAACTGCTCTCTAGGTAGTGAATAACCCGCCTCTAACCTAGCAACGTCCTCCTCTGGTAGCGGGACTGTAACTTCACTACCATTTGGGGATGAGAAAACTATACCAGTGACTCTGAAATGCGGGGTCGCTTCTAATCTCGTCTTTACTCCAAGAGCGCTGACATGGCTTAGCGACTTACCACCAACAGCGTCCCCACAGATCTTATCTCTTGGCCATATCCCTTTTTCCAAAAGCAGAACACTTTTGCCCTGCATTGCGAGGTACGAGGCGGCAGCAGAACCTCCCGGCCCACCACCTACAACTATGCAATCATATGACGAATCAGTCTCAGGAACCGGCCCAGTGTCGATGGTGCCCTTCCAGAATTCAGACTCCGCCATAGAACATTCGTAAACATTCAAGCAAAAGAGGATTGGTGTTACATGTTGACTAGGCAGAGTAAAAATCTTGACTAACCCCATATCATCAAATGATAGCGCATTTACCCGCCTATATGGCCATGGACAGAAGGAAAGCAGCCATTGGCCTTTTTTCTGTCACATTTCTTTGGGGGGGGACCTTCGTTTGGATGAAACAAGCATTGAGCGTGCTTGATGACGAAACTGCATACTACTCATCAGCAGGAGTGGTCGGTGTCATAGTAGCATCGAGATTTCTAATTGCATTTGTCGCTCTGCTGCCATTCTCGAAAAGGGCTAGGATCGCTCTTACATCTAAAGAGGACTGGAAGGGGGGATTAATTCTTGGATCACTTATGCTAATTGGGTTTGTATTACAAATGATTGGAATCAAATCAGTAAGCCCTTCAGTATCTGCATTTCTAACCTCACTTTACGTGGTTTTTACAGCTATCTTATCGGTCAAAATCAGTGATAGGAAGCCCACTAGAATAATGATTGCAGGAGTAGCTCTCGCAACATTAGGCGCCGGATTTATCGACGGCCCTCCGCATATAGTATGGGGCGCGGGTGAAATTTTGACGGTAATATCCGCCTTCTTTTTCGCATTACACATTATTTACACTGATAAAGTGACAAAACAATTGGATCCTATCGCAGTTACATCAACATCGTTTGCAGTTCTAATAGTAGGAGCTGGTTTAATAGCAGTAATTTTGACTGGCGGATTCGAGGTATTCAAGATATCTTGGAAGAATGGCGTTATTATTCCATTACTTTGTTTAGGATTATTTGGATCCCTAGCCTGTATTTTGATGCTCAATGCGTGTCAGCGACACCTTAACCCGACACACGCAGCAATAATCTACTCTTTTGAGCCAGTATGGGCGACACTTTACGGATATTATGAAGGCATGGTTGTACTTTCCCCTTGGTTGATGATGGGATTGTTACTGTTAATTGGGAATATAGTAGTAGAGTTGGACGAATCATCTGATCATCCGGGCAAATATGATGATATAATTCATACAACAATATCTGAATCAGAATAACCAGTGAAGTGTACTACCTCATCGATATTGCAGGGCCTGCATATTCGTAGAAGGAAACCATAGTTTGGGTACTAGCTATGCCCCCAACCTTTGACAAACCGTCTAAAATAGCATCTCCTAAGGAATCCATTGATTGGCTTAATACCTCGATAATCAGGTCCCAATCGCCAGCAATTACGTTACATCTTACGACATAAGGTAAGGAGGATATTTTCTGGGCAACATCCCGCCTATCGACATCACCTCTGTCGCATCTAGCAAAAATAAATGCCTTGAGCTCATACCCCCAGGCCTTAGCATCGACATCAACAGTGTAACGTTTAATCACTCCGTCTTTGAGTAGTCTTACCATTCGATCGTGCGTTGTGACCCTAGCCATGCCTGTAATTTCTGCTAACGATGTTACGGATGCTCTAGCATCTTTTTTGAGCAATTCGATTAACTTCAAATCGTTCTCATCAAGTTTCATAAATTGGCCTACCAACACATTTAATTGAAGTTTCCGTCACTTTGTCGGACTTTTTACATATAATTGATATTTTTTCCGTCATATTACTATTTTAAACAACGTATTGTCTATTTATGTGGTAATTCATAACCTATTTGAGGGATATTATGTCCGACGAAAAGAGATTCTCAACCAACGCAGTACATGCTGGAACGCAACACATAGAAGGCGCTGTTAACACCCCAATTTTTCAATCATCTACCTACCAATTGACCGATGAGAGATATGAGGGCTGGGCAGCAGGAGCCCAGCACACCTTGCTGTATGCTAGATTATCAAGCGTGAACTCAGAAGCCGTTGTCGAAAAGATATGTGCATTAGAAAGAGCGCAAGATGGGGAATTGTTTGCTAGTGGTATGGCAGCAATTTCAACCACAATTATGGGGCTGCTTTCACAAGGAGATCATATCGTTGCTAGCTCAGATGTATATGGTGGAACCTACGGCCTGATGACAGAGGAACTGCCAAGATTTGGGATAGAGACGACGATGGCTGATATGCAGGACCCATCTTCATATGAAGCAGCAATACAGGATAATACAAAGATGCTTTACATCGAGACAATAACAAACCCTGTCATAAAAATATGCGATATTGTAGCGATGTCTGAAATCGCTAAGAAGCATAATTTGCTCCTAGTAATAGACAATACATTCGCATCTCCATGGGGCTGTCAACCAATTACAATGGGAGCAGATTTGGTAATTCACTCTACAACAAAATATCTAGGTGGCCATTCTGATATTATAGGTGGAGCCGTGGTTGGAAGAGCAGATTTAATTGAAAAAATGTTCATCAAAAAAGTCCACTTTGGCGGCTCCCCAGACCCCCATAATTGCTATCTTTTGGAAAGGGGAATCAGAACACTAGCAGCTAGAATGCCCATACATTGTTCTAACGCAGCAGAAATAGCAAAACGTCTTGAGGGGCACGAGCTGATTGATATCGTTCATCACCCATCGCTATCAACTCACAAAGATTACGAACTAGCGAAGAGAATTATTCCAAAAGGAACTGGGATGATTGCTTTCACAGTGAAAGGAGGCGATGAAGCAGCTCTAAAATTTATGAGAGGACTAGAAATTATATTTGAAGCTACTAGTTTGGGAGGAGTAGAAAGTTTAGTCGAATGCCCATTCAATTCAAGTCATATGTTCATCCCTGAAGATGTAAGAATTGCTGCTGGGCTAGGAAGAGGATTTGTTAGGATGTCTATTGGAATAGAAGACGTTGAAGACTTGTGGCATGATATTTCCAGAGCATTAGCCAAGGTGTAATCAAGGTAGTTCGTCTATTTGTCCACAAGCCCTTCTCAGTTTCTCAAGACATTCTGTATAATCAACAGATTCGCCACCAACCAAGATGTTTCCAGCTTTCCAAACCTCGATTGCGGAAGCACTCCAAACGCTACCCCTTTCTCTTGCATCGGGTGAAAATTGCCATTCCTGGCCCCCTGATTTACCAGTTGCAATCAGCCAAGCCCAACATGCGGCTTCAGCATCAATACCATCTTTTTTCGATAATGCTAACTTTTCGGCTTTGCCCATTCCGTCTATTAATCCAGTCATTACAAGGTCATGTATCATTCCTACGGGGCCCGGAACCTTTCCTTTTCTGTAAGGGAATTTTTCAATTATACCAGTTTTTTGCCTTTGATCCTCAATATCTTTTAGGAACTTTCCAAACGCTCTTTTTTTGTTGAACTGCTTGCGCCACAAATCCTCGGCCTCATCCTCGTCAAAGCCCAAACCAATCAATCCTGCAATTCCATGATCCTCCCACAAAGCCGAGAGCACATCATTGCACGACGTAGCGGAAACTTCCAGAGCAGTGCCTTCTCTTTCTGCAACCTCTCCTCTTTGAGATATCCTGATACCGGAACCCTCACCTTCTTTCATCAGTAGTAGAGTTAGGTCTCTTTCCGCTTGTGAACCATTCAACTCTGTGACAGCATCTTCTGCTTTTTCGAACCACTTTTCTCCAACAATAAATCCGCTATCTAAGTGATGAAGTACGGCCAACTTCACTCGCTTAGATATTGAGGCCTCGTTCAACGTAAGACCCATCCAAGCATCTAAAACGCGATCTAAAGCCCCCTCCGTTCCACTCCTGGTAGCGCCCTCTGGATACCACACAGCATCTGGGGTCATCACAGTTGAGAGATTTGGCGGTAGCATCGACAAAGCCAACTTGTGTATGAATGATGATTTCCCCTTGGTATTTTCTAATTTATCGAAGCCTATTGCGACTTTACTATCATTTATGAATCTCAACAATAGATAGCCCTCTCCTGACATCTTTTCCTCAGCAACCTTGTCGATATCTAACCCCTCTGTTGCCCAAATAGCCTCCTTATTTTCAAAATCAAACCGTGATCTTTCTAAGACGTCGTCAAGCCAACCGTCTGGGATATCTGGTTTGGGTCCACTGCATACAAATCCACCTTTCCAAGAGAAGAAAAAGTAACCTCTACGTGCATGATCCTCCCAAGGTAACATTCGCAAAGTAGGCATGTGGTGGTTTTGCAAACCTGCTTGGTATGCAACCTTTCCATCTCCTCTTCGAACATAAGAGGCCTTTCCAAAAGACTGATGATTATAATTTCCTACCAACGAAATATCGTCATCGTGTGCAGCCATAAGAGATCCCGCCATCGCTTTGCCAACAGGATCTCCCCTTTTCGCCATCATACGTTTTGCTAGCCACTTTCTATCATGTCGCTTTGAGAGAATTCTCCTTAACTCCCTCAAGGTCTTTGTAACAGGGTCGGTCCTGCCCCATTTTAGTTTACCATTCCAAGTCATAGCAGGGAGAAGGGTTTCACCTTCTTCGAGTAATTTATCGAGATTTCTTTTTAATCTCTTTTGCGTGTCGAGGTTGGCGTGTTTAGTTCCACGCATTCGCATACGCTGGCGCTTTTTACCTGGAAATTCAACCTGTGCAGGCCTCGCCATAGAGTGGCCAGAAAGTGATACATGTTCAGTTCTTCGTCCAGCGCTTTAATGCATCATTCTCAATTTCATTTATTTCTCCTGGTATCACAAGACAGTGCATATGTCCGGATTCAGCTTGTTTCAAATCTTCAACATCGATGTATGAAATATTTTGCTTATCTGTTCCCATGTCAGTGCATAAAACCACTCTCAAACTTCCCATGTTGCTGCACATTTCTCTACAAGCTTCTAATTTTAGAGACTCAATAAGTGATTCATTAGGAAACTCAGACAACCGATTTTCAAGTCTTTCTTGCATTAATAGAATTGATTTTAAAGCATCAACAGGTTGCATTGGTACTTGATTTCCAATCCCCTCACCGGTTGGATCTAAATCAAGTAAAACAAGCGTGTGCAACCCTTGCAGTTTGTTCATTGCTATAATCTCCAGAGGGGAGGTCGCAATCCAATTTTCATAGGAGTAGGTTAATGTGGTTTGTCTGCCAAACTTGTAATTAGACAACCCAATTGCACCGGTGACTAAGGTTGTGATAGACACACCGTGAATTATTTCACATTCTACTCCTGTTTCTATTGCCCTTAATTGCAAATCAATATGGGTGGTTGCCTGTAATGGATCTCCAACAATCAATACAGCAACTAGAAACTCTTTTGCTAATTCTAAAATTTCTACAGGATTTTCTACTTGGGGCCTCATAATTTTCTGAATCTTTCCCACTTCATTTTCTAATGTTGAAATTTCAACATCATTCCATAATGCAGTATATGCTTCATACATTCTATAATCACATTCTTTAGCAGCGTTAACTGCTGCGAGAGTCATACCATCAATTCCCCCCGGACCCATGCCAATTAATCTTAATCCAGCCGCCATCCTCAAACCTCGGGCCCCTCTCGCTTAACCGAAGACCATGCGCCATTTGAGCGTGCCGAGCAAAGAAACCGCCTATTGGAGGGCTGAATTAGAAAATTCAAATTGGCTATCTATTGGCTATGGCATTCACAATCTGGGAGAGTTTCGAGGCATCCCTCTAAATGATTCTGCGCCTGGGAAGATAGAGTCGTTTGCAATAGTGGAATTACCTCCGATAACAACAGGCCCTAGCCAATGGACGGATAGGTTAGAGCATGGTTTATTTGAAAAATTTAGAGATTTATGGCCAATGAGCTACGATCAAATCGGCGAGATTATTATTTTAAAAATACCAAATGAAATTAAAAAATACTCCGATCAAATTGGTGAAGCAATTCTCGGCCAACACCCAAAAATAAATTCTGTATACGCGGATAATGGTATTTCTGGAGATTTCCGCGTTCGACAACTCGAATTAATTTCCTCTGTCGGAAAACCTTCGACACTAACAAAAGTCAAGGAACACGGGAGCGAATTTTTCGTTGACCCAACGGTCGCGTATTACTCTCCTAGGTTAGCTAATGAGCGTCTTAAAACAGTTGAGACAGCAAAACGTTTGGCGGGAAAACTTGGACGAAAGATTGCAGTTTGCGACCCTTATGCAGGCGTCGGGCCATCTGTGATACACTTAGCAAAATTATCTGAAGTAGTTGAAAATATATATGCTAGCGATCTCAATCCAGCAGCGGTGGAAATTCTAAAGATGAATCTACCAAATTACCCAGTTATGTGCGAAGACGCCAGGAATTTGAGTAAGATATTCCCAAAACGTTGTGATTTACTCTTGGTCAACTTACCTCATGATTTTTCTAACCATCTTCCCGATTTGCTCGGATTGTTAGAAAAAGGGCACTCAGTTGTGATTAAAGGATGGACAATCCTACTGGCCGACGCGTTTGAATCTACCAAACAAGAAATCTTGAAAAATCTGGGCGATTGTCTAGTAGAGGATTTTAGTTTAGAGTTGATAAAGTCTTACTCTGTAAGCGAGGTTCTAGCTTCTGTTGAGTTACACTTAATTTTGTCTTAGGAAGCGTTGAATTCATTTGTGATGGGTGATTGGAACAATCGATGCAGACAAAGGTTAGGTGCCGCTGTGGAGCGGTAACGGATGTATCTGGCGTATCTCCGAGACTAGGAGGAGTAGATGTTTACTGCACGGTTTGTGGAACTGTAACAAACCATAAGATATCTTGATACACGGTAATTTACTTGAGCGAACCTCAAACTCCAGGAGAATCGAAAAATCTTACTTAAATTTCAAGATATTTTCCGATGAAATCGCTGTTGGCGCCCGCGCCGGGATTTGAACCCGGGTCGAAGCATCGACAACGCTTCATGATAGACCACTACACCACGCGGGCAGCAACTCACCGTGTGACAACGCATATTTAAGCCGCGCTCCGTGGACCGAAAAGTGAGACATCATGGCTAGTAAGAAAACATCCGCAAAGCAGGTTCGCGAAGATGCTGAAAATGCAGTAGCGGACGATATGTTTGGGGGTGCCTTTGACGGAATCGAAGATTTATCCTCTCCTCCAGAATCAGTGGACGAGGGACATGAAGAATCCTTAAACAAAGCCGAAAAGATGGATGAGCCAAACAGTGAAGAATCGCAAGTTTCAGAGATAAAAGACGTAGCCAATAAAGAAACAGAAGCAACGCAAAGCTCAGTAGAAGATGAAGAAGCAAATACTGAGACTCCAGAATCAGAACCACCTAGTAAATCTCAAACTGGCCCAGCAAAAGGGCCTCCGAA
>CESW01149650.1_pt1 | contig 10312 bp, 6 predicted proteins | sample 531171 | NCBI WGS metagenome assembly CESW01 (sample SAMEA2621859, study PRJEB7988) | marine metagenome | biome: marine biome (ENVO:00000447); feature: surface water layer (ENVO:00002042); material: "saline water (ENVO:00002010), including plankton (ENVO:xxxxxxxx)" | depth 5 m
TTGGGACGACCATTAAAGATACCACAATAATAAATAACCAGTCACGCCCTGGAAATTGCATCCATGAAAAAGCGTAAGCTGCAAATGCAGCGACTGTTATTGGAATAATTGTTGCTGGAACAACCACAATAAATGAAGATATGAGTGCATTTGGGACGTCTTTGTTATCGAGAAGTACCTCAAAATATGCCTCTGCGCCAAAGACAGGATCTTGATTTATAAATACGTCAAGATTTTTTGGCTTTGGGGCTATCTCTTCCGGAAATGACCAAGTGAAGTCACCGTTAGCTTCGAAAACGAATTCACCATCCCGAACAAGCATAATTTCTCCCACTGGGACAAGCTTTCGTATTAACTTAGTCTTACCGGGTTTGTCTGGATCCGGAACACGACCTTTGAACATAATTGAGTTGATTTCTCCAGATATTTGGAACCACTCCTCATCTTTATTTATTCGGTCAAAAATATTACCACGCATTTCCGTTATTTTTACCTTTTGACCTTTGTCATGCGTGCTGAAGCGGTGTCCAAGCTCCGTTGGGGTAAAAGCAGTCCAAAACCCAGAGGTCTTAGATGCCACTTCAGACCGAAAGGAAGTGGTTATGAGCGCAATAAATGGCACGACCCAAATCACCAAAATTATTGCAAGTATAATATGAGCAAACGAGCGACTATACATGACAGATTAAATCCTTAATGTCCTAGTTGTTTTTGTTCGCGGCGTATTCTCCACCCAAGAAAAATCATATGCGGAATGACTGTCAACATGAGCATGATCGCAATAGCGGCAAACAAATTATCAACATTGTTACCTCCAATAGACCATGTATTCATGGCGGCCTCCATCATAGTAGCGAGCAATAGTTTGTCATCATCGTTGGCTGATAATGCATATGGAATATCAAAAACTTTTAATACATCTGTAACGAGGTATGTCCAAACGACGATAACTGTCGAAAAAATTTGTGGTAATTTTACACGGAAAAAGAGTTGACGCGGGTTTGCCCCATCAATAATTGCAGCTTCAACCGTTTCTTGTGGTACACCTCTTAGAGCAGCAGAAAAAATTACCATTGCAAAGCCGGTCTTAATCCACACCATAATCCACATTAGATAGAAGTTTCCCCAGAACTTTAGATTATACAGAGGTTCATTATATTCGGGAGTGTGTCCTAGTAATGCTTTAAGGAGACCGATTTGATAAGATGGTGTGGCTCCATTAATTGCTTGCTGAGGTTCAATTCCGCCACCTGCAAAAATATTTCTCCAAATAACGGCTGCTCCTACAAACGAGATAGCTAAAGGAACAAAGATAAATGTTTTTGCGACTACACCCCAACTTACTGAATCTGCCAGAACAGCTATCAGTAAGCCAAAAATTATGCAAAGTGATGGAACAAGGATCAGCCACATTAAGCTATTTCTCATTGCAAGCCTAAATTGAAGGTATCCCAAAGCGTTAGAGTCCCAAAGGAATGCATAGTTGTTTACTGATGCGCCGCCACCAGGTTCGGTAAAAGAAATTTTTAATGTTGTAAGCGCTGGAATAAGCAAAAAAAGTAACAGGAGCACTAGAGCTGGTCCAACGAATATCCATGGTTGTATGGTTTCAATAACTACAGATCTCTTGCCTATTGATTGACTTGATCTGATTTTAGCCAATCCAAAGTTTAGCCAATTTGAAATCCAATAGTATAAAAACGATATGAACAATGCGATAACTACTGAGCGTAAAGCAAAACCAACCTTTGCAAATCTAAGTTCAGTTACAAAAGTCGAAACAGACCATCCATATTTATTATGAAGCCAGAGACCAAAACTCGCAAAAGCATCATCTATTGGTGCAGTTAATGAAAAAATAAAAACGGCAGTTAGGGGTAACACACAAACAATGGTTAATACGATAGCAAGGCTATTGCTGAATATTGTAGATTGGATAGAACGCATATACGTATTTACCTATGATCAATAGAATAAGAGCACAGGTTTACCCTGTGCTCTTAAAAGTCATATTGAGGATACTATTATTTAATAGCGTCCCATGCTGACTGAATATTATCAGCCGTTGTATTTGCATCTTGACCGTTTGCAAAAGCTGTCATCTCACTCCAGAAAGCTCCAGCTCCTATGGCGCCAGGCATTAAATCAGAAGCATCAAAGCGAAATGTTGTAGCATTTGCCAATATTTCTCCCTGCTTTCGTAGAAGAGGTGTCGCGTAAGCAGATAAGTCTGCCCCCTTGTGCGCAGTTAGGAAGACGCCCTGCTGCATCCAAGCTTCATGAGCAGAGGCTTCTTGCAAATATTTGAAGAACGCACGTGTAGCAGGGGAGTCTTTGGCCATTGTGTAAAGAGTTCCCGCACCGAGTACTGGGTTACCCAAATTTCCGGAAGCAAATGGTGGAAAGTAGAAAGCATCAGCCTCACCGCGCGCAACTTCTGCACCTTTATCAGGGAAAAAACCGGTAATGAAGGATGCTTGACGGTGCATCATACAGCTTGGTGGTGATGTGAATAAACCCTTTGGCGCGTCACCAAAAGACGTAGTGGCAACTGATGATGCTCCACCCGCAACGTAATCGTCGTTTCGAGAGAATTTTCCATACAGCTCCATTGCATTGATTACTTCTGGGCTGTTGAATGCTAGGTCATTTGAAACCCAACGGTCATAATTTTCTGCAGAAGTCGTACGCAACATTATGTCTTCCATCCAATCAGTTGCAGTCCAACCAGTAGCATTGCCAGATTCCACACCAATGCACCAAGGGGTATTTCCATCTGCAACCATTTGGTCTGAGAGCTCAATTAGTTCTTCCATAGTGGCTGGTATTTCATAGCCATTATCTTCGAATTGCTCAGGTGAATACCAAACCAAAGATTTAAGATCCATTTTATAGGCAAACCCATAAAAATGATCGTTACCGCTGGCATCTGCATAAGTTCCGAGATCAACCCATGATGAACCCGCACCATAGTTATTTTTCATCCACGCGGCGGCTTCATCGCCAATGGGAACTAGGTGACCTTCTGCTGCCATGTCTGCAGCAAGACCTGGTTGGGGAAAGATTGCTATATTTGGCGGATTATTCGAGCGCATGTCAGCAACAACAAGTGCTGCAAAGTCTCGTGAGCCAGAGTATTGGATCTTTGCCCCAGTGGCTTTTTCAAAGCAACTAACGGTATTTAGAAGCATCTCCTGGTCCGTACCTAGCAATGAGCCTTGAATGGTAATGACTTCACCCGGAAAACTTCCCATGTCACCTAGCTTTGACGGCGTATCGCAGACGTCGGCATATGCCACATTTCCGAAAGCGAAGGAAGCAGCAAGAAGTGCTGCTGTAGTGGTTAATTTATTATTTAAGGCCATAAATTCCCTCCCAAGAATATTTTTGTCTTTGCAATATTGAATTACAAAAAATTTGGCTATTGGTTAGCATCTGAGTGCTAATGTGAACGCTAACATTTGAATTTTAGTCCTGCAAGTATCAATTTTATTGAGTGTATAGAATAACGTCAGAATAAAATTTTAGAGAGACTTAAAAGAGATTACTCTACCTAAGATTAGAAACAATCTTTGAGATCAATAGTTTATTTTGAATACTGGCCTTGGAGGAAAATGAGAGGATCGCCTTTACTGACGTTGAAGCTATTCACATGCCCCACAAAGATTGTGTGATCGCCTCCATCATGACTGGAGTAAAAAGAACATTCAAATAATGCTAAACATTCGTTTATAATGGGGACTCCATGCAAATTATATTGCCAACCTAATTCTTCGAAGCCTTCATTTGGTTTTGTAAATTTGGAACATAAATCGAGTTGCTGTTTTTTCAGAACGTGAATTGCAAAATGATTTGCATTAGCGAAGTAGTCGTGCCGTTTCGAACTTCTTGCAGCGGACCAAAGAACTAGTGGAGGGTTCAGCGAAACGCTTGTGAAGCTATTTGCGGTAATACCTACGGGGCCTTCGTCCGAGCCACAGGTTACAATCGTAACTCCCGTTGCGAACTGACTTAAAGCTTCTTTATAAGTACTGATATCAGTTGAAACAGTCAAAATATATGAACTCCATGAGCAAAATCAATTACAATGTGTCAATTGAACTGTTTCTGGTAAGGGAAATTTCAGCGAGTTAAATTGTCGTGACACGGCATAGCGGTATGGAATTCTGCCGTCAACCTTTAAAAGCCAATGTTTAAGGCACTTTCAAGCTGTATTATACGCTGGAATTATATTTTACATTTATATTTATTTTTGACTGTCAATCGCCGTGGCGAAGACGGCACTGAAATTTAATTTTTTATAACAGCCTAATTCGGCGTGTTTATTTATTTAGTCGATTTCGAATGACTTTTGGTAAACTTGAATTTAAGATTAGGGCTTAAAGCGCTCTTTTTTGAAGGTTAAAAGGCAATACATGGAAGCGGCTCACACACCGACTGGAAATGACGCATTACAAACTGCAAAGCGGTTGGTTAAAGAAACAATTCCTAGAAGAAAAAAGATTATTACTGCATCGATCTTGTGTATGGTTGGGGTCTCCTTTTTTACTGCTGCGCTTGCTTACACGACTAAATTGATTGTGAATGATGTTTTTGTTGCCAAAGATGCAGAAGCTGCGATTGAGGTAGCGATTATAGTTATTGTTGTCTCATTCTCCAAAAGCCTATTTCACTATGGCAATGCTGTTCTTCAGACAGTTCTACACCGATCAATTTCCAGCTCTTATCAAAAAGAAGCTTTCGAAAAGACACTCAGAAGAGAAATTAGTTTTTTCAATGGGAAGCATGCCTCAGATCACATGGCACAGATAAGATTATACGGTATGGCTGCAGGCCAAGCGGTCACAGTATTATGCTCAAGGTTTTTAACTGAAGTATTAACGCTTTTAGCGCTATTTGTTGTTATGTTTCTTCAAGATGCTTTGATGACGCTTTATTCCATACTGATAATTCCAGTAATATTCGGTCTAGTTTCGTTCCTTTCCCGGAAAATTAGAAAAGTAGCCAAGGAAGAAACTGACCTATCTGGGCATTATTTTGCGGCAGGTTCAGAGGCTCTTGCTGGAGTTCGAACAGTAAAAAGTTACAATTTAGAGCGTAAATCGATAGATAAGTTTAATTCCTCTGTCGATGCTTTAGAAGATCGGATCTTTGGTATCAGCAAGGTAACTGCCGCAACCCATCCAATAATGGAATTTTTAGGTGGTTTAGTGCTGGGTGTATTTGTAATATATGCAGCTTGGCAGACAATTAATCATGGGAAAACTCCGGGGGAATTTACAGCTTTTATAACAGCCTTTCTTTTAGCCTATCAGCCAGCAGCTAAGATTTCAAAACTTTGGGTCGAATTACAAAAATCTCTGACTCAATCATTTTATATGTTAAAATTGATCGATACTAAGCCACAAAGCGTCAGCTACGGAAATAAGTCGTTAGACGAAAGTTTAGGAAGCATAACGTTTTCTGATGTTTCGTTCGGTTATGAAAATGATGATGTTTCAATTGACAAAGTGAGTTTTCATTTAAATCACGGAGATAAAGTAGCAATCGTTGGTAAATCTGGAGCAGGTAAATCAACACTGGTAGACCTAATTCTTGGTTTCTATGGCCCGGATAACGGTAGAATTAAAATTGGATCAACGGATATTTCAGCAATTTTACCAATGGATCTTAAAAACCATATTGCTTTTATAAGTCAAGATGTTTTCCTATTTGATGATACGATTGAAGAAAATATAAGGGATGGGTTTTCCAGTGCTTCCAAAGAAGAAATAAATATCGCTGTAAGGAGCGCACAAGTTGATAATTTTATAGCAGATTTCCCTCTGGGGTTGCGGACAATAGTAGGTTCTAATGGTTCAAATCTATCGGGTGGACAAAAACAAAGAGTTGCAATAGCTCGCGGGCTTTTGAAAAAAGCCTCTATATATATTTTTGACGAAGCGACTAGCGCTTTAGACGTAGAAAATGAGCGCGAAATTATGACAGCTCTGTTGAAAACTCTTGAAAGTGAAACAGTAATATTTATTACTCATCGACCAGCATTGTTAGACTATGTTGACAAAGTTTTGATGCTTGAAAAAGGGAAGGTAGTGGGTTTTGATGAGCCAAACAAGATAGACAAAACATCGGCTGAATTTCGTGAGTTGTTTGGAGTTCTATCATAACGACAAAACATGTGTACTTATTCAACCCAACTTAATTAAATTTATCGATTTCTACAGCTTTTTTAATAAATTCAATTGTTTCAAATTGCGACCAATCTGCATCACCAATTAAACGACCTATCTCATTCCCCGTTCTGTCAAATAATATTGTTAATGGAAGAGCGGCAACACCTGCCGCGCGGGCGAGCTTACCTTTAGGATCTCGATATTTTGGGAGTTTGATAATATTATTGCTATGAAAGAAGTCTTCTATAGCCTCTTTACTGCTCCGCATCGTGGCGATTGTCAGAACTTGAAAATTATCACCACTTAGCTGGTCTGAAAGGAATTCAAGGCTTGGCATTTCTTTACGACAAGGAGCGCACCACGTTGCCCAAAAGTTTACAAGTGTAACTCGCCCTTTAAATTCATTTAATGTTAATTCTGTTCCGTCTTCCTCAAAAAAAACGGTATCTGGCGCGTTAAAAGTATGAGTTGCTAGCGTCATTTTTTTCATATCGCCAAATTTATTATTATTAAGTTCGTCAAATTTTGTTTCATTTGCAGAAAGTGCATTTGCGAACAATAAAAATGAAGTGTAAAGAACAGCGTAGTGAATTTTGTTCATATATTCTCCGAAAGGTAAATTAATGGCGCAAAAAAAATCTAATCTCATGTGGGGTGGCAGATTTGCTGCGGGGCAAGATGACCTTATGATGGAAATTAATGCTTCGATCGAATTTGACAAGCGATTAGCAGAGCAAGACATTTTAGCTTCAAAAGTACATGCTAAAATGCTTTCAAAGCAAAACATAATTAGTGAATCTGACTGTAAATCTATTGTTAAGGGACTCGATCAAATTGCGTCACAAATCAAAAAAAACGAATTTGTTTTCGACAGAGCTCTTGAGGATATTCACATGAATGTTGAGGCTCAGCTAAAAGAGATAATTGGAGAACCAGCGGGCAGGCTTCACACCGCTCGGTCGCGAAATGATCAGGTTGCAACTGATTTTCGATTATGGGTGCGTGATCAAATCGATTTATCTCAAAAGCTGCTAAGGGGTTTAATAGAGGCACTTTTGGCTCAAGCGGATTCGGGGGTTGATTGGGTCATGCCTGGATTTACTCATTTGCAAATGGCGCAACCAGTCACTTGGGGTCACCATATGATGGCTTATGTGGAGATGTTCAGCAGAGATCTATCGAGATTTATTGATGCAAGAGATAGGATGAACGAATGTCCATTGGGTGCTGCTGCGCTTGCTGGGACGTCATTTCCAATTAATAGAGAAACAACATCATCGGCGTTAGCTTTTAAAGCTCCGTCAGCAAATTCTTTGGATGCTGTTAGTGACAGAGATTTTGCATTAGAATTTTTATCAAGTTCGTCTATTTGTGCAATGCATTTAAGTAGGTTTGCTGAAGAACTGGTGATTTGGTCTTCTGCACAATTCAAATTAGTTTCACTTTCTGACCGATTTTCAACTGGATCATCGATAATGCCTCAAAAGAAAAATCCTGACGCTGCTGAACTGATAAGAGCTAAAGTGGGGCGAATTTTTGGTGCTAATGTAGCTCTAATGATGGTAATGAAGGGATTGCCATTGGCCTATTCAAAAGACATGCAAGAAGATAAAGAGCAGGTTTTTGATGCCGCCGATAATTTGACAGTTGCCCTAGCAGCTATGACTGGGATGATTAAGGATCTAAAAGCAAACAAGGAGAATATGGAAGCAGCGGCACATTTTGGATTTTCAACTGCAACCGATCTAGCAGACTGGTTAGTTCAAAAGTTAAATTTGCCGTTCAGAGAAGCACATCATATAACTGGCCAAATAGTTTTAATAGCAGAGACTAAAAGATGTGACTTATGTGATCTGGACTTGGGTGAAATGCAGGAGGTCGATGATAGAATTAATGAGGATATATACTCTGTACTTTCAGTACATCAGTCGGTCGCCTCAAGATCTTCGTATGGCGGAACTGCGCCCTCTCAGGTGCGAAGTCAGATTAAACGTTGGAGAGATATCTTAGACTTATGAGATTTGTTTTGATTATCATTTTGGCGACGGCAGTAAACGGGTGTGGTATAGATGGAGCTCCTACACCGAAATCCTTAGAGTTGATTGACTAAGGGCTGCTTAAAGATATTATTTTTTATAATATTCTCTGACCTCATTTACATTTTTCAGAATTGTATACAATATGTGTTTAAATTTATTTCCCAAGTTCTTGATTAGGCTTATTTAAATGGATCATTTTTCATACAAGAGTGGCATTCTTCACGCTGAAGACGCATCAATTAAAGAGATTGCAAAAAAAGTCGGCACACCATTTTATGTCTATTCAACTGCAACACTACGTAGACATTTTGATCTCTTTGAAAGTGCTATGAGCGGGATAGACCATTTAATCTGTTACGCGGTCAAAGCAGCGTCAAATCAAGCTATTTTAAGGACCTTAGCAAACTTTGGTGCTGGAATGGATGTAGTGTCTGGTGGTGAATACAAAAGGGCGAGAGAGGCTGGTGTGGAGGGTAGCCAGATAGTTTTTTCGGGAGTTGGTAAAACTGGTGCGGAAATGAAACTTGCACTGACTGAGGGGGTGCGACAGTTCAATGTTGAGTCTGAGGAAGAGCTACTAGTATTATCGGCCATAGCTCATAATTTGGATAAAGTGGCCCCAATCACAATACGAGTGAACCCAGACGTTGATGCGAAAACTCATGAAAAAATTGCCACTGGTAAGGCTGAGAACAAATTTGGGATACCAATATCGAGAGCCAGGGAGGTATATGCGAAGGCTGCATCATTACCTGGAATAAAAGTGATGGGAATAGATGTTCACATCGGAAGCCAGCTTACTCAACTTTTACCCTTTGAGGAAGCATATAAAAAACTCGCTGATCTCACTGAGATGCTTAGATCTGACGGGCATGAAATCAAACGCCTCGATTTGGGTGGTGGTTTAGGTATTCCTTACGGATCGAAAGATGGCAGTCCTCCAACGCCAAAAGAATATGGTCAAATGATAAAGAGGGTTCTGGGCCACTTGAATTGTGAAATAGAAATTGAGCCTGGAAGACTTTTGGTGGGCAACGCTGGTCTTCTTGTTTCAGAGGTCATCTACGTTAAAAAAGGCCACGACAGAGAGTTCTTAATTTTGGATGCGGCAATGAATGATTTATTACGTCCGGCTCTTTATGAAGCATACCACGATATAGTTCCCGTTATGCAACCCTCTGTAAATCAAAAGAACACGGTTTATGATGTAGTTGGTCCAGTTTGTGAAACTGGCGATACTTTTGCTAAATCTCGTACCATGCATATCTGTAAGCCTGGAGAGCTTGTAGCTTTTCGTTCTGCGGGTGCATATGGGGCTGCAATGGCCAGTGAGTATAACACTCGCCCTTTGGTACCTGAGGTCTTAGTTAATAATAGTGATTACTCAGAAATCAGAGAGAGGCCAACATTGGACGAAATTATAGGTAGAGACAAAATACCTAATTGGCTGTAACAACCAGATATCTGTGAGTCATTCTCGGTCTGCGATTTTTTCTATTAAATTCTTTAGTAAGTCATCTCTCGCTGCTAGCATGGACTGAACATAATTTTTGTAAATTTCCATATATATTGATATTTCGGGAACAGTTTGAATGATTAAGTCTGAGTAAGAATAAGCCCCCCAACAAATGATAATAATTAATATGCCAACAAAAAAACCAACTTTCCCGGATTTATTTTTGTGCTTAATTCGCTCCTCTTCATAATAATTGGGAGCTCGGCTTTCTTCCAAGGTACTTCCTATTTCAATATTGTCGGGTAATGCTTTGTTGTTCACTTTAATATTATTTTTAACTGCTCTCTTATTCGATAGCTTTTGCGTATTTTCACCAGTACCGCCATCGATAGCCCTTGCTCGAATTTCGCGATCAGCTTCCTCTCTCAAAATTTCTAACACATTTGCGTCAACATCATTTTTAGCTTTGTCTGTAAGAAAACTTTCAGTTGTTTCAAATTTAGGTAATTCGCTTTTTTCCTGACTTTTATAGTTTGATGCTTTATCCTTAACTATTTTTTTGCCAGATTGCCCTGTTACAAACCAAGTTTTAGAGCAGCTTGAGCATTGAACATCTCTTCCCGTTGCGGGAATTATATCATTTG
>CESW01149653.1_pt1 | contig 10312 bp, 10 predicted proteins | sample 531171 | NCBI WGS metagenome assembly CESW01 (sample SAMEA2621859, study PRJEB7988) | marine metagenome | biome: marine biome (ENVO:00000447); feature: surface water layer (ENVO:00002042); material: "saline water (ENVO:00002010), including plankton (ENVO:xxxxxxxx)" | depth 5 m
AAGTCAACTCCTTAAAATTAATAAAAACGAAGTCACTAAATTATTTAATAAACACGGCTTTATAATATTCAAAGGATTTGATGCTTCTCCGGAAAAATTCTTAAAATTTAGTAAAAAATTTACGACTATTTATGCAAATGATGCAGCAAGAAGAACTTCATTTTTTTCAAATAAAATAAAAAACGTAGATGAGGGAAAATGTGAAATGCCATTACATAGTGAGGCTAGTTATTCCCCATCTTGGCCGGAGATAGTTTGGTTCTATTGTTCCATACCTCCAAAAAAAAGTGGTTGGACAACAATATGTGATGGAGAAAAGGTCTATAAGAAAATGACAACACAAACAAAAAAATTTTTTCTAGCAAATCCAATTAATTATTACATGTCAATACCTTTTGAAAAAACAAATAGTAAAATGAAAAAAAAAAAATTAAAAGAATGGTTTATAGATTATCCAGGTGTTGATGATTGTTATTTAGATACAAATAATAAAAAAATTAATTTAAAATTATCAAGATATGCTGTAGTAAAAACAAAAAAAAAGAACTTGAGTTTTTCAAATCACTTACAAATTTTTCTAGATCGAGATCCTCAGTTATTGAAATGGATCATTAATAAGAAAAATAAGCTGCCAAAGAAAATTTATCTAGAAATTAAAAAAATATGTAAAAATGAAACACAAAATATTAAATGGAAAAAAAATGATTTTTGTATGATTGATAACCATAGATACATGCACGGTAGAAGAAAAATATTGTCAAGTGATGAAAATCGTAAAATTTACAATATTCAAACATTAAAATCTAATTTTTAAAACTATTTAGAGGCATATTTTGGCTACTAAATTAAATTATTAGGGATAATAAGAATAAAAATGAGGAAAAATGAAACATTTTTGAAGAGTATTTTAAGTTTGCTTAAATATCATTCTAAAAAAAATAAAAAATTTAAATATCTAATTAAAAATTTATCGAACGGTTTAAATAATATAAAAAATTTAAATCAATTACCATTTATCCACGTGAATTGTTTTAAAGAAAATGATCTTTTAAGTGTTAGAAAAGAAAAAATTGTAACAACTCTTTTTTCTTCTGGTACTACAAGTTCTGGTAGATCTAAAATATTTTTAGACAAAAAAAATGTTCTATATCAAAAAAAAATTCTTTCTAGACTTTTATTTAAGAATATTTCCAATGTTAGGTTACCAATGATAATATTAGACAAAAAAATTAATAAAATTGAAAAAAATGACTTTAATGCAAAAATTGCAGCAATTTACGGATTTTCTTTAATAGGCAAAAATTATTTTTATATATTAAATAATGATGGTTCAATAAATTATTCAGGCTTAAGAAGATTTTTAAAGATAAACAATAATTCAAAGATTTTAATGTTTGGTTTTACATTCGATGTTTACAATATATTAATGAAAAAATTAAAAAAAAATCTAAATTTTAAATTTCATAATGCTATTCTTGTTCATGGTGGTGGATGGAAAAATATGGAAAAAATAAAGATTTCAAATCAATCATTTAAAGAGGGAATATATAAAAAATTTGGTATTAAAAATATTATAAACTATTATGGAGTTGTAGAGCAGACAGGTTCAATATTCTTTGAGTGTAAAAAATGTAACAATTTTAAAACAAACGAATATTCAGATATTATAATCAGAAGATCAGATCTAAATGTTTGTGATAAAAATGAAAAAGGAATTGTACAACTTCTTTCATTAGTACCAACCTCATATCCTGGGAATTCGATTTTATTTGAGGATTTAGGAAGAATTACCGATAATAAATGTAGAGATTGTCAAAATTTTAAATCATTTAATATTGAAGGGAGAATTAAAAACGTAGAAATTAGAGGATGTAGTGACGCCATTTAATCTAAGAGAAACAAAACTCTTAATTGGATCAAAAGAAATCAAAAAAAGAAGTGCGAGCCCATTTGACGAGTTATCAAGCGATTTTTTAAATTGTCTTTCTCAAGAAATTTTCAAAAATAAAAAATCAAGAAAATTCAACGATTTGATTACATTTGGATTTTGGTGTAGAAAAAAAAATATTTCAAATTTGAGTAAACAATTTAAAGATTCAAATATAAGGAAATCTTTAGGAATAATTTTACATATACCTCCAGGAAATGTACCAATAACAAGTTTATATAGTTTTGTATTTGGATTACTTTCAGGAAATTCAAACATTGTTAGAATAGCTAATCCAAAACTTGAGAATATTTCTTTGATAATTGGGATTTTAAAAAAACTAATTAATAAAAGAAAATTCAAAGAAATAAAAGACTCAAATGCATTTATTGAATATTCGAAAAATGATAAAGTATCAGCATATTTATCAAGTCACACTGACGGCAGGATTATTTGGGGCGGAGATAATACTATTAAAATATTTAAAACATATAATACAAAGCCTAATTGTATTGATATTTTTTTTTCTGATAAATATTCATTATCAACACTTAATTCAGAAAAAATTATTAGATTAAAAGAAAATAAAATGAACGATTTAATTAAAAATTTTTATAATGATGTATTTTTAATGGATCAAAATGCCTGTTCTTCACCACATTTAGTATTATGGATTGGCAAACTGAATAAAAAAGGTATTGATAAATTTTGGACTTACTTAAATAAGTATATTGATAAAAAGTACTCTTTAAATTACTCAATTTCTGCGAAAAGATATAATTTGTTGAATAATTACTTATTGAAAAACCACAATTTTATTTTTGAAAAAAAATTTAATAAAATATTTGTAATTAATATAAAAGATCTTGATAACAATATTACAAAATTAAGAGGTTTTTCAGGCATATTTTTCCAAAAAAGAATATCTTCTTTTGATGAAATAAAATTTTTTCTAAATAGAAAGATTCAAACTCTCACTTACTTTGGTATATCTAAACATATGATAAAGAAATTTTTATTAAGTAAAAACCTTGAAGGAATTGATAGAGTAGTACCGATAGGCCAGGCACTTGATATCGGGTTAATTTGGGATGGTTTTAATATAATTAATAAGTTGACAAGAATTATTGATTTAAAATGAAAAATAAAAAATTAAATAAAACTGAAATAAAAAGATTTCAACAGAACAGATATCCTTATCTAATGGTAGATTTTATAACAAAATTTATACCTGGAGAGATATCAGAGGGTTATAAAGATCTAGAAAAAAATGAATGGTTTTTCAAAGTTCATTGGCCAAAAGACCCAAATATGCCAGGTATGTTACAAATTGAAGCTCTAGTGCAAACTGCTGCATTAGCTATTTTAACTCTTCCTCAAAATAAAGGTAAAACAATGTATTTAATATCCGCAAATAATATAAAGTTCTTTAAAAAAGTGTTGCCAGGAAAAAGATTTAAGATAACTACAAAAGTAATATCTTTTAAAAGAGGAATAGCAGAATGCCAGGGAAAAGGGTTTGTAGAAAACCAAGTTGCTTGCAAAGCAGATTTTAAATTGATATTACCTAATGAAATAAAAAAGTTTAGCAAAAAAATCAAAAAAAAATAATGCCCATATCATCTTCATTATTGAAAAAACCAAGATTACTTAAAAAGTTAAAAGATTTTTATGATTATGTTCAAAAAAACAACGGAAAAGTTGGTGTCAAAACTAGAGGAATAGATCTAAATTTTAATAATGCATGTAATTTGAGATGCAAATATTGTTTTACTAATTCGCCTAAGGGTGATCATGTTAAAGATTATTTAGATTATGGTGCAATTGAAAAGTTAGCAGATGAAGCAGATGAACTAGGTTACTTTGAATTTGATCTTCAAGGTGGAGAGCTATTATTACAACCAAAAAAATTATTTAAAGTACTAGAAGCAATTAAACCTGAGAGATTTTATTTATATTTAACCACTAATGGTTATTTTCTTGATAGATCTATGGCAGAAAGATTAGCTAAGGCGAATGTCAGCAGAGTATCTGTAAGTATAGATAGTATGGATGAAAAAATTCACGATGAAATTAGAGGAAGAAAGGAATCGTGGAAGAGAGCTATTGAAGGTTTAAAACATGTAAAAGATGTAGGTATGGATCCTTATTTAAATATTACAGTTGGTCACTACAATGCTAATACAGATCATTTTAGAGAATTATTAGATTATTCTAAAGATCAAAAATATAAAACTTTACTTAATGTTGCAGTTCCTGCAGGGATGTGGCAAAAAATGGATGAAATAATTTGTGATGATAAAGATAGAGAATATTTAAGAAAAATAAGAAAAGAATATAAAAATTTAGTTAGAAATATATGGAACCCTTTTGACAAAAATAATGAAAAAATTTTAGGATGCACAACTGTCAACAGGCTTTATATAACACCAATAGGAGATGTCTTAGTATGCCCATATGTTCATATCAAAATTGGAAATATTTTTAAAAATTCACTTAAAGAAATAGTTGATTATGGATTTAGAATTAAATATTTTAAAAATCATAGTGATCTCTGTTTGGCAGGCGAAGATAAGGAATTTATTAATAAATTTATGACAAAAAGTGGCCAAACAATTTTTAAACCTGCATTAGCTAGCGATATATTTTCAGAAGACGATTTTGTATAGATTAGATGCTTAAAGGTAAGTTAGCTTTTATAACGGGGTGTCGTTCAGGCATTGGAAATGCAACTTTAAAAATATTTGCACAAAATAGAGCTAATATAATTGCTTCAATTAAAAAAAAAGATAGTAATTTTATTAAAGAATGTAAAAATCTAAGTAAAAAATATAAAGTTAAAATCAAACCAGTTTATTTTGATTTAAATGATGAAAGTAAACTTAAACAAGAAGTTACGAAAGTACTTGTAGATCAAAAAATTGATATACTGGTGAATAATGGTGGAGAGGTTATGAATTCGATATTTATGATGACACCAATAGAAAGTGTTAAAAAACATTTTCAAATTAATTTTTTCTCACAATTGATAATTACACAACTAGTCATAAAAAATATGATAAAAAATAAAAGTGGAAGTGTCATAAATCTTTCTTCAATATCTGCCTATGAAGCAAATGAGGGAAGGTCAGCATACTCTTCCTCAAAAGCTGCTTTAGAAATAGCATCTAAATCAATTTCTAGAGAAGTTGGAAGATTTAACATTAGAATTAATAATATTGCTCCTGGTTTAATAGATACAAAAATGCTTCATTTAAATACACCAAAAGATGCTATTAAGAATAGGATATCAAACACTACTTTAAAAAGACTTGGAAAAGCAGAGGAGGTTGCAAACGCGATTTTATTTTTAGCTTCTGATGAATCCTCATACATGTCAGGTGAAACTTTGAAAATTCATGGAGGTTATTAATTGATAAAAAAATATGAAGAAGAAAAGATAAAAATTTTTTCTCAAAATGTAAAAAAAAATATAGTTCAAATGTCTTTGGAAGCAGGTGCCGCTAGTTCACATTTGGGTGGAGCACTCTCATCAGTTGATATTATCTCAGTGCTTTATTCATCAATAATGAATTTTGATAAAAAAAATTACAATAAAGATAAAAGAGATCGTTTTATTTTAAGCAAAGGACACGCTTGTTTAGTTTTATATTCTGCTCTTGCTGAAAAGGGTGTTATTTCAAAAAAAGAGCTTAAAAGTTTTGAGAAAAACAATTCAAATCTTCCTGGTCATCCAGTGATAAATAGAAAAATTGGGATCGAATTTTCAAATGGTAGCCTAGGTTTAGGATTATCATTAGGTATTGGTGTTGCCTTATCTCTAAAGAAGAAAAAAATTGACTCAAATGTTTATATATTAATTGGAGACGGAGAATGTAATGAGGGATCTGTTTGGGAAGCAGCAATGTTAGCAAGTTCACTAAAAATTGATAATATAACTGCAATAATAGATAATAATGGATTTCAACAAACTGGTAAGAATGATGAAATTTTGAAAGTTGGTAAACTGAATAGTAAATGGAAAAGTTTTGGATGGGAAACTTATTCAATAGACGGACATAATTTGTCAGAAATTCATAAAACATTAAAGTTAAAATCCGAAAGGCCCAAGGCAATCATTGCAAAAACAATCAAAGGAAAGGGATTTTCATTTTCAGAAAATAATAACGATTGGCATCATAAAATTATGACAAAAAAAATATTTAAAAAAGCGATAAGTGAGATAAATAAAGAATGAGTCTAAAAAAAATTAAAATGATCTCGACTATTGGGCAACGTGCAACAGTAGGACTTCATTTACTGGAATTAGCAAAAAAAAACTCAAAGATAATGGTAATTACATCAGATGTATCAACTTCAGCAGGTTTAGATCGATTTAGAAAAAATTTTAAAAATCAATATTTGGATGTTGGAATAGCAGAACAAAATTTAATAGGTGTAGCGGCTGGAATGGCATCGGAGGGATTTGATGTAATAACAACGACTTTTGCTCCATTTCAAACTATGAGGTGTTGTGAACAAATTAAAGTTAATTTAGGATATATGAAAAATAAAGTTATATTAATTGGATTAGCTAGCGGACTTGTTTTAGGTAATTTGGGATATACTCATTGTAGTATTGAGGATATTGGAGTTTTAAGATCGATTCCAAATATTTCAATAGTCTCTCCAGCAGACAGCTATGAAACTATCAAAGCTATAGAAGCGGCATTAAAATACAAAAATTCTGTTTATATAAGAATTACCGGTGGAGCCCCTAACCCCATAGTTTATGAAAATGATTATAATTTTAGAATTGGAAAAACTGTAAAATTAGTAGATGGTAAAGATGTTTGCATTTTTGTTTGTGGCTCATTAACATCTGAAGCCTTAAAGGCACATAAAAATTTACTATTTAAAGAAATAGGTGCAAGTGTAATTAATGTCCATACAATAAAACCACTTGATGAAAAAGAAATAAATGAACATATAAAAGATAAGAAAGCAGTTTTTTCTTTAGAGGAACATAATGTAATAGGAGGTTTAGGTTCTGCTATATCTGAGATAATATCATCTGGGAAATATTCACCACCATTATTTAAAATTGGTATAAATGATAATTATGATAAGGGGGGAAGTTACGAATTCTTAAAAGTAAAAAATAAATTAACAGGAGATTTAGTCACCAAGAAAATTATTAAAGAGTTAAAAAATATAAATTCTTGACAAAAAATTTTTAAACTTTATTTATACAATTCACTTATGTCAAATCTTGCCAAATATAAAGGTGCATTTCTTGAGTCACTATCTTTAAACTCAAAAGTAAAACTGGAGAGTTTAAAATATCAATCAGTTGAAGAATGGGATTCAATAGGTCATATGACACTTATATCAAGTTTAGAAGACAAGTTTAAAATAAGCTTTGAGACAGATGATATTGTAGATTTTAGTTCTTTCAAAAAGGGTATAAAAATTTTAGAGAAGTATAAAGTAAAAATGTAAAAATTTTTGTTAATGCAAAAAATTTCAACTATTACATATCATTATGTTCGACCAATAAAAAACTCTGATTTTTCAAATATAAAAGGCCTTGAATACAAATTATTTAAGAAGCAAATTAAAAATTTAAAATTAAATTTTGATATAATTTCTTATGATGACTTAAAGGATATTATAATTAATAAAAGGGAATATAAAGATAAACTTTGTATGTTAACTTTTGATGACGGTTATAAAGATCATCTAAATTATGTTTTACCTGAATTGGTTAAGAATAATATAAAAGGTTTTTTTTTCCCATCAGTTATATCCACAAAACAATCAAAAGTTTTAGATGTTAATAAGATACAGTTTTTTATTTCAAAGGAACCTGACATAAATATTTTGTATAAAAAGATGTTTAATTTTATTGATGAAATCCAAGGGATTAGAAAAGGACATTTAATTAATAAAATTTTAAATTTAAAAAAAAGATTTACTAAACCAAGTAGAATGTATCATGATAAAGAAACAGTGTTTTTCAAATATTTATTGCATTCGTATTTACCAAAAAATATCAGTGAAAATTTTGTTGATTTAATGTTTAAAAGATATGTCACAAATAATGATAAAAAGTTTTCTAAAGAATTATATATGTCAAAAAATGATTTAAAGAGACTAATTCAAAAAGGAATGTATGTTGGAGGGCATGGAAGTACCCATGTACGTTTAAATGAAATAAGTATTGAGAATCAAAGAAAAGAGATTAATTCAACAATAAAGTTTTTAAAAAGTATTAAAGCGCCTACACATGATTGGATAATGTGTTATCCCTATGGTGTTTATAATAAGTTTACTAAACAAATTCTCACTAAAAAAAATTGTATTGCTGGTTTTACTGCTGAACCAGGCCACTCGTTAATTAAAAGTAAAGGAAATTTCAACTTGAATAGATTTGATACAAACATATTTTTAAATTTTTGATAATATATGTTTAGATATCATTAAATGAAACAAGTTTACTTAAATTTTTTACTCCAAGGGTCTTAAAATTAAGTGGATGCCTATTATTTAACTTATATTGTATTTCAAAAAATTTTGTAAAGTTGTTCATATTTTTTTTAAATCTTTTATTATTTAAATATAATTCTTTCCAAAATATATTCCAATTTTGCTCTTTTCTTACTTTAATCTTTGGTAATAAACCATGAGTCATTCTTGTGGGTCCATTAGGACTGTCTAGATACCAAAATAGTTTTGCAAAAAATTTTTTTTCACTATCTAATTTTCTGTTTTTATTAAAACTAGACAAGTTCCTAAAATATTCAGATTTTTTCTTAAAATTAAATGAACATTTAAGATTAAAATATCTTGAATCAGCAACTAGAAAAGCTGGTATTCCAATTGATGGATATTGGTATCCACAACTACCATTATAAGTTACTACACAATCAATATATTTATATAAATCATTTATATAAATTTGATTATTCAAAAATTTAATATTCTTATTTTTAAAGATAAATTGAGAAAAAAGTTTTGTTACAGATAATTCTTTTCTATAGAATTTTTCACTTGGATGGACCTTAATAATCCAATTAATGTTATTTAATTTATCGATACATTTTAAAGTATCAAGAAACCATTCTAAAGGAGTTTCAAAAGATGACCATTCAGAATTGAAAATGTTATCTTGCAATGCGTTTGGAAGAATAAGAAAAGTAGGTCTAGCTTGATTAAATTGAAAAAAATTATCAAAATCTTTTTTGTTATTAAAATTAATTGTTTTTTTTTTATTTTTTACTAAAACTCCACGACTATTTATAAAAGGTTCAGAACCTATTCTTTTTATTGGATCATTTTTTTTAAAGAATTTATTAACAAGTAAAACTAATTTTTTTCTATGGTATTTTAATAAATAATTTACCAACTTATAAGAAAACTTTCCTCGATGACTATATAAATATCGTTTGTTTTTATAAATTCTAACGTGATAATTATGAAGACTTTCACCGTGTCTAGCATAAACTTTTACTTTATTTTTCAGACATTGATGAAAAAAAAGTTTATGTGGTATAAACTGCACCTCACCCATTACACAATGATTAAACTTTGATTTTTGAAATAATTTTTCAAAAAAATCAACAGTATCTATGGAATCTGAAATACAAAGGTATAGTGAAAAATTAAATTTGAATTTTTTTTGCTTAGATAAATTTCTAGTGTAATGTTCGTACGCTGATTTACCAACCTCAATTCCTTTATACTCAAGTTTCAATAGCTTTTTAAGTGTATTACATTTTTTTGAGAGTTTAATTGAAAAAAAAAAGTTTAATATTTTTTTAAAAAAGTTTTTTTTTTCTAAGTATATAAAATTCTCAATTCCAAAACTTTTTGCAATTAATTTTGATTTAAAGTCATATTTCTTTACAAGACCAATGCATTTTCCTGAGGTAAATGAACTAAGATCTCGAGCAATAAGACAATTTAGCATATTATATTCTGGAACGTGTCCAACAGTTAAATCAACTAAAATAAGCTCTTTATTTTTACAATTATTAGTTTTGATTAAAAATTTGTTATTTTGTAGAAATTTATTGGTATTCTTATCTCTAAATGGGTAGCAGTCTTTATTAAAAAAATAATTGATTAATCGAAATAAAGAAAAGTTAATAAAAAATTGATATATATACCTATGTAAAAAAAATATTTCTAAAAATTCAAGGATAATCAGCTTTAATAAATATGTAATATTTTGCATTTTATTCTGTGTAATTCATAATAAATGATAGGCCTGTTAAATTACTATAGACTTATGCCACATTTGAATCATATATATATGAAAATAAATTAATATAATAAAAATTTTAATATTTAAACTAAATTGCAAAAATATTTAAAAAAAATTCTTTACCCATTAAGACAAGA
>CESW01265355.1_pt1 | contig 10311 bp, 9 predicted proteins | sample 531171 | NCBI WGS metagenome assembly CESW01 (sample SAMEA2621859, study PRJEB7988) | marine metagenome | biome: marine biome (ENVO:00000447); feature: surface water layer (ENVO:00002042); material: "saline water (ENVO:00002010), including plankton (ENVO:xxxxxxxx)" | depth 5 m
TTTTATCCCCTCTTCCATACACGTCATAAAGCCTTATTGACACTACTTTTACTCCGTCAAGAGCAAAATGCTTAATGCATTCTTCTGCACTGGTTTTAGTTGCTGAATAAATATCTGAGGGATTGAATTCTAAATCTTCATTGAATTGCCAATAAGTGCCAAACATAAATACTTTACTTTTTATGGAAAATTTTTTTACTGAACTACATACTATCGCTGGCAAACCTATATTCGACAGAATAATATCGTGCATGTTACTTGGAATATCATCGTATTCGATAAGCGATCCACATATAAAAACACTTTCAATCTTATGATTCATTAATATATTCTTTAAATCAGTTAAAAAAAGGTTTAATTTGTTAGGGCGAAAACTTAGCGAAATAACTTCTTGTTCATGTTTCAAAAGTCTATTCGTTAAACTTTCTCCAAGAAAACTGTTTTTTCCAATAATCAAATATGTTTTTTTTTCTTGAGAAGGCATATCAATTTTTTAGTTAAATAAAATAGAATGAATGAGTATAAATTTTCAGAATTTATTAAAATATTTATCAATTTGCTTGCTTGTTAGGTCTCCAATATGTTCGCCTTCTTCAAAGGCAATATACCATTCCATTAATTCATTTAAAGTTTCTTCAATGCTTATTCTAGTAGACCAATCAAGCTTATCTTTAGCTTTCGTGCAGTCCAAACTCAAATAAGAAGCCTCATAAGGATGTTGGTTTTGATCTAATTCCCAATCTACATTAGAAGGCCATATGCTTTTTAGATAATCAGCGATCCATTCTACAGTTTTTATATTTTCTTCTTGCGATCCAAAATTCCATGCTCCTGAGAAATCTTCATTTTTTGAAAAAAAAAGTTTCTCAGCTAAAATTAAATATCCGTGTAGCGGCTCTAAAACAAATTGCCAAGGTCTTACGGCTTTGGGATATCTTATGATTGGCTTTTCCCCTTTTAAAAAATTAATTATTAGATCCGGTATTAATCTATCAGTTGACCAATCTCCGCCGCCTATAACATTTCCTGCCCTGACGCTAGCAAGCTTAATGTCTTTATAACTACTATTTTTTGAATCAAAAAATGAATCTCTGTAACATGAAGTGATTAATTCAGAACAGCCTTTGCTATTACTGTATGGATCTGAACCTCCTAAAGGAGCATCTTCTTTAAAAGATAAAACTTCATCTCTGTTTTCATAGCATTTATCACTTGTTACATTAATTGCAGCAGAGATATGTTTACATTCTTTAATTCCATCAAAAAAATTAACTGTTCCCATGATGTTTGTAGAGTAAGTTTCATAAGGATCAATATACGATTTTTTAACTAGCGCTTGAGCAGCTAAGTGAAAAGCTATTTCACAATCAGATTCTTTGATAGATTTTAAAAAGAAATCTCTATCTCTAATGTCTCCAAAGATACAATTTGTAGAGTTTTCTAAATTAAGAGACTTAAATAAGTTATTTCCTTTTTCAGGTGGAAGTGCGTATCCAATAACTTCTGCCCCCATTTTTTGTAACCAAAACGAAAGCCAGCTTCCCTTGAATCCAGTATTACCTGATATGAATACTTTTTTTTTGTTCCAAAAATCCGAATTAATATTCACCATACTTTCCACGGCGCTTTTTTTGATTTCCATAGACCATCAAGATAATTTTTATCTCTCAAAGTATCCATTGGTTGCCAAAAACTGTTGTGAAAATAAGCTTTCATGTTTCCCTCTGAAGCTAGTTTTTCCATAGGACCTTGCTCCCAAACCGTTGAATCATTTTTTATATAAGAAAGAACTTCATATGAAAGAACAAAAAAACCTCCATTAATCCAAGATCCATCTCCTTCTGGTTTTTCCTTAAAATTTAAAATTTTGTCTTCTTTTATCTCTAGGGCTCCAAATCTTGCTGGCGGCTGAACAGCAGTTGTGGTGGCGAGACTATTTGAGGATTTATGAAAAGATATTAATTTATTTACGTCTATATTAGATAAGCCATCGCCATAAGTAAGGCAGAAATCTTCATTTTTATCTAAATATTCATTCACTCTTTTAATCCTTCCGCCAGTCATAGTTTCTTCTCCAGTGTCAACTAAAGTAACTTTCCATGGTTCAGAATAATTTGTATGAGCAGTCATTTTGTTACTATTCAAATCAAATGAAACATCTGACATATGTAAAAAGTAATTAGCAAAATACTCTTTTATTAGATAGCCTTTATATCCGCAACAAATAATGAAATCATTAAGCCCATAAAAAGAATAAGTTTTCATTATGTGCCATAAGATTGGTTTTCCTCCAATCTCAATCATAGGTTTAGGCTTTAACGAAGTTTCCTCAGAAATTCTTGTTCCTAATCCACCCGCTAAAATTACTACCTTCATAGATTTTCTCTTATATATTTAATATTGGTTAGTTTAAAATTTCCATGTATTGGCAAGCTTAAAAGCTCTTTATCTGAAACCCAAGCAAAACCTTTCTCATTAGCTTGATCAAGATAATTAAAAGCTTTTAATTTTGGAAGAGCTATTGGGTAATGAATACCTGTTTCTACGCCCGCGTCTAAAAGCTTACTCTTAATTGCTTCTCTATTTGATGTTCTTACAACAAATAAATGAAAAACATGTTTTACAGATGAGCTGGTTTTAGGCAAGGTTAATTCATTTATATCCTTGAGACATGAAATATATTCATCAGCCACAATAATACGGTGGTCAGTCCATTCTTCTAAATAATCTAACTTAACATTTAATATTGCTGCCTGAAGATTATCCAATCTTGAGTTCCTCCCTTCAAATTCGTGATTATATTTTGAAAGCCTCCCGTGGTTAGCTATTTTTTTACATTTTAAAAATAAATTTTCATCATTTGTAGAAATTCCTCCCGCATCTCCATAAGCTCCGAGATTTTTTCCCGGATAAAAACTCCAACATCCTATATGTCCAATTCCTCCAACTTTTTTTCCTTCAAATTCTGCTCCGTGAGCTTGAGCGCAGTCTTCTATAATTTTTAAAGAGTATTCATCTGCAAGATTAAGTAATGATCTCATTTGACATGGGTGTCCATATAAATGAACCGCTACTATTGCAGAAGTATTTTTATTGATTCTTTTTTTTAAGTCTTCAATGTTTATAGTATAGTCATCTGGATTTACATCGCAGAAAACTGCCCTAAAGCCCATTCTGGAAACGGCCTCAGCTGACGAAATAAAACTATTTGCTGGAACAATAATTTCACTTCGTTTTGGCAAATCTAAGGCCTCAATGGCAATTTCTAGGGCATCGGTTCCGTTTCCAACACCAAGAAAATAATTTACATCTTGATAATTTTTAAATTTTTCTTGAAAAGCTTCTATGCTGCTTCCACCAATAAAAGCAGAATCATTAATTACATCAAAAATAGTCTTATCAATATTTTCTTTAATTGATAAATATTGTTCATGAAGATCTAAAAATTTAATTTTCATACTTACTTGGTTAATAATCCTATTTTGACTGCAGGGTTTCCAGCAAAAATACAATTTTCTGGGACATCTTTTGTAACTACTGAACCGGCTCCTACTAAAGCGTTTTTACCTATCTTTATGCCTGGCAATATTGTTGAATTAGCTCCTATTATTGCGTTTTCTGAAATGATTGGTCCTTGTAATTTCGATTTTGATTCTAGACGATTTGGAAATTTAGAATTTGTCAAAACCACATTTGGTCCAACCCAAGAATTTTTTTTTAATTTAGAATATTCTGGTATAAAAACCTGAGAATGGATCCTCACACCGTCTTCTATTTCTATATGATGCTCTATTACGCTTAAAGTGCCTATAGACACATCATTTCCTATAATATTATTTTCTCTTATATTTACTTTATTTCCTGTCATAAAGTTTCTTCCGATCTTATTTCCAGAGTAAATGTAAGTTCCTGATCTAATAAGTGAATTTTCTCCAATGTATGTTTTTTCTAAATCATCTTTTACTGAAATGCCAATATAGCAATAGTCTTCAACAACGACATTTGAATCAAAAAAAACATTTTTTGAAATAATAAAATTGTTACTATTTTCAACCATCTAATTTCTACCTAATTTTGATTTTTTTGAACAAGAATCGATAAATACTTCTTTTCTTGTTTCTATAGCCTCATATATTGCATTTATAAGCTCCAAACTTTTTCTTCCTTCTGCTCCATCAACTTTATTAGGAGTGCCATTATTTATGCAACTAACAACGTTTTCATAATAAGATTTATGCCCGAAACCATAGACATTAGGAGGATTTTCCGAAAAGTTATCTAAAATATCTTCATCGCTTTTCTTCATATCTTTAAAACTCCATGTTTTTATTTTATTCACGGAAAAACCTTCTATAACAACGCTGCCTTTATCTCCCATCAGGGAAAGAGAACCTTCTAAGTCGTTAGGTCTCGAAGCTGTAGTTGCTTCTATAATACCAAGAGCTCCGCTTTTGAATTTTAAAATAACAGCAGCTGTGTCTTCTACTTCAATATCTGCTAAGGCAGTTATAGATTTTGCTAGGACAGATTCAACTTCTCCTAACATCCACTCTAGTAGATCTACATGATGACTAGCCTGATTAGTTAAAACTCCTCCATCCATTTTCCAAGTACCTCTCCAATTGTCTTGATCGTAGTAAGATTGATGGCGAGCCCATCTAATTCTTACTGTTCCTAAAAAAATTTTTCCTAATCTATTTTGCTCAACTGCCTCTCTTAATTTAATAACAGGTAAATTGAATCTGTTTTGCTTAACAACGAACAATTTACAATTGTTTTCATTACATGCTTTGATCATTTCATCAGCATCTTCAATGGTAAGAGCCATTGGTTTTTCAACTACAATATCTTTCTCATATTTTGCAAGATTAATTACGTTCGAAGCATGGTTGCCGCTAGGAGTAAGGACTACTATCACGTCAATATCTACCTCAGTCATCATTTCGTCCATATCCTTGAAAAATGGAACATTATATTTTTTTGCTAGTCTTTTAGCTTTTTTTAATTCTACATCGCAAACAGCTACTAGTTTTGCTTCAGATATTTCGTTGTTTCCCAACAATTGAGAATGTCTTTCAGATATTCGACCGCATCCAATTAAAGCAAAATTAAGCATCTTTAAATCTTTCGGTAATAATTTGACTATATAAATTTTTTTCTATTTGTTTAGAAAGATTATTATTATGCCAAAGAAGACTGAATTTACCTCCAAATCTTTTACAGTTATCTCTCAATAATTTAGTTACCTCCAAAACTTTATCATTATTTAAGTTCATATATTTTTTTGAAAACATAGATACTTCCATTGCAATCAGAGGCTTTATTCTTATATCCAATAACTCGTTATTTAAAACGTCAAAAGCTGGATATTCAAAAGAAGTTCCAGCTCTAAAGCCAACTTTATCCGCATATCCCATTGAACTATCTATTTTTACTCCGATATCATTCAAAATTCTTAAGGTTTTAGATTGATTCCATCTTAAAAAATGCATTCTAGTTTGATACCTAAATTCTATATTTTCTTTATCACAAATTTCTTTCAAAGAAACTAACTCTTTTTTAATCATTTGTTTATTTTCAAAAGAATCATAGCTGGGATGCAATCCAATGTAATGTCCTCTTTCCGATATTCTTTTCATAAGAGAAATAATTGGTTTATCAAATATAGAATATTCTGGATCAAGTTTTTTATTCGAATTTCCACAAACAAAATAAAAAGTACTTTTTAGTCCTAATTTTTCTGACTCACTCATTATCCAATCAAAAGTATTTAAAGGATCATTCATAGATAATTCGTTTTTGGATATGAAAGAAACGCAAGAGCCAAATAAAGCGCTTTTATAATCCTTTCTTTTGAAAAGATCCCCGGCAATAAACTTTAATCTTGAAGCTGGAGATTTAAAAAAAAAATTACTTGGGTTATCAACATCATGAGATAGATCTAAGGAGTAATTATTTGTTTTTAGCTTTTCATTTGGCCATGTCTTTTTAATTACTTGAGACAAGATATCCAACCATTCATCTACAATGGGTCTAAATAGATATCCGTGTTTATCTGCATGTGATTGAGAAGCTGAAAATCTATTATGCTCATCTAATTCATGATGATAAATTTCCTCCTGCCTAGTCAACTTCCAAAACAACAAACCCAATATATCGTAATTAAAAAAATAATGATTTTCGGATTTATGAATTATTTTGTCGTTTTTTTCTAATTTTTTTGCTCCTATCAAAGGTAAATTTTTTTTTAAAGGCATTTGCCAATCTTTGTTATTTTTCCATAATGAATAGGATAAATTTTTTTCACCCTTTGAAAACGTTTTTGAATCTGAAACTATATAAATTCGATTTTTGCTATTTCTAATAGATAGAGAAATTGAATCATTTAGTTCTTTATTAATGGTAATCTTAAAACCATATCTTTCCTCTAAAATTTGTTCCATCCATAAAACTTGTTCTTGCGTGTACATCATTTTTTCAAACTTTTTTTTGCTGCTGCAAATAATCTATAAAACTTAGAGGGAGTTTTTTCAATTAAAAAATAAGGAAATTGTTTAGCTCCAAAAGCTCTAATGAATTTTTCTATAGGTTCTATCATGGAACCCTCAAAATCAAACTTTTCAGTTTTATCTGAACAATATTTAATTGCTTCCCATAGGCAAAAACTTGTTGCGCCACTACCTCTGAGATCTGGATCGCCTCCTCCTAATAAATAATAAGCTGATTTTTTATCCCAGATGATAAATACGCCTGCATGAAAATTACTATGCTTATCTTTTGCCAAAAATAATTTACCTGAATTTCTTAATAACGTCTCTGAGTAAATGTTCCTAATAGATTTATCACTATAGGGCGAAATCATTCCTTGTCTTTCAAAAACAAGTTTATTTAAGTTAATAAAGTCTTCAATATTTGGATTCTCATCGATAACTAAATTATGTTTTTTTTGAGCCTTTTGAATGTCGCTTTTTATGTTTGGTTTTATTGAAGACCATATTTCATCAAGTTTGCATTTGTAATCTAAAACATAGGTGTACTTTGTAGTTTGTTTAAAATCTTTCCAATAAAAAGGAAGCCAGTTTTTATATAAGTAATTCCAGCACTGAGAAAATTTATGAAAATTTGGAAGTTTTGAAATTAATTCAGTCATAACTGCCTTATCTATTGATAATTTATTAGAGTCTTTAATATCAGGATAAACGATCCAAGGACCTAAAAACTGAGTTAAAGGTGGCATCTTAATAGTTTTAAAAAAAAATTTTTTTGATATTGAATATGGCATCACTCCAATAATTTCATCGTTTTTTTTTGCTACTACTGCCTCCCAATTTTCTTGGCCAGCTAATGCATCTAACCACCAAGGCTGAAAAAAGATGGGTAAATATTCCTTTTCGCTATAATCTTTATAAAGGCTTTTCATTTAATATTTTTAAAGCCTCATTATAAACCTCATCTACCGTTAAAGAACCCATACAATAATCTTTAGGATATTCTTCGTTTAACTCGTCTTCAGTTTTTTTAAAACTATACATTGCATTAAAGGAATCATTTTTTGAGAAAAGAATTTTTGCATTTGAGGATAATGGTTTTGTCCTTGAATAATCTGTGGGCCCATAAAGAGCAAGAAGTTTTTTATTTAAAGCGCTTGCAATATGCATTACAGCGCTATCGTTAGCTATTATCAATTCCGCACCATTAATTATGTTACATAAATCTGAAAAATCTGATGAACCAGCAAGAATTTCAACATTAGAAATTAAATTAAATTCGCTAGAATTGAGGATTCTTCCTTCCTCTTTATCTCCAACAAGAATTAATTTGTAATTTTTAAAATTATTAATAATTTTTTTTGATAATTCTAAATAATTTGAAAATGGCCAGTTTTTTGGAGATGGTGCTCCATTCCTTGAAATAGGTTGGAAAACTATAAATTTTTCTGGAAGAGATATGGTATTTTTTTTAAAAGATACAATAGTCTCAGTATTTTTATGATCTGCAAACTTGTATTCATTAATTGAACTATCTAAAAGATCAACATTAAGTTGTATTTCATGGGTTCCCTTAGTAACAGGAACCCAATTAATATTGTTTAAAAAGATTTTAAAAAAAGCTCTTAAAAAAGTTTTTTTTATTGTTTTTTGAAATGGGTTTGTATGAGAATAGATTTGTGATTTTCTGAAAAAGAAGTTTGAACCAAAAACAATAAAATTTGGAGAAGCATCGAATGGTAAAAAAATGAGATCATAATTTTTTTTCGAAAGATTTCTAAGAAAAATTTGCTTTTTTAAAAATGAATTTTTTGGATCAAGCCACATGACTTCATTTATATAGTTTGTGTTTGCGAGCACCTTTTCAGCTCCCCATGGAAGTCCGCATAACAAATCTATTTTGCATTCAGGGTATAGATTTTTTATTTCGCGAATAAAAGGAGTTTTTAAAATAAAGTTGCCTAAGCCAGTGTATGACGAAATTAAAATCCTTTTTTTCATTTATTTTTCTATCGACTTAAATATCAAATCAAATCTATACCATGAATCAGAAGGTAAAATTTCAACTGAAGTATCTGGTCCTTCATAATGCTTTTTTAAAGTTTTGGCATCCCACCAAAAACTATTCTTATCATAGTTTTTCTTTTTTTTTATCAAAATGAGGATTAGTCGAGCCAAGAATAATGTGTAATTTAAAAAAGAAAAGTTTTTTGGTTTTAAATGTTTTTTTCTATATCTGATATCTGGGATGGACATATGGACTATGAACCCATTCGGGTTAAGAATAAATTGAAGACTTTTTGATAGGTTGATGCTTGAAATATGATCAAAATATTGAATCAAAGAAAAAGAAAAAATTAAATCAAACTTACCCAAGCCTTGAAAGCCATCGATTATATTTAAATTATAATAAGAGGTATTTTCCAAAGAAAAATCTTTCTTCGCTGTCTTTATATTCTGTGAAGAAATATCAATTCCAATAAATTCTATCTCTGGATAACGTTTTGCAAAACTAGATAAAACCTTTCCTTCACCGCAACCTACATCTAGAATTCTTTTCACTTTATTATTATTTAAAATTTCACCAATTCTTAACTCATAGTGAGTCAAGTGTTCATCGACCACGTTTTTTATAGAGTTTCTAAGTAAATTTTCATTAGATCCGTTAAAAAATTTTTTTAATGATTCCCAATTTTGCATATTTAATAGGTTATAGATATTTTTCAAAACCTAAAATATTTTCATCCGAAAACATATTCTTATAATCATATAAAGTATGTATTGGTTTTAAATACTTGTCATTTAAGTTATTAGAATTGAGAGTTTTTAATTTTTCAAGATTAATTTCATGTGCCAACCCATCCCGTGAGATAGCTTCCAAAAAGTTAAATGGTGTGACAAGGTACCAAAGAGGAACATTTAAATACATCATTTCTAAAGCGAAAACAGTTTGAGTGAAAGCTATAATGTCAAAATCTTCAAGTTCTTTGTTTGAAATTTCAGACTTAAATTCTGCTTTTTCTTGCACAATCTTAGAGTAAGACAAAAAATCATAATCCTTTTCACCATCTGGTCTCAATTTAATCGTGATCTTCCAGCCTAGTCGAATAAATTCTTCTAAAAATTTTGAAATTTCTATGTTATCCGATAGAAATTCATAAGGGATCAAAATTTTCAAATTATTAGGATCTAACTTTCTTTCTCCTCTAAAATTTTGATAGTCAATTTTTTTATTAAGATGAGGGCCAACTAAGGTATTAGATTCTTCATATTTATTTGAATTATTTAATAAAAATTCTCTCCAGTATTTTCCCCATGTAATCAATTTATCAGGAACTAAATTACAAAATTCTTTTGGTATTCCATATCCAATCCAGCCGGAATGAAAATGAGTTAAAGGTCCATGTTGAATTGAAATAACTTCATTATTTAAAGATTTAAAAGCCAGTAACAAACCAAGACATTCCTCAACCTGATCTATCGTTACCAATTTGCTAATATTTTTCTTCAAAAAATATTTTTTTAAGTACTTTGCCTCATTAATAATGTTAGAACTTCTTACATTTATTTGGTTTATTAATTTAATTAATTCATCCCTTGAAAAAAAATCCATAATTTCATCTGGGAATTCTTTAATCTCAAAGTTTTTATTTATAATACTAGATGATTCATATCTTCCCTGAACAAAAATACTTTTATCAAAAAAGAGCCTTAACAAAGACGATTTTGAGAGTTTCTCTGTTCTTTTGAAATTTTTAGACTTGAAAATTTCTTTAAATTTTTTAAACCTGAAGCCTTCAAATCCATCATCATTCAATAAAAA
>CESW01022840.1_pt1 | contig 10308 bp, 8 predicted proteins | sample 531171 | NCBI WGS metagenome assembly CESW01 (sample SAMEA2621859, study PRJEB7988) | marine metagenome | biome: marine biome (ENVO:00000447); feature: surface water layer (ENVO:00002042); material: "saline water (ENVO:00002010), including plankton (ENVO:xxxxxxxx)" | depth 5 m
GGTAGAGCCAATGAATTTCACACTGATTCCCCACCAAACTTCAGTACGTATAAAAAATATATCTAATTTTATTCAATGTCAATAACCTATTGATTAGATTATATTTTTAATTTTTTTTGAAGTATAAAATTTAGTGTTATTTCATTCCACAAGTATTGCCCGTAATCTTTTTTATTTGACCTATAACTTTCCAATTTCTCATAAAAAAAATTTTTGTTTAAAAGATAATCATCATTTATTTTGTTTAAAATTTCCTTATTAAAAATAATTTTTTGTTTGGGAAATGCAAAACCATGTTTTGGCCTGTATTTTAACGCAACAGGGAGATCTTTTTTAAAATGTTTTTTTAAAAATATTTTTTTTCTTAAAAAGGAGTAATTATTTTTCAAATTTAAAGCAAAATTAATTATAGATTTTGATAAGAAAGGAGATCTATATTCAATTGAATTAAACATGCTCGCTTTGTCTACTTTTGACAATACTGAAGCTAAATAGAATTTAAGAAAATATTGTTGAGAACTCTTCATTTTATCGTTATTTTTTTTAAAAAGTTTCTCACTTTCTAATACTAAATCGTCAAAGTTGGCTTGATTATTGGTCAATTCTTTAATTTCTTTAGGAGTTAAACTACTCATCCATGCCTGACATAATTTATTTTCATCATAATTTAGATATTCAAAAAATTTTTTTATTTTAAATGATGCGCTCATGTATCTTTTTGATGATGGTAAAAGATTTAACAATTTATTAATATATTTTACTATAAATCCAGGCAAAATTTTTTTTGTTGTTAAAGCCACCCTGTAAGCATCAAAAATTATGTACCCAAAAAAATTCTCATCACCACCATCACCACCAACTATAACTTTAGTTCTCCTTTTTTTATTTATTTCTTTTAAAAGTGAATATGTCGCTAAAATTGAGCAATCTCCTATTGGTTCATCAATTTTATCTATAATATCAAAAAAGTTATCGTGATATTCTCTATCTGATAATTTGAAAATAGTTGTATCAAATTCATCAAAATTTTTTATATATCTACTTTCATCAAAAGATTTTTCATCAAACCCAAGCGTGTAAGTAGAAATTTTCTCTTTTGAAAAATTATTTATATATTTAGAGATAAGATAGGAGTCTATTCCCCCACTTAATAAAACACCAAACCCAACATCAGAAGTTTTATATTCTTTTATTTTTTTATTAAAAATTGATTGAAAATCCTTATTATCATCAAAAAAAATATTAAAGTCCGGTCCTTCAGATAAATCCCAATATATTTCCTTTTTTAATTTTTTATTTGAAAAATTATACTTAATGATCTCTCCAGCTCTTACTTGATTAATTTTCTTATACAAGGAATAAGGTGCTGGAATATGAGAATAAAGCAAATATTGTCCAATAGCATCTTTATTTATTTCCTTTTTAAGACCATTGCACAAAAAAATAGAGTCAGATTTACTAGAAAAACAAAATTTTTCATCTTCGTGGTAATAGTATAATGGTTTTTGTCCCATATAATCTCGGCAAAGAATTATAGTTTCCTTCTCTATATCGTAAATACACACTGCCCACATTCCATCAAAAAAGTTAAAACACTTATCACCCCAATATAAGTATGCTTTTAGTACAACTTCAGTATCAGAGTGTGTTTCAAACTTGATATCTTTTTTTAACAAATAATCTCTTATTTGATTAAAATTGTAGATCATACCGTTATAAACAATAACAAATTTTTTATCTTCTGAAAAAATAGGTTGGCTACCGTGTTCGACATCAATTATTGAAAGTCTATTATTTCCAATAGTTACTTTATCATTAGTAAAATAGTCAAAGTAATCAGGACCTCTAAAATTTTGATCTTGAGACATTTTTGTAATTAAATTTTTATCTTGAAATCCTGAGTATCCGAAAATTGCACACATATAGTAATAGTAGTAAAAGCATGGTTTATAACATCTTATTGATAATTTAACTAATATATTGCTATAGTTTAAGTATAAATATATTTACAAATTTAAGATATTTGTTAAAGAACGGTTATGAAAATACTTCTAATGTGCAAAGAAATGATTGGCTACGAAAGAACCGCTATAATGGTTCTAGGAAGTAAATTAAAACAATCAGGCCATGAAGTAAAAGCAGCAGTTCTTAGTAGACCACTAACAACAGAAGAAAAAAAAAAAAGAAAAAATAAAAAATCTGAGCCAAAATTTCCTTTACATTCCGATGCATATGTACCTGATGATGCAGAGGAAGTATGGAAAAATACGAACCTAGAGAGCGGATTATCAAAACCTAAAATTAATGTAGAGGCAAAATACAATGAGGCTTTAATAAAAGCGTTGTCTTTTCAGCCTGATGTTGTCGGATATAGCGTAATGACAGGTGAACATTATGACATTATAGAGTTTAACAAAGTTCTAAAGGAGAAAATGAATTTTATCTCGGTAATGGGTGGTCCACATCCGACATTCAATAAAACAGTCCTAGAGGAAAAAGGTATTGACGCTATTTGCACAGGCGAGGGCGATACAGCTTTTGATAATTTTATTGGCAGACTTAAAAATGGTGAAGATTATTGGTTGACTAAAAGTTTTCATGTTAAGTATAAAGGTGAAATTTACAAAAATGGTCTTGCACCACTTGTAGATGAATTGGATGACCTGCCATATCCAGATCGTGATCTTTTATATGATGCTGATCCAAGTTTAGCAGAGGTTGGTTTAAAATCTTTTGTTGCAGGAAGAGGATGCCCCTACAAATGTAGTTATTGTTTTAATAAACAATACAACGAAAATTATAAAGGGCTTGGGAAAATAATCCGTGCTAGATCACCAGAAAAGATGATAAGAGAAATTGAAGATGTACTTAATAGATATCCTCTCAACATGGTAAATATGAATGATGATGTTTTTATGTTAAAACCTAATGGATGGATTGAGGAATTTGCTAGGTTATATAAAAAAAGAATAAATTTGCCCTTTAGTAGTAACGTTAGAGCAAGTTCAGTTAAAGAGGAAGATATAATTGCTTTAAAAGATGCAGGTATGACACATGTTTGGATGGGAGTCGAATGTGGTGATGAGAATGCTGCTAATGAAATTTTTTTAAGAAATACTACTAATGAAACCATAATTAGAGTAAATAACTTATTTGTAAAACATGGAGTAAAGGTAAATACTTTTAACATTATGGCTTTACCTACCGAAAACGCATTTGATGTAGATTTAAAAACTTTAGATTTGAACTTAATTTTAAAACCAAACTTTGCATCTTTTGGATTACTTTATCCTTTTCCAGGAACTGCTATTGCTAGAATGGCAATTTCTAGAGGATATTTTGAGGAAGATAAGGACACATTGTATTTAGACTCAAATAAAAATCAGTCCATGTTAAAATTTAAAAGTGATTATGAAAAAACAAAAATCGAAAACTTACAAAAATTAGCAGGTATTTGTGTAGATTTTCCTTTTTTAAGACCTATCATACCCTTTCTTTGTAAGCTTCCACTTACTAAGCTTTACCATTTTTTATTTTATGTTCACTTAGGATATAGCCACAAAATTAAGTCTCAACCTATAAAAATTAAAACTTTATTGAAAGAAATTCCTATTTACTTCAATTATTTTAAAAATCTAGTTTTTAAATCATAATCTTAAAAATTTAATCAATATTATTTTTTTATTCATCCCATTAATATCTATGATACTATTCTTTAGTATATATTTTAATTATGTTTTGATAAATATTTTTTAAGTTTAAAGCACTCTTTTTATTTCTTGTATATTTAATGTTTTTTTATAAATTGCTTTAATAAAGTTTTTTTAATACATTACACATTTTTAAAGCAAAAATGCTTCTATTTTTATTTTCTGAATAATTTTTTAGTTTATATAACACATAAAAGATCATTTTTTTCAATGGGTCGTCTTTAAAAGATAAAAAATTAGTATTATTTATTTTGTGAATTCTTATATTTGACTTAATACTATAAAAAAAATTAAAAGTTTTATTATCAAAACTTAATTGAAATTTTAAACCCTTACAATCTTGTTTTTTGATCCTAATCTTTCTGTTCCTTAATTTATAATAAATTAAATATGCATCATGATAAAATAATCTTTCTATTAACGAAGAGTTTTTTCCCTGATCTTTTTTTTCTCTTTGAATAAAATTATTCAATTTAAAAATAATTTTTTTATTTTTAAACATTTCAACATCATCTACATAAAGCATAACATTATTTTTTTTTGCCAAGTTATAAAGCTTATTTGCTTGTTTTATATTTGTAGTAAGAGGTTTTTCACAAAAAACGTTAACTTTTTTTTCTAAAAAAAATTTACATATTTTATAATGGGTGTTATTAGGAGTTAATATAAAAATCCAGTCTACATTTGGTGAGCATTTTTTATAATTGGTATTTTTACCAATGATATATTTAACAGATGAATATTTTATAAGAATTTTTATAACTTTTTTACCCCATCTGCCTCTTCCAATAACTCCCACAGATTTTGTTTTCTTTATATTTTTCATTAATCAATAAAATTCATACAATACTTTTATAATGATATAAGTTTTCTAAATATATATTATAATTTTGATAAAAATTCATTATGGTCAAAATAACTATTTTAATTCCATTTTACAATGAAGCTGGAAATATTGTGAGACAATTAAAAGATATTCTTTTAACTATTAAAAAAATCGAAAATTGTGATTTCCATATTGTTTTAGTTGATGATGGTTCAACAGATAATAGTTCGTTTGAAGTAAAAAGGTTTATTAGCGAAAACGATAAAGGGATGTTTACTTTAATAGTTCACGAGAAAAATTTTGGAAAAACAAACGCATTCATTTCGGCTTTTGAAATAATGAAAACTGATTATGTAATATTTATGGATGGAGATTATCAAGATGATCCTAAAGAAATTCCGTTAATTGTCGAAAAAATTTTAGCTGGTTATGAAATAGTAATTGGTAACCAAGAAAAAAATCCTGATTTCATTAAAAAATTAGCAGCTATAACTTATAGATATTGGTTAAATAGATTTTTAAGAACCAACGTTTTAACTCTTAGCCCTCAGTTTTATGCAATTAAATTTGATTTTTTAAAAGGTATTAAATTGTTTAAAAACGATCATAGATATTTAGTAATAATTGCGTTATATAAAAAAGCTAAATTTTGTGAAATTAGTGTAAAATATCTCTCAAGAGAACATGGAGAGTCAAAGTTTAGCAAATTTAAAATAATAGGGGCAATTTTTGATACTTATAAATTACTCTCTCGATTAAAAAAAGGAATGTATTAAAAGTAGTATTGATTTTTAATTTTTTTAATGTAATCGAATAAATTTTGTAGTTATGGAAGATTATTTTTTTGAAAATAAAAAGTTAAAAGCAATTTTAACAACTTGGCTTGATCAAGAGTATCAAGAAACTTCTAAATTTAATTTATTAAATGAAGTACTTAAAAAAGAATATCTAAATATTGTGTCGCTATTAAAACTTGGCAATAAGGAAGAATTATTTATAAAAAATTCCTATTATGAAATGTCCACTTATGTTATTCATAAATTTTCAAATAATCCATGGATTTTACAAAGTGAAATATTAGATCACCTTAAAATTGATAACAGCATTCTTTTAATTCTAAATGATATAATTAGATCTTCAAAATTATTTCAAAACATTATTCTTAAAGAGGGAATAGGAAAAAAATATTGGAACTCTATCATTCCTTTTGCAAAAAATACTGATTTAGTTCTTGATAAAAAGACTTCTTTACCTAAAAGAATAGTAATTTTTCCCGGAGTATCATGTATGTTTTTTTGTGGATTTTGTGGAAGAAATCAATCTGCCAAATACCCAATGTCATCTGTGGGAAATGGCACAAAAATGTTTAAAAATCTTTTTGAAGAAACAAAAAATAATACTCTTTATTCTATAGGTGGTGGTCTAGAACCAACAACTAATCCCCAGTTAGGTGAAATTATTGAACTAGCAAACAAAAATAATATTAGAATGCCTTTAATAACCAATGGGTATTCTTTAACAGAAAATTTTGTAAAAAGAAATCCTGGAATTTGGAAACTCGATTCTCTTAGACTATCTCTGTATGGCGTGGATGAGGAAAGTTACTATTTTATTACAAGACTAAAAAAGAGTTATTCAATGGTTATCAAAAATTCAATCAATTTTTTAAAACTAAGAAACGAAATAAACCCAAAATTAAAATTTGGATTAAATTTTATTGTTATCCCTGAAAATATTGATCAAGTTGTAAAAATTTTAAATCTAGTTGGAGAAATTAATAAAAATGTAACCAACGGAAGAGGAGTTGATTTTATTACTTTAAGGGATGATTTCCAATCTGCTACTGGTCATGATGAAAATGCTGAAGAAGAAAAAAAAAAATATAAATTACATACAAAAATGGACGATGAATTAAGAAAAAAATTATTTAATGTTTTAAATGAATTTAAAAAAATTAGAGAAAAAAAATTCCCTAATTTACATGTAGATTATGGCTATTCAATTTTTGCAGTTTCGAGAGGGGTAGTCAGCCAAGGACTAAATATGATCGAGAGTGAGAGATTGCCAGATTATGGTTACCCACAATTATCTCTAGCAATTGACCTATATGGCGATGTATTTTTGTATCGTGAAGCCGGATTTTTAGAGAGATTTGGTAATAAAAAGTTCGTTATTGGAAGACTAAATGAAAAAAATAGTCTTGAAAAGATTATTGAAAGTTTTTTAAGGAATAGCGATCCAATTAAATATGAAAAGTCAGATACTAAGTTTATGGACTCTTTTGATCATGTTTTAGGGTCTATTATAAATCAAGCAAAGGAAGATAAAGAAGTTCAAATACCCTTTGATAAAGGTCCTATTTTAGCTAGATCAAATCTAACTAAACTAAATTTGGGAAACAATTGGTATACAGATGAATTAATATAGTTCATTCCATAATTATTCTATAAATTTTTAAATACTGAGGAGTAACTTAAAACTTAGAAATAAAAATGATTTATTTTCATGTTAGTATTTTATACAATAAAAACAAATTTTTTTAAAATTAAATACTTATATTTTCTTAATTTCAAAAAGTGATCAAAAAAAGTATATTTTACTGGAGCCCATTTATAGATCATGTTGGTACAACAATTTCCTCAAGAAATTCAATTACATCTCTTAAAAAATTTGGAAAAAAAAAATTCTCTGTAACAGTAATTAATGTCTTTGGGGAATGGGATGAATACAAAGATTTTTTAGGTAAAATAAACGTCAATATTGTTAATCTTAATTTAAAAAAAGGTTTACCACTTTTTAAAAATAATGGTTTTATTTTTAGTAGGATATTTTATTTTAAAATTTTTTTTCTGTGCTTTATTCCGCTGTTTAAGATACTTAAAAATAAAAAACCTGATTATTTGATTGTATCTCTAATAACATTTTTACCACTTACTTTAAATTTTTTCTTCTCATTCAAAACAAAAATAATTATGAGAATTTCAGGTTTTCCAAAACTAAATTTTATGAGGTTTTATTTTTGGAAATTTATGTTTTCGAAAGTTGAATGGATATTTTCTCCAACTCAAATCACTAATGAGTTGTTAAAAAAAAAATTTAAAAATTTTGACAGAAAATTTAAGTTACTTAGAGACCCTATTTTTTCATATTCAGATTTGAGGGATATCAAAAGAAAAAGTAAAAAGGTTAAAAAAGAGAATTTTTATCTTTCTGTGGGGAGATTAACTAAACAAAAAAATTTTGAATTTTTAATAAGAGGTGTGAGTGAATATAATAAAACAAATGAAAAAAAAATAAAAGTAATAGTAATTGGTGAGGGAGAAGATAAAAACAAATTAATTAATCTTACAAAAACTCTAAAGATAGAAGAATATATAAAATTCTTAGGATTTAAAAAGGATGTCTTTGAGTATTTTTTGAACGCCAAAGCTTTAATTTGCACTTCTCTTTGGGAGGATCCTGGATTTGTATTAATTGAGGCAGGAATTGCAAATTTACCTGTTATATCGAATGCCTGCAAAAGTGGCCCTATAGAGATATTAAAACACAAAGAAAATGGTTATCTGTATTTATATAATTCGATGGACGATTTTTTAAAAAAAATAAAAGATTTTGAATGTGAAAATCCAAAGACTATAAATCAAAAAATAATAATGATGAAAAAGTTTTCGAGAAATTTTTCAATTTTTAAATTTTATAAGAATTTTACAAAATATGTTTAAAAAGAAAAAAATTATGTTTTCAATTATTACTGTTGTATTAAATAATAAAAAAACTATTGAAAGATGTGTAAAAAGTGTTCTATCTCAAAGATTTAAAAATTTTGAGTATATTGTCATTGATGGAGGATCAAGTGATGGAACTTGGGAAATATTAAAAAAGTATAAAAAAAAAGGTATAAATAAAATCATTTCTAAGAAAGACCAAAATATGTGGGCAGCAATGAACAGAGGTATTAAAATTTCACATGGAGAAATTATATGCATGTTAAATTCTGATGATTTTTTTACAGCAAATGCATTAAAGATTGTCGCCAAGTATTTTAGAGATAATAATTTAGATTATTTTTTTGGGGCTGTGAAAAAAAGAAAAGTTTTTTATCATTTTAATCCAGAGCTTATAGATTATAAGTTTAATTGCTATCCATCACATTCTGTGAGCTTTTTTGTAAAAAAATCTGTTCAAAAAGAAGTTGGATTTTATGACAGTAACTTAAAGTTTTGCGCAGATTACGATTTTTTTTATAAACTTTTTAAAAATAAAAATTACAAATATCTAAATGGCAAAAAAACAGAAATTATTGGACATTTCAGTGGTGAGGGAATTTCATCGAAAATTAGTTTTTTTAAAACTTTGTATTATGAAACGGTGGTAAGGATTAAAAATCGTCAAAGTCTTATTTATCTTACTATTTTAATTATTTTAAGAATTTTGAATAAAATTAGAAATAAAATTTCTTTTTTTTAGAATATATTTTTTGGTAACACATGAAATTAAAAGTTAAAAATTATCTGTATAGTGTAATTTTAGACTCACAAAATAGAAAAATTCAGAAAAAAAAAAAATTATTACTTTCACAAAATATTGTAAATAATCATAAAGAGTTACAGTTTCATAAATTTGGTAATAAAAATCCAAAAAAAATTTTTTACGTAATTCAAAGAAAAAATGGAGGAGGTCTTTTTTCAAATGTATTGTTCGTTTTAAATCATTTAGTAATTTGTGAAAAATTAAAATTGATACCTGTGGTTGATATGCATAATTTTGAGGGATTCTATAATGAAATAAATAAAGTAAATAAGACACATAATTCGTGGGAATATTATTTTAATCAAACATCAAAAAATAAATTAAAGGATGTATATCAAAGTAAAAATGTTATTTTTTCTAGCAGTGCAACATTTAAGAATTATAAATTTAGAGCATTTAAAAAATTTAAAGATCTTTATAATGCATATAAAAAATATATAAGAATTAACTCTAAAATAATAAGAGAAGCGAATAAAAATTTTAAAAGATTAAAAATTGACAAATTTAATACAATGGGCATTCACTGGAGAGGCACCGATCATAAGTTTTTACCAAATCATCCGCAGCCTCCATCAAGAAAACAAATTTTTAATAAAATTGATAAAAATTTAAAGAATAAAAAAATAAAAAAAATATTTCTTGTAACTGAGGATCCAGAGTATCTTGAAATTATGAAAAAAAAATATGGTAAAAGAATTTTATATTTAAAATCGTTTAGATCTTCAAAATCGTCAGATTTTTCTAATTATAATAGAAAGAACCATAGATTTAAAGTTGGAAAAGAGTCATTAATGGAGGTACTTATCCTTTCTAAACTAAATAATTTAATATGTTCAGAGTCAAATATTTCCGATTTTGCAAAATTTATTTCTTTAAATAAAAAATTTTACGTAGATAGGATAGTTAATACTAGAAATAGTAGTAATTTATTCATAAGTTTTTTGCGATGGAAAGTAAAATCTTTTTTACCAAGTTTTTTAGGAGGATATTGAAATGAAGTCGTTAGTTTTATCTTTCTCAGATACCGGAGGAGGTGGTAGAGCGGCTATCAATATTTTTAAATCTTTAAAAATTTCTGGGATCAATTCGTCACTTTACGTAAAAAATAAAAAAACTAATTTAGTCTATGTTAAAAATTTTTTCAAAGCAAATAGCTCTTTACTTGATAAGTATAAAGAAAAAATAAACAGAAATGTTTGTAAGTTAGAAAGTAAGAATACTTATAGTTATCAAAGTCCATCG
>CESW01061990.1_pt1 | contig 10308 bp, 9 predicted proteins | sample 531171 | NCBI WGS metagenome assembly CESW01 (sample SAMEA2621859, study PRJEB7988) | marine metagenome | biome: marine biome (ENVO:00000447); feature: surface water layer (ENVO:00002042); material: "saline water (ENVO:00002010), including plankton (ENVO:xxxxxxxx)" | depth 5 m
TTGTGTGTCAGAAATACTTGAAATTATTTGAGATCCCATAAGATTTTTATCATTAAGAACCGAATTTTTGATTGTTTCGTTAAATTTATTTTGAGAACATATTACACTTCTATCAATTCCTTCACTTTTTTTATGATTTATATTAAAAATTTTTAGAGTACCATCATCAGACTTTTTATAATTTATTGTAACAACTTTATTAGTTCCGATATCAACTACACTCAAATTATCTTTTAATTTAAAATTTATCATTTCTATCTTAAAAATACCCTACCATTTACCCTCATATCTATAATATTTAACCTTTGAATATCTAACCTCTTATTGATGAAGAGATCACTCAGAAATCTAAGAGCTTTTTCTATGTCTTTGTAAGGTAATTTTACAATAATATTCTCATCTAGATATAAATTCCACCTATATTGACTAATAAACTCTAAAAGATGTAGTTTCTTTTTAATGGTGGGAAAGGTATCAATAGTTTTTAAAATACTTGAAGCGTTAACATTTGCACTTTTTCCTTTAACTTTTAAAAGATTTGAAAAAAAATTTTTTTCAATTTCAAGGATTCCTCCATTTTCATCAATTAAAAATTCTTTACTATTTTCGATCCATAACGAGATTGGTTTTTTTTCTTGGACAAATAAATGAATTTCTCCGTTTATTTGTTTTTCTAATTTAACCGATTCTATTTCTTTTATGGTAAGTATTTGGCTACTGACTTCTTTTAGATCTAATGTAAAGAAACTTTTATTTTTGAAATTAATTGTATTTAAAATTTTTTGTTTATTTACATATCTATTATTTAGAATTCTAAGTCTATCTTTATCATAGCTTTCAAACGTTTTAGACCATCCATTTTCTCTAAAAATTTTCTTGTAATCAGAGTTATAAAAGATCAACAAACATAGCATACAAAAAAGTGAAATTGTTATAATAGCTCGCATGAGGCATTTTTTATAATAAGTTTACACATCTTTTTAAAACTTATCTCTTTTTTTTGAAGCATTTCAGGTAACAGAGAATTTTTTGTTAAACCAGGCTGGGTATTTACCTCAAGAATGTATGCTTTTTTCTTTTTTTCATTATATTTAAAGTCCACTCTACTCAAAAAATTGCAACCAATAATTCTGTGGGCATTCAAAGAGTCCATTTCCATTTTTTTCCTTATACGTATTGGTATATTTGGGTTTAGTGTATGTTTTGCAACTTCAAGATATTTCTTATTAAAATCATAGAAAGTCTCATTGCATACTATCTCTGTAATACCACAAACTTTATTCTCAAATACACCAACTGTGATTTCCCTGCCAGGAATATATTCTTCAGCCAGTGCTAATTTATGTTTGTTGAAGAATGATTTAATCTTATCGTTATCATTTTTATTTTTGATTATAAAAATATCGATACTTGACCCACCATCATTCGGTTTAAGAATAAAAGGAAAAGGTATTTTAAGATCTTTAATTGTTTTGGCATTCACCAAAAACCCTTCGGGACAATTTATATTACAACTTTTAAATAATATTTTTGCTAAAAATTTATTCATTGCAATAGATGATGACAAAACACCCGAGTGAGTATATGGAATTTTTAAAGAATTGAGTATTGACTGTATTTGACCGTCTTCTCCAAACTTTCCATGTAATGCATTAAAAACAAAATCAGGATTCTCATTGTCTAACTGATCAATTAATTTTTTTAGATCTTTATCTACAACAACTTTACTTACATTGAAATTATCCTTTATAGCTCTAAAAACCTGTTCTCCGGTTTTGATAGAAATCGACCTTTCTGACGAAATACCACCCATCAAAATAATGACTTTAGATTTTTTCAAAATTACCAACTCTTTCAATTTCCCATTCTAGTTTTATACCGTACATTTCAAATACTTTTTTTCTAATTTCTTCACCTAGCAACTCTATTTCCAAGGAACTTTTGTTACCATAATTAATAAGAAAGTTTGGGTGAATTTTTGAAACTTGGATATGATTTTTTAATAATCCTCTAAATCCAGCATTATCAATTAGTTCCCACGCTTTTTGTTGCTTCGGATTTTTGAATGTACTTCCACCAGTTCTTACAGCAATTGGTTGAGTTTTTTTTTTTTTTAATTTTACTGATTGCATTAGATTTTTTATAAAACTTTTTTTTGCTTTTTTAGGACAAAATTGTGCTTCAACAAAAATATAATCCTTGGGTATATTTGTATGCCTATAATCAAAATTTATATTTTCTTTTAAAAGTCTTACTGTTTTACCATTTCTATTAATACAGGTTATATTCAACAAATGGTCACTTATAGATTGTTGGTAACAGCCAGAGTTCATTCTTATTGCTCCTCCGATAGTACCAGGTATTCCACATAAAAATTCAAAACCGGTAAGAGAATTCTTTAAACAAAAATTAGCGAAATCTATATCTTTAGTGGCACAGCCAACTGTCAAAATATTACTTTCGTTTGAATATTTTATATTTGAAAATTGTTTACCTAATTTGATTATTACACCAAAGTACAAACCGTCTCTAAATAAAATATTTGATCCTAATCCAATTGTGAAAATTGGAATTCTATTTGGTAGAAACCGGATCAAATTCTTAAGATTTGCTAAATTATTTACTTCATAAAAAAAAAGACATTTACCACCAGTGCCAAACCAGGTTTTTGAACCAATTTCATAAAAATATTTAATCATTGATAACGATTTTAGTTTTTTTATTGTTTATATACTGAACAAAATTTCTTGCAGTTTTTGTTATTGAGCCCGCTCCTAAAAAAGCTATACTATCTCCAGGTGAAGCAACGCTTATTATTTCACTGAACATTTCTTGATTGTCTTTATTGCAGCGTACTTTACAGTTTTTAATTTTTTTAGCCAATTCTAAACTATCTATATTTCCAATTCTTTTTTCTCCAGCAGCGTATACTGGCATTAAGAATAAATAATCAGTATACTCGAAACAATTACTAAAATCCCTGAAAAGTAGTTTTAGTCTTGAAAATCTATGAGGCTGATGAATTATAATTATTCTCCCCTTAGTAATTAATTTGAGACTCTTTAAAGTGCATTGTATTTCTTTCGGATGGTGTGCATAATCGTCAAATACTTTTATATTATTTTCATTATAAATTATTGTACTTCTTCTATTAACACCCTCAAAATTTTTCAAGCCTTTTTTTATATTACTCTTTTTAATTCCAACACCAATTGCGACACTGATAGCGGCTAATGCATTTGATATATTATGATTGCCAATCAATGCTAGACTAATGTTTTTGATAACTTCAATTTTACCAAAATTTATAACTACATCGAATCTCGTAAAGCTCTTAATATTTCGAGAAATAATTTTTATATTCTTACATGTTACATTTGCATTTTTAGATAGTCCAAAAGTGATTATTCTCTTTTCATTAAGACTGTTCTTAATTAAATTTACATTCTTGTCATCAATGCAAAGTGAAATAAATCCAAAAAAAGGAATATTTTGAGCATATCTAATAAATGCATTTTTCAGGTTTTCAAAATTACCATAAAAATCTATATGCTCTTGGTCAATATTGTTAATTATTGATATAATTGATGGTAGAACTGTGAAAGATCCGTCTGACTCATCAGCCTCAGCTATAATCCACTCTCCTTTTCCTAATTTTGCATTAGTTTTGTATTGATTAATTATTCCTCCATTGATTATAGTAGGATCTAAATTTGATGATTCAAAAATACTAGCTATAATAGATGTGGTTGTTGTTTTACCATGTGAACCTGCTACAGTAATTGATGACTTGAACCTTAGTATTTCGGCAAGCATTGCTGCTCGAGATATAATGGTTAAATTCAATTTTTTAGCTTCTTTAATTTCAATATTATTATTTTTTATTGCTGAAGAAAAAACAACGATTTGTGCATTTTTAATATTCTCTTTTTTATGACCAATTAAAATCGTAATACCCAACTTTTTTAATCTATTTGTGTTATTATTTCTAGAAATATCACTGCCAGTGATCTGAAATTTTTTTTCTTTAAGTATTTCTGCTATTCCACTCATCCCAATCCCACCAATACCGATAAAATGAATTCTTTTTATTCTATTTAAAAACATAATCTAATTTTCTAAGATACTATCAATTAGCATTGAAAGGCCGGTATTGTGACGTTTTGCAGGTTCTTTTTGCGTTTGTTCTTTAACTATAACTGATTTAACAACTTTAAGAAAATGATTAATTTCAAAATTATTTTCTAAAAAAATAAAACTTTTATTTTTTTTTTTAAATTGTAAAGCATTTAATAACTGATGATTTTCAGCGGAATTTGGGAGAGGAAAGAGTATACAAGTTTTATTAAAAATTGAAATTTCTTCTAATGTTGATGCACCACATCTAGAAATAACAAGATCTGCATTATAAAGTTCTTTAAATATTTCTGGAAAAAATGTTTCAATTCTGAAGTTCATTTTCATTTCTAAATAAAAATTTTCTACTTCTTTTTTGTCTTCTTCAATAACTTGTTGTACAATAAATATTTTTTTTTTTTCTTCTTTTGTTAAATTTTTAACTAATAATCTCATTAACTTAGAAAAAAATTTAGTACCCTGACTACCTCCAATGACGAGTATTCTTTTCTTATTTGACTTTGTTAAATTGTATTTTTTGTAAAATTCTTTCCTTAAGGGCATGCCAGTAAAAATTATTTTTTTATTTTTTGCAACATACTTCGTATTTTTATATGTTAAAGCCACAAAATTTGTAAATAGACTTAGAAATCTATTTGCCTTCCCCATTACGGAATTTTGTTCATGAATTACAGTGGGAATTTTAAGTATTTTTGCTGCAATTATCGCTGGAATACTGACATAACCTCCAAAGCCAATAACAATTGATGGGCGTAGTTTCCTTAAGAGTCTCAAACAACTAAAGGTTCCAATAAAGATTTTACTCATAGCTCTAGGTAAATCGAAAAAATTTTTTGGAAACGCCGAAGAAGAGACAGTTTGATAATTATATTTATCTTTTAAAATGTATTCACATCTACTGTCAGTTAAGAAATAAAAATTATACTTATTATAAAAATAATCTATTAGAGATATTGCAGGGAAAACATGTCCACCTGAACCTCCAGCTGAGAAAACGATAAGTTTTTTATCCTTCATATCTCTTCCTTGAGAGTGATAAAATTAAGCCAATCAGTAATCCGCATGAAAGCATTGATGATCCACCGTATGATATAAAAGGTAATGTCATGCCCTTAGTGGGGATTAAGCTTAACGTTGAAAGCAAATTTATCAAAAATTGTAAAAAAAATACTATTGCAAGACCTGACAAGGATAAGAAATCAAACATATTTGAACTATTAAAAGAGTATGTAAGAGATCTTAAAAAAATTAAACTAAAGAGCATGATGATTATTAATACAGTTATAAAGCCCATTTCCTCGGCTGCTAATGCTAGTATGAAATCTGACTGAACATCAGGTAAGGAATTAGAAATTTTGGCAGTTCCAATACCATTTCCTGTCAACCCTCCACTTGAAAATGCCTCTAGTGATTTATTAACTTGATACTTGTCACCAACATCTACATTTAAAAAACTGTCAATTCTAAATTTAACATGTGGAAAATAATTATAGGCAAAAGTAAACATGAAAGTACCAAAGATAAATATTATTAGAATTAATTTAAGAGATAAACCATACATAAATACTTGTACTGACCATGTAACAAAAATCAGAAAAGACATTCCAAAGTCCGGTTGTAAAAATAAAACTAATATTATAAATAATAATAGTACAAAGTTAACACTTAATGAGAAGTCCTTCTTTTTTTGAAACCTAGACAGGAGAGTGGCGCTTATTATTACAAATGTAGGTTTTAAAAATTCTGACGGTTGCAATGAATAACCAAATATATTAATCCATCTGTTCGCTCCTTTAATTTCATTAAAGAAAAATGAAGGGAAAATTGATAGAAATAGGAAAATTAAACATAAGATTCCACATATCAGCACAATTTTTTCCCTTTTAAAAATTGTTGTAGATAAAATTATAGTTAGAGTGAGCAATAAAAAAAAAAGATGTTTTTTAATAAGTAACTGTTCTTCTAGGGAATTTTTTTCAGCATGTATCAATGAACTGCTCATAATTAAAAAAGTTCCCAATAGTAAAAGCAAAAGAGTTGAGGAAAGGATCCATTTATCAATAGATTGCCACCAAATTTTTATTTTTTGTTTGCTCATTATTTTATGTCTTATATGACAACATTTTTTTCTTTACTAATGACTTAAATTTTTTTCCTCTTTCCTCAAAATTCCTAAATTGGTCAAAAGATGCACAAGCAGGAGAAAGAAGCAAATTTACAGTTCCAGTATTTTTAAGGGCTAATTCAAAGGCATAATCAAATGCTAAATTAAGATTGGAAAAAGTATAAGCCTCCCTATTATCAAAATAAGTAAGAAGTTTTAATTTGTCCTTGCCAAACAAAAATACCTTCTTGACATTTGTTAAATGTTTTTCAACCCCAGAAAATTCTTCTTTCTTAGATAGCCCCCCTGCAATCCAAAAAATATTTTCTAAACATTCCAAAGCACCCACCGAAGAATTTAAGTTAGTAGACTTACTATCATTAAAAATAATAATATTTTTAAACTTTCCTAATCTCTCTAACCTATGTTCTAAACCAAGAAATGTTTTACATTTTTCTACAAATAATTTCGTCTTTGATTTTAGTAATTTGTGTACTATGTAGGTAGCTAATAAATTTTGATAATTATGCTCACCGTAAATTTTCAGGTCCTTCTTTGGTAGTTTAACAATTTCATCGTGTACGTTATTTGTGATTTCTAAAATGTCTCCATTATCTTGTAAGTAAATACCTTTTTTAGGTTTAGTTTTAATACTAAACAATATTAATTTTGATTCAAATTTTTGTCTAAAATCACTACTAATATTCCGACAGTACTTGTCATCAGCACTAATAAGGGCATAATCTGTCTTACTTTGATTTTTGAAAATATTTAATTTAGCTAGAATATAGTTTTCTATCGTCTTATGCCTTTCAAGATGATCTGAAGAAATGTTAAGCAATATTGCTATCTTAAAATTGAGTTTATGAATTCTTTCTAGTTGATAGGAAGAAGTCTCTATAATTAAAAGATTTTCCTTTTTTGAACTCAATTTTAAATCAGAAAATGGCGTTCCAATATTACCAGCAATTTTTACGTTTAGATGCTCCAAGGAATGTTCTAGCATTTTAGTTGTTGTTGACTTACCATTTGTACCCGTAACCCCAATTAATTTGATTCTTTCTGAAATAAATCTTAAAAACTCTATATCTGAAACTATGTTGACCCTTTTTTTTTTATTAAGGAATACCCGATTATATTCTTTACTAATGCCAGGACTTAAGATAACAAAATCAATATTATTCAGATCAACATCCAACAATTTTTTTAAATTTAAACCAAGTCTAATTGCTTTACGTCTAACTTTATTACTATCATCCCAACAATAAAGCTGCGTACAAATATTTTTTAGCTTTTTTGCCAGAGACAAACCGGAAATTCCCAGGCCAAAAATGTATATTGATTTCGATTTAAGAGATTCTAAATTCATCGAAGTTTTAAACTTGCAAGACCAATTAAGGCCAAGATTATTGAAATAATCCAAAATCTGATTACAATTGTAGGTTCTGACCAACCTTTCTGCTCAAAATGATGATGTAATGGGGCCATTCTAAATATTCTTTTCCCAGTTGTTTTAAAAGATATTACCTGAATAATCACAGATATTGTTTCAAGCACAAACAATCCACCAATTATTACTAATATTAACTCGTGCTTTGTAATTACAGCAATTGCCCCAATTGTTCCACCAACAGATAATGAACCTGTATCACCCATGAAAACCATAGCTGGAGGTGCATTGTACCATAAAAAGCCCAGTCCTGATCCAATAAGTGCAGCACAAATAATGACTAATTCACCTGTGCCAGGAATAAAAGGTATTTTTAGGTAGTGAGCATAAATAAAGTTACCTGAAAAATAAGCTATGAAAGCAAACGATAAACAACTTATAATAACTGGCCCAATTGCTAAACCATCAAGACCATCTGTCAAATTAACTGCATTAGCACAACCAACAATGACTAACATACCAATCAGAAAATAGTAATTACCCAAATTTACGGATAAATCTTTGAAGTATGGGATATGAAGTAATGCATAGTGGTTGTAGTTTGAAAACTTGAAAAGGAAATAAATAAATAAGAAAGCCAGTAAAAATTCAATTATCAGCCTAAACTTAGTGTTGATACCATCGGAACTAATATTTTTTATTTTATAATAATCGTCAAGACCTCCTAATATACCAAATGATATCGTTATCAATAAAACGCACCAAATTAAAATGTTATCAAGGTTAGACCATAATATTGTTGAAACTACCATTGAAATCAATATAAGAATACCTCCCATTGTGGGTGTACCTGCTTTATTTATTATATGAGATTTGGGACCATCTTTTCTTATTGGTTGGCCAGCTTTCTGAAATGTTTTTAACTTTTTTATAATGATTGGGCCCAATATGAAACATATTAGTAGTGAAGTAAATAAAGCACCACCAGCTCTGAAGGTAATATATTTAAACAAATTTAAAAAAGAAAAATTTTCAACAAATGTAATATATAGATAAAAAAACATTTAGAATTCACTCACTAATTTTTTTGTTATTAAACTAAGATTAGCTGAATTAGACCCTTTAACCAAAATTCTGTCTTGATCTTTACAATTAATCACTATGTAATTGTAAAGATCGTCAATTTTATTGAAATGTTTTTTTATAATAAATTTTGATAAATTTTCGTAGATAGTTCTTGCTTCTTTTCCAATCGTAAGTACCACATCAACTTTAGTTTTCATTATTTTTTTACATATTTCTAAATGAAATGACTGACTTTTTGGTCCTAACTCAAGCATCTCCCCAATTACACATATCCTTCGATACGTGGAACTCAGCTCTAATATTTTTAATGCATTCAGCATAGAATCTGGATTGGCATTGTATGATTCGTCAAAAAGTGTGACTTTTTTCCCCTGTACTGTCAATTTATGTATTGATCCTCTACCATCGGTGGGTCTAAGATTTGGTAATAATCTCTTAATTTCAAGCAAATTTATTTTTAATATTTTTGCTAAAGTAAAGATTATTAGTGCATTATAAATGTAATGTATTCCAGGGATTAACCATTTAACTGTCGTTCTTTTTTCATCAATTTTAAAATTAATAGTATTGTTGTTTTCTGAGTTTTTTTTTATATCAATTCGATATTTGCAATCTTTGTTACTTCCAAAAGCATAAACTCGTCTGTTATTATCTAAAGCTACTTTTTTAAGAATGTTGTAGTATTTAGAGTCTCCTGGAATTAATGCATCGCCGTATTTAAAGTATTTGAAAATTGAACTTTTTTCGTATGCAATTTTTTTCTCGGTTTTAAAGTTTCCAATGTGTGCGTTCCCAATGTTGGTTATTATTGAGATATTTGGTTTACATATTCTAGCGAGTAAATCTATCTCTCCATGTGCATTAGTACCAAGTTCTAAAATGCAAATATCAGTTTCTTTTGGCATATTACATAAACTTAATGGAAGACCAATTTGATTATTATAATTTCCAAAAGAAGCGTAGGTTTTGAAAAATCTTTTAAAAACTTCGTAGCTCCAATTTTTTAGGGTAGTTTTACCATTGCTACCAGTTATTCCAATGAGGATAGTTTTTGAAGCTCTATTTCTTGAAAACTTGGCTAATTTTTGTAGAGAGATTAAAGTATCGTCAACTTCAATAATTTTGTCTCTTCTAATTTTTCTTTTAGCCAAGTGACTTTTGCAACATAAACTTATCTCTGCTCCATTTACTAAAGCCTCATTAATAAAATCATGTCCGTCGAACTTTTCTCCCTTAATTGGTATAAAAAGACTGTTTGATGTTTTTTTTCTAGAATCAATTGATACGTTATCCACTGAAAAATCCCTTTTAATATTTTGATTTAATGCTTGTCCAATTTCTTCTGAAGTAAATAAACTCATGAGCTATAAACCCTCTATAATTTTTAAAACTGTCTCGCTATCACTGAAAGGTATTTTTTTATCCTTTATTAATTGAAACTTTTCATGACCTTTACCAAAAATTACAAAAATATCATTTTTCTGTAAGATCTCTATGCCTTGCTTAATTGCTTTTTTTCTATCACCGACATTTTTAATTTTCCTCTTATCATTTTTATTTAACTTATAAATCATATCATTTCTTATTTTTT
>CESW01050016.1_pt1 | contig 10298 bp, 8 predicted proteins | sample 531171 | NCBI WGS metagenome assembly CESW01 (sample SAMEA2621859, study PRJEB7988) | marine metagenome | biome: marine biome (ENVO:00000447); feature: surface water layer (ENVO:00002042); material: "saline water (ENVO:00002010), including plankton (ENVO:xxxxxxxx)" | depth 5 m
GTAGCTACATAAATGTAATCACCTTTTTTAGAGAAAATTGGTTTGATGTATTCTTTGCCTCTATAAATAATAGATAGAATGATAAGAATTACAACATCTTTATAAAATGAATCCCAAGGCCTTAGCTTCAAAGCATCACCAAAACATCCGCAGTCAGTCACTTTTTCAAAATATGCTGAATAGAAAGTAAGGAACGTAAAGAAAATCATCATTGCCGAGGTACATAAAAAAGTAAATCTAAACTTTGTACCACTTATCAAGAGTGCTCCAAGAACAACTTCAATAATACATATTAAAAAAGCTAATGATAATGACAACGGAGAAAAAAATTCAATATGAAGAACTTGAAAGTATTCATTTAGCTTATAAGAGAAGCCAATCGTGTCATTGACCTTTAGAAGACCTGAAATAATTAAAAAAACACCAATAAATATTCTGAAAAAGTTTGAAATAATTTTATTCATTTTTATCTAATTTGATTAATGCAAAAACTGCGTAATTAAGTATATCTAAATAATTTGCATCGACACCTTCAGAAATTAAAGTAGCACCATTATTTTTTTCTATTTGCTTAACTCTAAATAGTTTCTGTAAAATAAGGTCCGTTAAAGAACTTACCCTCATATCTCTCCATGCCTCACCATAATCATGATTCTTTGCTAGCATTAATTGTTTAGCTTCATTAGATATTTTTTTAAAATGATTGATCGCTTCATCAAAATTTATATCATCAATTTTATCTGAAATTCCTAACTTTATTTGAGTTAGACCTATTACTGCATAATTAACAATTCCTATAAATTCTTTTTCAATTCCATCATCAACTTTTTGTGTGCCCTTTAACTCAATACTTCTAATTCTTTGCGCTTTAATAAAAATTTGATCAGTCAAAGAACTTATTCTAAGAATTCTCCACGCAGATCCATAATCTTTTAGTTTCTTTGTAAAAATATCTAAACAATTGTCTATTATAAAATCATATTCAACTGAGGTTTTTTTCATATCTAGATAATTCTGTTCAAAGATAAAGTTTTTTAATGCTCACATGAACAATCAAAGAATCAACTATTCAACTTTTTTTTCAACACCTAAAGTAATGGGTATTTTAAACATTACAAAAAATTCATTTTACGACGGGGGTAAATTTTATGATCAAAATAATATTCTGAATCAGTGTGAAAAAATGATTAAAGAAAAAGTAGATATAATTGATGTTGGGGCTTGTTCATCAAAGCCAGGCTCAGTACCAGTTTCAGAAAAAAAAGAATTAACTATAATAGAAAAATATACAAGGATAATAAAAAACAAATTTCCAAAAATTCCAATTTCTATTGATACTTTCAGATCTGAAGTAGCCAGAGTTGCAATTGAAAATGGTGCTGAAATTATTAATGATATTTCAGCAGGAAATATTGATCCAAAAATTATTGAGGTAGTAGCCAAAAATAACTTACCTTATGTTCTAATGCATATGCAAGGTCTACCTGTAAATATGCAACATAGTCCAAAATACTCTCATATTGTAAATGATTTAAAAAAATTTTTTAAGAAAAAAATAGAATATCTAAATTCAAGGGGGATAAAGAAAATAATTATTGATCCAGGCTTTGGTTTTGGAAAATCTATAGAAGATAACTATTCAATTTTAAACAATCTAAACGAATTTATTAATTTGGGTTATCCAATAATTGCAGGTGTTTCTAGAAAATCAATGTTAACTAAATTATTAAATATAAAAACTGAAGATTCAATAAATGCAACAACAATTGCAAATACAATTGCTCTTACCAAAGGGTGTAAAATACTTAGAGTTCATGATGTAAAAGAAGCAAGAGAAATAATCAGAGTTTTAGAGTATACGAAAAGACTTTAGTATCACATTTTTTCTAAAACATCAAAACCTAATAATTTACATGAGGATTTTATAATTTTTGAAACTTCAATTGAAATAGTTAGTCTAAAGCTACGTATATTTAGTTCATCAACAAGAATTTCATTGTTTTGATAATAACTATTATATATTTTTACAATTTCAAAAGTATAATTGCATATTAATGATGGGTTAAAAGATCTGGCTGACTCAAGAATGGTAATAGGAAAATCTAAAATTTTTTTTATCAAATCTTTTTCTAATTCATTAAGCTTAATACTGTTAATATTAATATCAATTTTTTCTTTGTTTTTTCTTATTAGTGATTTAATTCTTGCGTATGTATAAAGAATAAATGGACCGGTATTTCCGTTAAAATCAATTGATTCTCTTGGATCAAACATCATATTTTTTTTTGCATCAACTCTTAACAAAAAATACTTTAGTGCTGCTAGTCCTATTTTTTTGTGATCTTGAATTTTAAGACAATTTTGTTTGTTTAACTGATTTGAAATCTCAACAGAGGAGTTTATCATATGATTAATTAAATCATCAGCGTCAACTACTTTTCCCTCTCTTGATTTCATTTTTCCATCGGGAAGATCAACCATTCCATATGATAAATGATGACATTTGTTAGCCCACTTATAATTTAGTTTTTTTAAGATTTTAAAGAGTACATCAAAATGATAATTTTGCTCATTCCCAACAGTGTATACCATTTCAGAAAAACTATAATCTTTAAATCTTTGTATTGCAGTTCCAATATCTTGAGTAATATAAACCGCGGTACCATCAGATCTGAGAAGCAATTTTTTATCTAATCCAAAATCAGTTAAATCAATCCACACAGAATTATCTTTTTCTCTTAAAAAAATATTCTTTTTCAAACCATAATCAATAACATCTTTTCCAAGCAGATAAGTATTACTTTCAAAGTAGTTCTTATCAAAAGAAATGCCAAGCATTTTATAAGTTTCATTAAAACCTGTGTATACCCATTGGTTCATTTTTGACCATAAATTTCTAACTTCTTTATCTCCTGACTCCCATTTTAATAATAGCTCTTTTGCTGATTTGATAAGATTTGAATTTTCTTTTGACTGTTTATCACTAAAACCTTGATTTTTAAGATTTGAAATTTCTTTTTGATACTCCTCCTCAAACTTCACATAATATTTTCCAACTAGAAAATCTCCCTTTATGCTCGATGATTTTGGAGTTTCCCCATTACCAAAAAGTTGCCAAGCTAACATTGATTTGCATATGTGAATACCTCTATCATTAATAATTTGAACTCTTTTAACATTTTTTCCAGTAGCTTCAATAATTCTAGAAATAGAGTCTCCAAGTGCAATGTTTCTAATGTGACCTAAATGAAGTGGTTTATTCGTGTTAGGAGAAGAAAACTCAACTAATGTAGTTTCTGAGCTGGGCTCTGATTTTTTAATCCCAAAAGACTCTTCTTTTGAGATATCAATGATTGAATCAATCCAAAACTCATTTGAAATTAGTATATTCAAAAAACCATTGATAACATTATATGATTTAATATAAGTCAACCTCTCAGCTAATAAATTTCCAACTTCTTTAGAAATAATTTCTGGAGATTTTTTTAGTCTTTTTACTAAAGGAAAAACTACTAAAGTAATATCTCCTTCAAATTCTTTTCTTGTTTTTTGAAATTCAATTAAATTTCTATTGATTTCAAAATAAGAACATAATAAATCCTCTATTTCTTTCTTTAAATTAATTAACATTGCTGAATATTTCTGCAATCATACATCTTACACTTCCTCCTCCAATTTTTTCTATTGTATCAATTTCACAAACTAAAATTTCTGTTAATGATTCAAGTGTCTTAATCTGATCTCTTTCTAAAGTCTTAAAAGCAGACTTTGACATTATTAATGTTTTATAATTTCCTTTTAGTTGTAGCATGTTACCTGCAAAATTATTTTTTTGTTTTTCTGAAATACAAATTATTTTTTTTTCACTTTCTTCAAGTGACAAAATAACATTTTTCTTTTGTTTAGAATCAATTATTGAATCTAAACAAATAACACAAAAATCATCTCCTATGCTCATCATTACATTAGTGTGATAAATTGGAAAATAGTTATTTTTAACTTTTTGTAAAGATTTGAAGAGTATAGTTTTATAATTAAAGATTTTTGAAAAATACTCAACTAATTTTTGACTTGTTCTATCTGAAATAGATGCATATAAAATTCTTTTCTTTCTATCAAGAACCATACTACCTGTTCCCTCAAGAAATATGTCATTACAAATATTTTTTCTTAGATCTATTGTATTAGAAAAATTATATTTCTCAGTTAATACTTTAATTATATCTTCTCTAACTTCGATTTTTCTATTTTTTGCAAACATTGGATACAATACAATTTCACCTGATTCATGCATCGTAATCCAATTATTTGGAAAAATTGAATCAGGCGTGATTAAATCATCCTTATCTTCGAAAACATCAACATTAATTCCTTTGTTAATTAAATTATCGACCATTTTATCAAACTCAGCAATGACATTATCAATAATTTCTTTACTTGATATTTTTACTTGATTTTGATAAAAATTATTATGGGCAGTTTCAAAATTAAAAGAAAAGTGTTTTGGCCTAACCATAAAAATATTATTGGTAATCTGCATTATTTTCTTTTTAAAGGTAAAGAGGTACATCTAAACAGTCCTCCTAATTTTGAAATTTCAGAAAAATTGATTTCTTCTACAATAAAATTATTTTTCCTTAAAAGAATATTAACTCTTTTAAACTCTCTGCTACTAACAATTACATTCTCAGATATTGAAAATAAATTACAATTTAAATTATACATTTCATCATCACTGATTTTTATTACTTTTTTTTCATCAAATAGATCATAAATTTTAATTAAATCACTTTTGTTTTTAAAGCTTTCTTCATGTACCAATAAAAATCCATTACCTAAAGTCTGAAAACAACAATCCAAATGAAGTGTATTTTTAAATGGGTTTTCATCGTCTTTCTTCAATTCAAATGAATATACATCTTTTTTTGGAAACATTTTTTTGATATAGTTTACAGCTTTCTCATTCGTTCTTGCTACTTTGTATTTTAAAAAATCGGATTGTTTTGAGTAACCAATAAAAATATCACTACCATTTTGAATAATATCTCCACCTTCGATAAAAACATCATTGCTCAGTCTGTTTATATTTTTTGGACTGAGATTTTTCACTAAATCAAAGATCCCTAACTGTTCTTTAGACCTTTCATTAATAATGTTTGGAATGAATAATATATTTTCAATTACAAATGCAATGTCTCTTGAAAAAATTTGATTTAATTTTTCAATTTTTCTGGGTCTTATTACATTAACATTATATTTTTCTAAAACCTGTACAAACTCTGAAAGTTGACTTTTTAGATGAACTTCTTGTGGAAATAATTTTGCTTTCACATGTATTTTAGTTTTAGGATCATAACACTCAGAGACTTTTGGCACATTGCCAATATCATCAGCAATGCCTAAAACAACATCTTCAAGCATTGAATATTCGTTTACAACCTTAATTTTAATCATTTGAGAGCGAGGATTTACTCAAATTAAACTTCGGAAAAATAAGAATTATTAACATAAGTTTGATGATACAATAAATTAAAACACATTTTTTTTTTTCATTATATTAATATTTTTGATTAGTGAAAAAAATTAAAGCTCAATTAAGTATTATAAAGAATAAAATTTTAACTAAAAATAAAATAAAAATACTTAGTTATTTTTTATTAACCATTTGTATATTTTTATTTGTTTCATTATTTTCTTTTTACTCAAATTGGAAAATTGACAGTAACAATATATACTCAAATAGTTGGAGTGAAATTGTAAACAATAAAGAAATAGTAACTTCAAACACTCTAGGTAAATTTGGGGCATATATTTCTCATAAATTAATCTTTTTATGGTTTGGATTTAGTGCATTTACAATTCCTTTTTTGATTTTAATAATAACATTAAGATTACTTAAAGTTAAAACCCTAAACCTTTTAAAGTCATTTAACAACACATTAATAACTTTAATTTATATTCCAATATTTATAGCTCATTTTTTTGGAGCAACAATTCACTCAGGAAGTATGGGTTATTTTTTCAGTATTTATTTTACTGACTTATTTGGGAAATTTGGAACTTCTACAATATTGATTTTATTGATGGCTCTCTACTTATCAATTACATTTGAAATAGATAATAAAAAGCTAAGAATAATATTTATTAAATTAAATCAAATCAAAAACGAAATATTTTCCATAATAAATCCGAAGAAATATAAAAACAATTATGAATCAGAAAATTTAGATAAAGAAAAGATAGAAGCAGATGACATGGAACTAAATGATATGAGTGAGAACCTACCAACTAAAAAAGAAGTAGAAAATATAGAAAACAATGAGCTAAACAGTAAAGATATTACTGATGAAAATGATAACAGTTTAGATATAACAGTAAAAGTTAATAAAAAAGAAAATGTTTTATCAAGTTCTGAAATTGAAAAAAAAATTGAAGAACTTGAGGATTATGATCCAACTTTAGAATTATCCTCATATCAAATCCCTAAATTAAAATTATTAAAAGACTATGGTGAATCAGAAATCAAAATTGATAAAGATGAACTAGAAATTAACAAATCTCGTATTGTTGAAACCCTTGGGCATTACAATATCAAAATAAATTCAATCTCAGCAACCATTGGTCCAACAATTACACTTTACGAAATTGTTCCGGAAGCAGGAACAAGAATTAACAAAATAAAAAATTTAGAAGATGACATCGCACTAAGCCTAGCTGCAGAAGGAATTAGAATAATTGCCCCTATTCCTGGAAAGGGCACTATTGGAATAGAAGTTCCAAATAAGAATAAAAATATAGTTTCAATGAAAGAGGTCATTTCCTCAGAAAAATTTCAAAATAATGATATGGAACTTCCAATAGCATTTGGAAAAACTATTTCCAACGAAACATTTGTGATGGATCTCGCAAAGATGCCACACCTACTAATGGCAGGAGCTACTGGTCAAGGAAAATCAGTAGGATTAAATGTTATTTTAACTTCCTTGTTATATAAAAAACATCCATCAGAAATAAAATTTGTTCTGGTTGATCCAAAAAAAGTTGAGCTAACACTCTTTAACAAAACTGAAAGACACTTCTTAGCAAAGCTTCCAGATAGTGAAGAGGCAATCATAACTGACACTAAAAAGGTTGTTAATACAATTAATTCACTTTGTATTGAAATGGACGAAAGATATGAACTCTGTAAGATAGCTCAATGTAGAAATATAAAAGAGTACAATAAAAAATTTATCTCTAGAAGATTAAACCCCAACGATGGTCATAAATATTTACCCTATATTATTTTAGTAATAGATGAATTCGCCGACTTGATAATGACCGCAGGTAAAGAAATTGAAACACCGATTGCCAGATTAGCTCAATTAGCTAGAGCGATTGGTATTCACTTAATTATAGCTACACAAAGACCATCAGTTAATGTTATAACAGGACTTATTAAAGCCAATTTCCCTGCTAGAGCAGCATTTAGAGTTACATCAAAAATAGACTCAAGAACTATACTGGACACTGGAGGAGCTGATCAACTTATTGGTATGGGTGATATGCTAATTTCAACCGGAAGTGAAATTACTAGAGTTCAATGTGCATTCATTGATACTCCAGAGGTTGATAAACTTTGTGAGTTTATTGGTAGTCAAAGGTCATATCCTGATGCACATAATCTTCCTGAATATGTTGGTGATAGTGAAGGGTCATCTTCCGTTGACCTTGAAGACAGAGATATTTTATTTGAAGAAGCAGCTCGCACAGTGCTTCAACATCAATCAGGATCTACATCACTTATTCAAAGAAAATTAAAGCTAGGATACAATAGGGCCGGAAGAATTATTGATCAACTTGAAGCCGCAGGAATTGTTGGTCCTTTTGAGGGGAGCAAAGCGAGACAGGTATTAGTAAAAGATGAACTATCTTTGCAAGAAATTTTAAATCAATTTAAGTAAATGAAGCTAATAATAATATTTCTAACATTTCTCTCAACTTTGGCTTTGGCTAAAGATGTAAATAAGATAATTGATGAACTAAATAAAAAGACAGCATCACATAAAAATATTTCCATTGATTTTGAACTTGAGTATGAAAATGAAATTGATAGTATAACTGAGAAAAAAATTGGAAAAATTTCTATTGAGGGAAATAAATATAGGCTAGAAATCGATCAACAATTAATTGTTTCAAATAGTATTGATCAGTGGATATACTCAAAAGAAACTAATGAAGTTCAAATTATAAAATATGATAGCGAAAATGAGTTCATGAATCCAAGCAATTTGTTAAAAATTTACGAAAAAGACTACAATTTTAGATATCAGAAAGAGTATAAAATTAACTCTACTTATTATCACGTAATAAGCTTGTTTCCCAACGAGGAAAACAATGATATATTAAAGATTGATCTTACAATTGATAAGAAAAAAAGTATTATAAAGAAAATTCAAGCTTTTGAATCAAGTGGAGCAATTTTTAGCTACAATATTTTAAAATATAGATTTGATTTGAAGAATCTTAATTTTGAATTTGATACAAAGGAGTATGAAGATATTTATATAATTGATTTAAGATAGGTCATTTTAGTATTTTCACCTCTCCACTCTCTTTAATATTATTTCCCAACTCATCATCTAGGCTGATAGTCCAAATATAGTATCCGTCTTGAGCTTTTTCACCATTCCACCTCATGTTGATATCATTAGTAAAAAACACCCTTTCTCCCCATCTATTATATATAGAAAACTCATAATTTGTACATTTTTCAAGAAGTTTACCAACAGGTCCGAAACTATCATTTAGAGAATTACCATCAGGAGTAAATGAGTTTGGTAAATAAAAATCAAAATTTAATTTAATAGCTATCTGCTTAACAATTGAATCAACACACATGTTTGCATCTATAACTGTCAATTGCACATTGTAAACCCCAGAATTTTGATAGGTATGAGAGGGGTTTTCTGAGCTACTTGATGTAGAATCTCCAAAATCCCACTTAAAATTAACTACATTTTGAGATAGATTAGTAAAATACACAATGGAATCGTTATCTATTGGGTTGGTAGTATAAAATGAATATTGTGCTACTGGATTATTCAGTATTTCTATATTTCTAGTTACACTGTCTTTACAACCATTTTTTGTTTCAACATACAATTTAACATCATAATTACCTGTTGATGTAAAGGTGTATTCTAATATTTCTTCATTGTACTTAGAACTTTCAATTTCCCATTCTACAACAGAAATAGAATCAATAGAAATACTAGTGTTAATAAAAGTTGTTAAACTATTCACACAGTTACCTGTAAAACTAAAATCTGATTTAGGCAGTTCATTAATTACAATAGAGATACTATTTGATAAGGCAGAGCATCCATACTTGTTTGTTACAGATGAATTATATATACCAGTTCTTGAAACGTATATTGAACTTGTAGTATTTCCGTTATTCCAAAGAATATCATTATAATTCGAATCTAAAATTAGATTAATACTATCACCTTCACATGCAGATGTACCATCAATAGATGAAATTTTTGGTGATGGATTAGATACTACTTTTACTAGTAAACTATCAATACCCAAACAACCATTGGAGTCAGTTTCAGTAACTATGACTATAAAAATACCTGTTTTGTTAAGATCTATAAATATATTTTCAGAGCCATTTCCAGAAACTATGTTTGCAATTCCATTAGTTTCGTTTACCAATTTCCAATCATAAAAAGAATTAATCTGTGGTTGCACAAAGAAATTATGCGTAGAGTCATCAATACATACGTATGTCGTATCCTTAGAATAACCAACTAAGAATGACAATAAAAAAACTACTATTAATCCTTTTCTAATCATCTATAATTTATTAATTGTGGAAAATAGGTCCAGTTGATGGAAGTTGATTAACTATTACATTAATTGAATCAGTATTCTCACATCCATTTATATCTGTTCCGGTTACAGAGTAAGTTGATTGTGTTAATGTAGGAGTTACAGTTATAGTTGAAGCTACACTATTATTACCCCATAAATAACTCAATGCTCCGTTTGCTTGAAGAGAAACTGAATTACCTAAACAAACAGCACTAGCATTTGCAATTTGCACATTTGGTAATGCATTTACTGCTACTGATACTGATGCAGTATTCTCACATCCATTCACATCTGTTCCAATTACTGTATATGTTGTATTTGTTAGCGGTGATACTGAGTCATTTGCTAACACTGCACCATTATCCCATGAATAAGTTAATGCTCCAACTGCTTGTATCTGTATACTATCTCCTATACATACCTCATTTGTAGGTGAA
>CESW01105976.1_pt1 | contig 10298 bp, 13 predicted proteins | sample 531171 | NCBI WGS metagenome assembly CESW01 (sample SAMEA2621859, study PRJEB7988) | marine metagenome | biome: marine biome (ENVO:00000447); feature: surface water layer (ENVO:00002042); material: "saline water (ENVO:00002010), including plankton (ENVO:xxxxxxxx)" | depth 5 m
CAAGAGTTTATTAGAGTTGATCATGCTGGTGAAAGAGGTGCTGTGAAGATCTATGAAGGTCAATTATTGGCACTTAATACATTAGTAAAAGATGAAAGCCTAAAAAAAACAATTGAAGATATGAAAATTCATGAAGTTGAACATTGTCAATTTTTTGAGAAAGAAATTAGAAAAAGAAATATAAAACCAACTAAATTTTTACCTCTTTGGGATTTATTGGGTGTAGGTTTAGGTTTTGGTTCAACCCTTTTAGGAAAAAAAGCAGCTATGTTATGTACTGCTTCAGTTGAAGAGGTAATAGATAAGCATTATTTAGATCAAATTAATCAATTGGGTCCAGACGAAAAAGAATTAAAAAAGAAAATTACAAAATTTAGAGAAGATGAATTACATCATAAAGACATTGCTTATGAGAAAGGCGCTTCTAAAGAGGGTTTGTATTACTTTATGGATAAAGTTATTAAGACTGGCTCGAAAATTGCAATAAATATATCTGAAAAAATTTAAAACTAGGCTTGCAATTCAACATCCCAATATAAATAATCCATCCAACTCTTATGCAAATAATTAGGAGGAAAATTTTTTCCATTACGATGTAAGTCTTCAGTAGAGGGTCTAAATGGATATTGAGCGAGCTTCATTCCAGACTTTTTCAATAATTTTCCACCTTTTTTAACATTACAGGCAGAACAAGCAGTTACAACGTTATCCCAATTTGTTTCTCCACCTTTTGATCTTGGTAGTAAATGATCAAAAGTAAGTTCTTCTCCACTACCACAATACTGACATGAAAACTTATCCCTTAAAAAAACATTAAATCTTGTAAAGCTGGGTTTAGATTGTGGCACAATATAATCTTTTAAAGCAATTACGCTTGGCAACTGCATATTAAAAGATGGACTTCTTACTACTCTATCATATGTACTAACTATTATAACCCTGTCCAAGAACACTGATTTAACAGTATCCTGCCAGGACCATAGAGATAGAGGATAATAACTTAAGGGTCTATAGTCAGCATTCAAAACTAATGCTGGACATTTTTCTAAAGAAACATCTTTTTCAAAAAAATTATTCATGTTTAAATATTAACTTATATAAAAAAATTTATCAATCATTAGAAAGTATCAAATTTTTTTAAAATATATTTTAATGCAATGCTTGATGCCTGGATAGGAATATGATGGTCGCAGTTTTTGATAAGATGTGTTTCTATTTTTAAATTGTTTCTAATAAAAAAATCTTGAGCTTCAAGCAAAAAATTTGCTGGTACAACTTGATCCAATTCACCATGAATTAAAAGGGTATTTGTAGAAACTTTTATTCTAGATCTTAAATTTTCTTGATTTATAATTTTTCCAGAAAAACCCACGATACAATTAAATTCACTATTAGATGTTAGGCCTAAATTAATAGACATCATACACCCTTGACTAAATCCTGACAAACAAATTTTTTTATTGTCTAAACTGTATTCATTTTTTATTTCCTCAATAAATTGATTTAATTTTTTTTCAGCAATAATTGTTTGCTCTAAAATATAATTTGGATCATCTTTAGTTAGATCAAACCACTGAAAACCGGAGGGATTAACTGGACATTTCTCATGACCATTTGGACAGATAAAAATAGTGTTTGGTAAATGTCTTTTCCAGTTTAAGGATAGCATACTAATATCTTTTCCATCACCTCCATATCCATGTAACAAAATTATTGCACTTTTAATTTTTTCATTATTATCTGGTTTAATAATTGTTGAGTTTAGGCAAAATGTCATATTTCAAAATTTATGTTTTTTTATTTTTAAAAAACAATACAATATATTTATGATTTCAGGAATATTAGTTAAAATACTATCTATAACTTTATTAATAGCTGTCGGAGTAGTTCTAATCTTAGGTATTGGAACACTATTTAAAGGTGGAGAAACAAGTAAAAAATATTCTAACAAACTAATGCAATTAAGAGTGTTGTTACAATTTATAGCAATAATTGCTTTAGTTGGATTTGCGTATTTTTTTAAGAATTAATTAAAATCACTAAGCCAATTTACAAAATTTTTATCCTCAAAATTTATTGAACCTACGATTCTAGCAAATTCTAATCCCTCTTTATTCAATAAAACTGTAGTTGGTATACCTCTTAATCCAAATTTTTTTGCCAAAGTAACAGGGCTGTCAAAATATAAATCTAGATTTTGAATATTTAGATCTTTAAAAAATTTTGTAGCTTTCTCAACATTTTCTTGACCTACATTTATTGGAAATATTTTAAGATTATCAAGGTTTTTATTTTTTTGTAATTGATTCAGAGATGGCATTTCTTCTTTGCAAGGAGCACACCAAGTTGCCCAAAAATTCAATATTATCAAATTCCCTTGGTAATCATTTATATTAACCTGTCTTTTTTTCGCGTCTAGAAACGTCAGATTATCATATTTCTTTAATTCTTTATTGATAATAAGATTTTTTATATCAGTTGCCTCATTGGCAAATGAATTGGACATTAAAAAAATAAATATTATTAAGAATCTCATGTTAAAAGGTATAATTAATTACCATGACAAAAAATAAAAACAACCAGGCAATATGGGGTGCTAGAATTAAGGGCACTAGTTCTGTCCTTTTTCAAAAAGTTGGTAACTCAATTGATGTTGATAAAAGACTTTATAAAGAAGATATTGCTACATCTATAGCTCATGTAGAAATGTTGTTTAAACAAAAGATTATTTCTTTTAAAGTCAAAAATAAAATAATTTATGGTCTTAACAAAATTGAGAAAGAAATATCAAAGAAAAAATTTGAATTTAATAAAAAGTATGAAGATATCCATATAAACATTGAAAAAAGACTTTTCAAAATAATTGGTGAAGAGGCAGGCCATATTCATACTGCTAGATCAAGAAATGATCAGGTAATTACAGATTTTAAAATTTGGATCAAATCTGCAACATTAGATATTATCAGTTTGATAGATAAAATTATAATAAGTTCAGTTAGATTAGCTGAAAAAAATATATATACTATCATGCCTGGTTTTACTCATCTCAAAAATGCACAGGCGATCTCATTAGGTCATTACTTAATGGCTTATGTAGAAATGTTTGAGAGAGATAAAAAAAGATTTAAAAACAATTTGTATAATTTAGATGAAAATCCATTAGGTGTAGCTGCACTGTCTGGAACATCTTTTAATATTGATAGAAATTATACTTCAAAAAAATTAGGTTTTAAAAAATCAACAAATAATTCTATAGATACAGTTTCTGATAGAGATTTTGTTTTAGATTTCTTATTCAGTGTTTCAGTATGTTCTATGCACATTTCTAGAATTGCAGAAGAACTCATAATTTGGAATTCTGACGCTTATAATATTATAAACTTATCAGATAAAGTAGTAACAGGTTCGTCTATAATGCCTCAAAAAAAGAATCCTGACCTTCTTGAATTTTTAAGAGGAAAATCTGGTATATCATATGGAAATTTATTTTCTATGCTCACTATTTTAAAAGGATTACCTTTGTCATATTTTAAGGATCTTCAAGACGATAAGGAGATTGTTTTTAAGTCGAATGATAGTTTAATTGATTGTCTAAAAATATTTGATGAAATTTTAAAAAATATTAGTCCTAATAAAAAACGAATGTTTGAACTTGCTAATTCAGGATATATCACTGCAACAGATTTAGCTGATTATCTTGTAAAAAATTTTTCAATTCCTTTTAGAAAGGCTTATCAGAAAACAAGCAGTATTATCAATCTTGCGGAAAAGAAAAAGAAAAGACTTGATGAATTAACTTTAGAAGAATTAAAGATGATTGAGCCAAAATTAACTGTAGATGTTTTTAAAGTGTTTGATTTAAAAAACTCTGTTAATTCAAAAAAATCATTTGGTGGAACATCTTTTGATAATATTAAGAAAATGATAAAGAAATATAAAAAGAAAAAATGATAAAAAAAGTTGTTCTTATCTTAATTATAACATATTTCATTATATCTTGTGGAAAAAAAGGTGATCCAGAATATAAACAATCTATTAAAAAAAAATTAATTGAAAAAACTTTAATTAAAAAAACTTAATGAAATATATCAATAAAAAACTTACTATTGAGAAGATTTCAGTTGAGAGTATCGCAAAAAAGTATGGTACTCCAACTTATTGTTATTCTTACAATGGATTAAAAGAAAATATTAATAATTTCAAAAAAAATTTTAATTCTTTTTCTCCTTTAATATGTTTTGCCATAAAATCTAACACAAATACTTATTTACTAAGAGAAATTAAAAAATTTGGTCTTGGTGCAGATGTAGTATCAATGGGTGAACTAATGATAGCTATTAAAGCTGGAATAAATCCAAAAAAGATTGTTTTTTCAGGGGTTGGAAAAACTTTCGAAGAAATTAATTATGCTATAAATAAAAATGTCCTACTCATTAATGCTGAGTCTGAAAGTGAAATCAAGCAAATTGAAAAAATTGCAAAAAAAAAAGAAAAAAAATTCAATTAGGTATTAGACTGAATCCAAATACCGATGCCAAAACTTTAAGCCAAATTTCTACTGGAAAAAAAGAAAATAAATTTGGTGTAAATGGTAAAACATTTATTAAACTTGTCAATTTTTGTAAAACATCAAAAAATTTAGAACTTAAATGTCTTAGTGTTCATATAGGAAGTCAGATCCTTGACTTCAAACCATACGAAAAAATGTTAATAGAAATTAGCAAAATTTTAAAAAAAGTAGATCATAAATTTGAGTTTATCGATCTTGGAGGTGGCATGGGTATCCCATATAATTCTGATCACAAAAAGCTTAATTATAGTAAATACAGCAAAGCTATAAAAAGATTTTTGAAAAATCATAAATCAAAAATAATATTTGAACCTGGCAGATCAATTATAGGAAATACTGGCGCTTTAATCTGTAAAGTAATTTATATAAAAAAAAATGAAAAAAAAGATTTTGTTATATTAGATGCTGCTATGAATGATTTAATGAGACCTGCTTTATATGGTGCTGTTCACAAAATTTTACCATCTAACAGATCAAATAGGATATCAAAAAAAACTTATGAATTTGTTGGACCAATTTGTGAAAGTACAGACAAATTTTCAACTATAAATAATTTTCAAAAATTAAAAGAAAAAGATTTTGTTGTTATGAGTGACGTTGGAGCTTATGGAATGTCACTAAGCTCTAATTATAATTTAAGACCTAAGCCTATAGAATTATTAATTAAAGGATCAAAAATTAAAATTATAAAAAAAAGACAAAAGCATAAAGATTTTATTTAGCTTTTGAATAAATGACAAAAAACATAATATTTTCAGTTTTCTTTTTTAGTGGGATAATAATAATTTCAGTAGTTTTTTTACCGTCATTTTTTTTACCTCAAAGAGTTGTTCAATTCGGTGGTAAACTAATGGGTTATTGGGCTGGTTTTTGTTTAAAATTTTTATTATCAACAAATATTGAAATTAAAGGAAGAGAAAACATTATCCAAAATGAAAAGTTTTTTATAGCAGCTTCACATCAATCTATGTTTGAAACTTTTTATCTACAAACTATTTTTAATTCACCTATTTTTATTCTTAAAAAAGAGTTAATTCTTATTCCAATATTTGGATGGTATTTAAAAAAAATTGGATCTATATCTATTAAAAGAAACAAAATTTCAAAAGATAACTTGACTTTTTTTGATGATATCTCAGAAATATTATCAAATTCATCACGACCATTAATAATTTTTCCTCAGGGAACAAGGGTCTTACCAAATGAAAGACCTCCTTTTAAAAAAGGAGCATCTAGAATTTATGAAAATTTAAATATTAGTTGCCAACCAGTCGCAATAAATTCAGGTTATGTTTGGCCTAAAAAAGGTTTGAAAACTAGCAATAAGACAATAACTATTTCAATTTTAAAACCAATAACAAAAGGACTTGTAAAAGAAGAGTTTTTACAACTTTTAGAAAAAAATATTTATGATGAACTTAATATGATTAATTAGCCTTTCATTGGCATTACTACAAAAATACTATCAAAATCTCCGGGATCTTTTATTAATGCAGGAGAGCCTGAGTCATTAAAAAATATCTCTATTTTTTCTCCATCTAGCTGAGAAGCTACATCAATTAAATATCTTGAGTTAAAACTAATTTCTAAATCATGATCAAATTTCACTGCTAAAACTTCTTTGCCATCTCCACTATTCGCATTATTTACCGATAAATTTAATGTATCTTTTTTTAAATTAAATTTTACACCATCTTTTTTATCTAAAGATACAGATGCAACCCTATCCACTGAGTTTAAAAAAATTTTTAAGTCAATTTCCAATTTTTTTTGGTTATTTTTCGGTATAACTTGAACATAATTTGGAAACTTACCATCAATCAATTTTGAAATTAATATACTATTATTTAACTCAAACTTTATTTTTGATTTTTGATTAGAAATTTTAATTTCTCCATCATAATTATCTAGCAATGAACATAATTGAAAAATAGTTTTTTTGGGTAATATTATAGGTTCAAATTCTATCTTTTTTTCTAGTCTTAATTTTGAAATAGACATTCTGTGACTATCTGTTGCTGCTGCAGTTATATAATTTTTATCATCTACTTCTGTCTGATGAATATAAATTCCACTTAAATAGTGTCTCGTTTCATCGTTCGAAACTGAAAATTTACACTTATTTAATAATTTTAAAAAATGTTTAGAATTTATTGAGAATTCATTAGTATTAAAATTTTCGTCTGTAAGTGGAAATTCAGAGGGACTTATACAGTTCAAATTAAACGATGATTTTTCTGATTGAAGATGTAATTTATTTGAGTCATTAAGTGTAAGATTAATTTTTTTCCCTGAGGAAAATTTTCTTACAATATCATACATAATTGATGAAGAGGTTGTGGTTTTTCCTTCCTCTAAAACTTCAATGTTTTTTAGTTGATGAATAAAAATTAAATCCAAATCTGTTGCTGTTATTGTCAGTTTTGAGCTTTGAACATCCAATAATATATTTGATAGAATAGGAAGTGTACTTCGTTTCTCTATAACACCTTGACAATAATTTAATGCCTCTTGGAGGTCCTGTTGATTAATGTTAAATTTCATTTTCCTTATTATACAAAATCTGATTTTTTAATTTATTTATATTATTTACCATTTCTGGATCTTTTTCTTTTAATTTCTCAATAGTCTTAACAGAATGTATTATTGTAGTATGGTCTCTGTTAGAAAATTCTCGACCTATCTCAGGTAAAGATTTCGAAGTTAAAATTTTAGTTAAATATATTGCGGTCTGTCGAGGTCTAACTAAATATCTTGATCGCCTTGATGAAAGCATTTCATTTTTACTGATCTTAAAAAATCTACAAACCAAAGTTTGAATCAAATTAATAGTAACTTTATTTTCAGTTATATTTAATAAATCCTTTAAAACTATTTTTGTTTCAGTCAAATTTGGTAACTTTTTATAAATTCTTGAAAAAGATATTATTCTATTTATTGCTCCAACCAACTCCCTAACATTTGTTGTTATTTCAGTGCTAATAAAATTTTGTATCTCCTCAGAGATTTGAATTTGATCAGGATATAGAGTATTTAACTCTTCTACTTTCTTCTCTACTAACCTTTTTCTAAGGTCATAATCTGGTTTTTGAATATCAACTACTAAACCGCCAGAAAATCTTGACTTTATCCTTTCTTGTATCCTAGACAATTTATTTGGAGCTCTATCAGCAGAGATAACTATTTTTGAACCCTTATCGAGTAAGGCATTAAAAGTATGAAAAAATTCCTCCTGCATTACCTCTTTACCTGTCATAAATTGAATGTCATCGATTAATAATGCGTCTGTATTTCTGAAATATTCTTTAAATTTAACCATATCATTTGCTTTTATTGATTTTATAAATTGATACATAAAACGTTCCGCAGAAATAAACATTACTTTATTAGTTTTTTTTAATTCATGACCAATCGAGTTCATAAGATGTGTTTTTCCCATTCCTACTCCACCATAGATATAGAGTGGATTGTAGTTGGTCATATTATTCTCTGAAACTTTTAGTGATGCTTCATAAGCAAGCTTATTGCTTGATCCAGTTATAAAATTCTCAAATCTTTTGTTAGGATCAATACGATTGTATTGGAGAAAAGAGTCTTCTATAAAAGAAACATTTTCTTTGTTTTCTGATGATTTAAATTGTTCATAATCTTGACTAACGTCATTATTTTTTTCAACAATCTTGAACTCAATCCTAATTAATTCTTTTTTATAATTTCTAACTGATTGTAAAATTTGATCTAAGTATCTAGAGGTAATCCAGTCACGAATAAATCTTGTTGGAACTGATAACAAAAGATAGTTGTTAAATTCTTCCACAAAGCTAATTTTTTTCAACCAACTTTCATAGATATCTAAACCTAACTTGGTTTTCATCTCAGCCTGGATCAGATTCCAATCAAGTTTTACTGACTTTAAATTGTCTGGATTTTTATTATTAATAGTCTTATTCATATTTATTGGGGGAGTTCAGTTAAATCTTAAATAAGATTATTGCAACAAATAATTAGAAATTTAAAAAAAAAAATAAAATCTATGATTGTGTAAAATAGATATTTTAAAAAAAATTTTTCCTTAGATACTTTTTCTTCTATACCAACTATTAAATTTATGATTGAATATAAAATATAAATTAATTTACTAAATCTAAATATTGTTAATAAGATTATTTAAAGCATACATAATGCGTATAACTTTGGTTGAATCAACTTGAGGTATAACTAATTAGATTGTAGATATTTTTTTTGTAATCCTCGAGACATTTCTAGCTGCATTTTGTTTTTTTACAATCCCAGTTTTTGCAATTTTCATTAACTCAGAATTCAACTTAGGTAAGAATTTTAGAGCTTCAGACTTTTTTTTACCCTCAATTAATAAGTTCATTTTTTTCAAAGCTATTTTATACCTACTTTTCCTAGCCTTATTTACAGCAGTTTGTTTTGCTATTCTTCTTATTCTTTTAATTGCGGATTTTGTATTAGCCATATGCGCAGGGGTATAGCTTGGGAATTAATAATGGTCAATCAAATAATTAATCATTTTTGACAAATATTACAAAAGAAAGATGATCTATTCGAAATGTTTTTTTTTTGTATGACACCACTGCATTTTTGCCTTTTACATTTTAATCCCTCTCTTTGATAAACATTAAAATCATTTTGGAAATTACCCTTTACACCAGAAATACTTTTAAAATCTCTAATACTAGATCCTCCTTTATTAATTGCATGAGAAAGAACTTTTCTTGAATTAGAAACTATTTCTTTACAATCTTTTTTATTTAGATATTTTGCTTTCTTCACAGGATTTATCTTACTTAAAAATAAAATCTCATTTGCATAAATATTTCCGATACCTGAAACAAATTGCTGATCAATTAAAAAATCTTTTATATTTTTCATTTTTTTCTTTAAAAAAAGATGAATATATTCTTGATTAAATTTTGTATCGAAAGGTTCTGGACCTAAATGATTAAATCTTTTTTCTAATAGTAAGTCATTTTTAATTATTTGAAAAAATCCAAATCTTCTTGGGTCATTATAAACAATTTTCAATTTTTTGAAAAATATCTCAACATGATTGTGTTTTTGAGGTAAATTTGGAGAATTATAAAAACTAGTATTTGTTAATAAATTTTTTTTATTGTAGTGAACCAGATGAACAGTACCTGACATACCAAGATGTAATAAAAAATGACTTTTATTAGATAAATTAAAAATTAAGTATTTAGAAAACCTTTTAACATTTGTTATTTTCTGATTTTTTAAAAATTTCTCAAAATTCTTTGGAATTTTAAATCTTAGATTTCTATTTCTTACTAATACTTTTTCTACCTTCTTTTTATTAATCTTTTTATTTAATGACTGTCTGACTATTTCTACTTCTGGTAATTCTGGCATTTAATACTATATTCAGTCTAATATTTATTTTTATGCAACAATATCTACAAAATAAAAAAGGACTAGTGCAAAATGTCTTTAACCAGGTTTACAATCAATATGATCTTATGAACGATGTAATGTCTTTAGGTATTCATCGATTATGGAAAAAAAGTTTGATAAATATGATGAATCCTTCACCAAATCAAAAATTAATTGATGTTGCTTGTGGAACTGGAGATATAGCTAAACTTTTTCTTAATCACGTACATAAACCCTCTCAAATTACCTGTGTTGATCCAAATAAAGGAATGATTAAAAAAGGTAAAGAAAAATTAAATGAATTTAAAAA
>CESW01001876.1_pt1 | contig 10296 bp, 7 predicted proteins | sample 531171 | NCBI WGS metagenome assembly CESW01 (sample SAMEA2621859, study PRJEB7988) | marine metagenome | biome: marine biome (ENVO:00000447); feature: surface water layer (ENVO:00002042); material: "saline water (ENVO:00002010), including plankton (ENVO:xxxxxxxx)" | depth 5 m
GAATATTATTGGGAGTATGATTTTCCGATGACCCCATCCGTTTTCGGCGTTCGCACGGATCGATACAAATACATCCGCTATCATGGGCTTTGGGAACGCAACGAGCTCTACGATTTGCAGAACGACCCGCACGAAATGTATAATTTAATTGAGCATCCTGAGCACCAGGATCTTATTCGCGAACTCGCTGGTCAGATTTATGACTGGCTGGAAAGCTCGGGCGGTATGCAAATACCACTCAAACGGACGATCAAACACCGTTGGGGAGATTATCGTCACTCTAGACAGTATTAAGAATGGCATTGCGCGCTTTTTGAAGCTAGCGAGATTTTCTTGGTTTGATGGACTGAAGGACTTCCGCCCGCAATTGTTGGAGCCCAAGATTTATTTGTTGGGCAATTTCCGGCTCTTGCTGGCAGCGGTCCTGACTTTCGGCATGGTCTTTCCTCAGGTGGAAGAGTAGTTTCTCATCATTTTGGATATCGAGAGAGAAAGAGTGTCTTAGTTGCTCCCGAACGACCATTTTTCCAGCTATTGCTGTCTTTCGGTTTTTCTGCGTCGACCGCATCAAGATAAGTTTCGAGCTCAATATTTAGTTTTTCTGCCAGAGTGATGTTGGTGCCGTAAAGATCTACACTTTCGTTGGGATCATCGGCTACGTTAAATAGTAGTTCACGATTGGATGAAGTAAACTTCAGTAGCTTGTAGTCTCCTATGCGGATTGCTGAATGCGGTTCATTGAGACCAACAACATTGTAATGTGGGAAGTGGAAGACTAAGCCCTCGGGTGGGCGCTGAATTTTGTTATCAGGATTTTTGAGCAAGGGGCGTATACTTCGGCCATCTAGTTCATCTGGGAGGGCATCGGTCGCACCAGCGATGTCTGCGAGAGTAGGCAGAAGGTCATAACTTATGATAGGTTCATTACTTTGTGAGCCAGCTTCAACTCCAGGGCCCATAACGGCAAATGGGACACGGATACCACCTTCTGTCAAATCCCATTTACCTCGAAGCAGAGGCGAATTCAGCCCCGCCGAGTAGGGTTCGCCTTTGTTGACTTGAATTGGCAGGGTCGGCATACCTCCATTGTCTGAGGTGAAGATCAGATAGGTGTTTTCCGCGAGGTCCATTGCGTCATAGGCCTCTAGAAGCATACCAATCGACTCATCCAGATTGTGAACCATGGCCGCGTAGGCATGGTTTTTGTGAACTTCGCCAACGGGCCAATTTCCCACTTCTTCAAAAGCGTCTTCGTTGTAAACAAGATCTGAGTGCACCGCATAGTGGGAGATCTGAATGAAGAATGGTCGCTCCTCTTTGAGCGATTTCTGCATAAAGTCGATGGCCCGATTGGTAAGAGAGAACACTCGCTTTGGATCGTCTTCGGCGTAACCCCCCCATTCGCGAAAATGGTTTTTCATTGTAAAGCCACCCTCTCGGTTCGTCGTCTTGCCATCATGCACATCGTATCCGTAGCGTTTAGGATCTGCACTAATGTGCCATTTGCCAAGGTGAGCGCAAAAATACTCTGGATTGGCGGCTTTCAAAACCTGTGGGATACCTACTTGATTATGGTCAGCTCCATTTCGACCTAAGACTCTTGTAAAATTTAGCCGTGCGGGTGATTTGCCAAATTGTATACTGTAGCGTGTTGGTGAGCAAACTGGTGCCGCTGCATAGCCATTGCTAAAGCGCATGCCGCGCTCGAGTAGGGCATCCATGTTAGGTGTTTTATGATAATCACTTTTGCTGCCAGAGCGTCTTAGATCCATCGGCGCTGATAGGCTTGTCCAGCCTTGATCATCGGTTAGTACGAGGATGAAATTAGGCGCTTCTTTGGCGTAAAGACCGCCAAGCGAAATAATACCAATGAGGCTCAGCTTTAAATAAAAAATACTTACGATCCATTTAAGTCTTAAGCTTTGAGTAATCGATGAGGAAGCTGCGAATACTTTTATCATATGCGGGTGCTTTGATTCATTTAAGCTTAAGTCAAAATGAATGTTATTTTTTTATCAACAATGGCATGGAGAGGAAGTGCTCTATCTGCCTCAGCTTGGTAGCAATTTAACTCTCTTCATAAAACGAGTCACTTTGTGTGCATTAAATTGCATTAAAAGGCTTTTCGATTAACGCGACTTGTGCGAACAAGCTCGCTTGAATGCAAGGTCTTTCCTCGCATTACTGATTCATATTTACGTGAGCCTGTGCATTTTGGAACATTTTCATCCATGGACCAGCTTCGCCGGTGAACTGATCGTCTGGCTTGTAGCTCATCTGCACAGATCGGAAGCAGCGTTCTGGGTGGGGCATCATGATGGTGGCGCGACCGTCGCTCGTAGTGAAGCCAGTGGCGCCTGCTGGAGAGCCGTTTGGGTTGGCTGGATACACTTCTGTTACTTCACCTTTAAAGTCAATATAGCGGGCTGTGATTTGATGACTGCTGACGCAATGCTCGAGGTTACCTGTATTACTAAAGTCGGCGCGGCCTTCGCCGTGGGCAACGGGAATGGGTAGAAGGGAGCCCTCCATGCCTTTGAAAAAGATCGAAGGGCTCTGCATAATTTCAACGCTGCTGTAGCGGGCTTCGAACTGCTCGGAGCGATTACGCTTGAACTCTGGCCAGTCCTCGGCACCTGGGATGATCTCTTTGAGTTGCGAGATCATTTGGCAGCCGTTGCAGACGCCTAGGGTGAAGCTGTCTTTACGCTTGAAGAAGGTCTGAAACATTGCTTTAAGCTTCGGGTTGTAGAGCACGCTCTTGGCCCAACCGGAACCAGCACCGAGGACGTCGCCGTAAGAGAAGCCGCCGCAAGCGACAAGGCCAGCGAAGTCTGCGAGGTCTACGCAACCCTTGAGGAGGTCGGTCATGTGGACATCAATACTTAGGAAACCAGCGCGGTCGAAGGCGAAGGCCATTTCGTTTTGGCCGTTGATTCCCTGTTCGCGAAAGATGGCGACCAGCGGGCGCTTCGCGTTAGAACTTGAGAGTTGAGAGTTCGTGATCAGAAGTTCATCCACTTCAGCGATACTGTATGAGGGTTTTATGAGGATGCCCTTATTCTCTTCGAGCAGGGACTCATACGCTTCCCTTGCGCAGTCTGGGTTGTCGCGTTTGGCCTGCATCCGGTAAGTGAGTTCGGACCATGCGAGGTTCAATTTGCTTATGCTTTCGTTGAACACTTGTTCGTTGTTTAGTTGTATGTTTACAGTTGGTTCTGCAGTCGTGTTGCCGATCAGGTGCGTGATGTCAGAGACGCGGTGCTTGGCGCAGACGGCCATGACGACGGCTAGCTTTGTTTTGTCGATTTCGATGACTGCACCTAGCTCTTCGGAGAAGAGGGCGGCGAGTGGATCTTTGCCTAACTTGTCGAGGACTGCGTTAATGCCCTTGCGGCCAGCGATTGCCATTTCGCAAAGAGTCGCGGCTAGGCCACCGTCACCACGGTCATGATAGGAAAGGATGAGGTCGTCTGCGAGGAGCACTTGAATAGCGCTGAAGAAAGCTACGAATTTTTCTGGGTCGTCAAGGTCGGGCGTGACCCTGCCCACCTGATTATAAACCTGTGCGAGGGTGGAGCCGCCGAGGCGGTTCTTACCCGCTCCCAGGTCTATGAGGAGGAGGGCGCTGTCATCGGACTTCAGGTCTGGTGTGGCAGTCTTGCGCACGTCTTCGACGCTAGAGAAACCTGTCACTATGAGGCTGAGCGGAGAGACTTGCTTGTGGCCTCTGCCTGCGCTGTCTTTCCAGCTGGTGCGCATTGACATGGAGTCTTTGCCGACAGGAATACAGATACCCAAAGCTGGGCAGAGTTCCATACCGACCGCCTTTACGGTGTCGTAAAGGTTGGCGTCTTCACCGTCTTCGCCAGCAGCGACCATCCAGTTGGCGGATAGCTTGATGTTGCCGATGTTGCCGACGTGGGAGGATGCGAGATTAGTCAAACATTCGCCAATCGAAATGCGGCCAGATGCAGCAGCGTTGAGGATAGCAATCGGTGTGCGCTCACCTATCGCCATGGCTTCACCAGTAGTGCTATCCATACTGGTGGCGGTCACGGCGACGTCAGCCACAGGTGTTTGCCATGGCCCCACCATTTGATCACGGGCGACCATCCCAGCGATGCTGCGGTCGGCGATGGTGATAAGGAAACTTTTATTGGCAACTGCTGGGAAGCGCAGCACGCGGTCGATGGCATCGGGTAGTTGAATCTCGGATACGTCGAGCTCGGCGTGATCTTCGATCAGACGAGTGACGTTTTTAAGCATCTTCGGGGTCTTGCCGAGAAGGACGCTCATTTCCATGTCAATGGGTTTATTTTTAAAGTGCAAATCTTCGAGCACGAGTCGCCCATCGTCGGTCGCTTTACCTACAACGGCGACGGGGCAGCGTTCGCGTGTGCAAAGTGCAGTGAAGGCATCAATGCGCTCAGGCATTACGGCCATGACGTAGCGCTCTTGGGATTCGTTGCACCAGATCTCCATAGGTGACATGGAAGAATCTTCATTGTGGATCTTGCGAAGGTGGAAGCGCCCACCGGTGGCTTCGACGAGTTCGGGAAGGCCGTTTGAGAGCCCGCCTGCACCGATGTCGTGAATAGAGAGCATAGGGTTGTCCGCGCCTAGTGCGATACAGCCATCGATCACTTGTTGGCAGCGACGCTCCATTTCTGGGTTGCCGCGTTGGACGGAGTCAAAATCGAGGGCTTCGGACTGCGAACCAGCTCCGATAGAGGAAGCTGCGCCGCCGCCTAGACCAATTTTCATCGCTGGGCCGCCGAGTTGAAGAATATGTGCTGATGGTGGGATGGGCTTCTTGTCCACGTGTTCGCGCTTCATGTTGCCCATGCCTCCTGCGACCATGATTGGCTTGTGATAGCCGCGGTGCTGTCCGTTGTGCTCTAGCTGAAGGGTCCTGAACATGCCACAAAGTTGTGGGCGCCCAAACTCATTGCCAAAGGCTGCACCACCGATTGGGCCTTCGAGCATGATGTCGATCGGGGAGGCCATGCGGGTAGGGTGCTCAGCGATATGTTTTTCCCATGGCTGAGTGTAGCCTGGCACATCGAGATTGGAAACCATGAAGGCAGAGATGCCAGCCTTGGGGCGACCGCCGATACCAGTGGCACCTTCGTCGCGGATTTCACCACCGACACCCGTTGCGGCACCAGGAAAGGGCGAGATTGCGGTAGGGTGATTGTGGGTCTCTACCTTACAAAGAATATCTAGCTGGCTAGGTGTTTTACGATAAGTCTTTTTCGGGCCCGTTTGGTCGACTTCCCACCAGTCCGCGGTCGAACCTGGGATCACGCCGCAGTTGTCGGAATAGGCTGAGAGCGTGCCTCCCGGATTCAACTTGTGGGTGTTGCGGATCATGCCGAAGAGGGAAATATCGCTCTTCTCGCCGTCAACGATCCAGTCGGCATTGAAAATTTTGTGACGGCAGTGCTCAGAGTTGACCTGAGAGAACATGACAAGCTCGGCATCGGTCGGGTCGCGTTCCATTTTCTGGTAGGCGGCTACTAAGTAATCGATCTCGGGTTCCGACATCGCGAGACCCCAGTCAATGTTGGCCTTGGCAAAAGCTTCGGGACCTTCAGCCATGAGTGGCACAGTACGCAGGGGGGCGGGTTCGAAGTGGCTGAAAAAGTCGGCAACGTCGTCATAGACGGCTTCGGTCATACGGTCGTGCAGGGCGAGAAGCCCCAAACCAAGGTCTTTGATGCCGAGGACGAGACCTTTGGTGTTGCTTAGACGGAAGTGAATGCCGCGCTCGACGCGAGCGACAGCCTTGAGGGCACAGTTGTGAAAGATGTCTGTTGCCTTGCTAGACCAGGGCGAGATCGTGCCCTTTCGCGGGGTGACATAGAAACCGCCTTTATCGGAATGGTTAAAATGTTCCTGTGTCCCCAGTAGAGCGAAAGCGCGCTCGTTGGTGGTATCGTCGAGCGGATTGACCGCCTCGATGAAGTAGCACTCGACCGCGTCGATCTTTGTGATATCGTGCGCATCGATGGCTTCATTGAGGGCTTTTTTAAGCGCGGCGAGACGGAAATCGGAGAATGCCGGACGGCCTTTGAGAATGATCGGATGCATAGCTAGAAAAGTCGTAAAAATAGCTAAATTGGCGTGCGGACCTAGCCGTAACAATGCTGAAAACTTGTAAAATGCAGGTTGGCATTGAATTTTGACTACAAAATAAACGAATCTTCTCAAATTCGCGACGGATAGGCAGGGGAATAAATCGAAAAGGCGGGTTTTTTGAGAATATTGAACCTGTAAGGCTCATCTAAGGCTTTGAATAATATTTTAAATCGAGTAGTGTAGCGGAGTATTGTATTTCATCCTACTGATTGAATGTGGCTAGTGAAACGGGCAGAGCGTTGGAGAGTACTGCAACTATTTCGCTAATGTCTTCCGGCATATTTCCATCAGTTTTTGGCCACTCCTCTGCATAAGGGCGGTATTCGCTTCACGTGCCCGCATTTCCGCTTCTAGATCCGGACCAGCTTTTAGCGAAGACCAGTAATCCATAAGTAATTGAGCCAGTGCCTCAGCGGATGTCGGTTCAAAGTAATGAGCGCACTCGAAGTTCTGTTCACGATGCACTTGGATATCTGATAGAAAAACAATCTTCCCGAGCGCCCGTGAATCTTCGACGAGCATAGACCAGCCCTCAAAGTTAGAGGGTTGAACAATCGCGCAGGCTCGTCGCATCAGCTGTATCTGATCTTGGCGTGGTAATAGACCGAGGTAGCTGACATTTGCGTCTAGTCCCTGTTCGCTGATGTAGCGCTTAAGGATATTCGGATGTTCGGGTGCGCGATAGTCTTGGTCTTCGCCGGTAAGGACTAAGCAGATATCCTGTTGAACACGTTCCTTGATTATGGCGATTGCTTGCAGCAGGATGAGATGGTTCTTGTGCTGCCAGAATTGACTGGGAAACATGAGAAATTTTTCCGGTAAATTATATTTGTTAGCAGTTTTAAGCGGATTGCTATCAAACCAAACTCGATCGGCATGGGTGCGAAAGGAGTAAACGCTAACATTCTCCGGCTCCGCTTTGTAATAGTTTAGTAAATCATGATATGCCATCTGACTGCTGACTATCATGTGCGTGGAATCGTCTATGAGTTCTTGGAATTTTTGATCACGGCTTTCCAGTTCTTGAGTACTGAATAGTCCAGGTAAATACTTATGTTGAAAGTCTGGAATCCAGCCAATCCATGGTGAATTAAATTGTGAGCCTAGGCTTTCTCGACAGGGAAGGATTAAGTCCGCCTTGGTCTTCCTTAGGCAACCTTCTATCGTCTGAGGGCGTGGCTGATTTTTTAAAATAGTTCGTCCCCATTTCTCGAGTCGTTTTAACTTATTAGTCCCTAGGTCGTCGTCGAATATCTGGATTGAGTTTGCTGACTTGCGAAGTGCGCTGTAGTGCGAGCCGTCATAGCTACGTCGAATTAATAAATGCGACTCGGGGCGATCACTTTTAGATACAGTCAAGAGTGCTTGGGTTATGGTCTGTACATACAGCACGCCTGCGATCCATTGACTGCTCGCGTCTGGGTGTAGTGCGATGCGTAAAGGTTTACGCTCCATTATTGAGTGGAACTATCTGGATTAAAGGATGCATACCAAACTGTATCAAGTACTTCTAGCGGAGATAGGTCGGTCTCAGATCTAGAACGTTGTCCAGTGACTATGTAGAGACGCTCCTTCCAGTACGCACCGATCTTTGACTTCATCGCATAGGGCAAGCGTCCGATTTCAGACCACTTGTTGGATAAAAGATCATACTTGAGTATGATGTCGGATAAGTGGTGGCGATTTCGCACACCTCCAGCGATGATGATATTCGAGCCGACTTTTAGAATTGCATGCTCTGAGTGAGACAGTTTCTCGGGCATGGGCTCGAGGGGCTTGTAAGCCCCTGTTTTGAGATTGTAGCTATAAACCTCATCGAAGGATTCGTTTAAGATGGAGTTGAAGTTACAGAGGTATTCAGAACTGCCCTCAATTGCAGGGACATCGCCAATCTGACCGCCGAATACAAACATTTCGTCATTCAGTAAATAAGACGCGGCATGTGTGCATGGTGATGGGACCGGTGCGTGACGGGTCCATTCAGTTTCGGCGCTTTGGCCATCTACCACGCTGAGACTCCAATGTTGATCTGACGGGGAGAAGCGATCAGGCATAGTTCCCGAGATGCAATGAATACGCCCATCGTGGAAATGAACTAAAGGCATGTAGCGGCCTTCTGGAAGTGGTGGCAATTTGGTCCATTGGTAGGTTCTAATGTTGAAGGCAAAGCAGCTTGTGGACGCTGGTGAGCAATTGGGACCGAGTTGACCGCTAATCAGGTAAATGTGACTACGCCCATCGTAAGCCGTGCCATTATGAGTCTGGGCTGCGTCGTCGGGTAGAGCACCAACTTGTTGCCAGCAATGAGTTTCTAAGTCGAAGAGATCAACACGATGGCATACGCTACCAATTGTGACGTAACCACCAAAAATAAAAAGCTTAGACTCCACTTGCATGCGTGCAGCTTCTACTCGCTCTTGAGGACTAGATGGTCCCGCCTCCCAGAGGAACTGAGGGTAGCGCTGATTCCTACTTTGGATGTAGCGCTGCTTTTCTCTATTTTGCAACCAGTTATTAATGGCAGGCTGCCGTGAGATGGCCTTGTGGCACTTTTTTATTATGCCCATAATAAATTACAATTTTTTCAACATCCTTATTTGATTAGTCTTTCTCAAGTTGCAAAAATGAGTGCTTATTCTTGTGTGCTGGTCTTAAGATAACACGCATGACTTGAGTCATAAATAATAGAGTGTTAGATGCACAGTATCTTCTCATAATACTTTTTGTGCACTAAAGACTCTCGACTAAATATAATAAGTCTGAATTCTTTATTCTAACTTTTACTCTTATGATATGAAAATACATGCATCTGGGGTGTTTTTGCCTGTAGAAATATTGCGAAGGCACTGTAACTGCAATGAAGTTTTGCCCAGACTACGTGCATGTGGTGTCTAGCTGCGATGTGAAAAAGGCGCAGCTTTTACCGATAAGCATGGAGTCACCAGCGCCTACAAATTCAACTCGACCAGCTTTGCCATAATAGCCTTTTGCACATGTAACCGGTTCTCGGCCTCGTCGAAAATGATGCTTTGAGGGCTGTCGATCACTTCCTGGCTGACTTCTTCGCCGGCGTGGGCGGGAAGACAATGGAGGAAGTAGGCGTCCGACTTTGCCAATGCCATTAGATCGCCATTCACTTGGTAGGGAGTCATCGCTGACTTGCGTTTCGCAGCCTCAGCTTCGTCACCCATTGAGACCCATACGTCTGTGCAAAGGACGTCCGCGCATTTGGTCGCTGACTTGGCATCTGTAGTGAAAACATATTTTTTCACTAATCCATCTGCTTCTAATACAACATCGATCTCATGAGTTGGCGCAAAACCTTTGGGGCCCGCGAGCGTGATCTCCATACCGAACATTGCAGCACTGTGAATCCATGAGTTGGCCATATTGCTGGCGCAATCACCGAAAAAAACGACCCTCTTACCCTTGAGTGTATTGATGTCCATCGCCTCGGGCGAGTAGCGCTCAAGCAGAGTGAATATATCTGTGTAAAGCTGGCAGGGGTGGTTGAGATCGGTCAGTCCATTGACAATGGGCATCGTAGCATGCTTGGCAAATTCTTTTACAATCTCATGTCCGTAAGTTCGGATGACGAGGCCATGTAGATATTGGGACATCACCTTAGCGGTGTCTGCAATCGTCTCGCCTCGTCCGATTTGTGTGTTTTCCGAGTGAAGTACGATGGGAAAGCCACCGAGTTCATTGACGCCTACTTCAAAGGAGATCCGTGTCCGCGTGCTACTCTTATAAAAGAGTAAACCCCAGGATTGCTTTTTAAGGGTCTGCGGGCAATGGAGCCGATCGTCTTTGAATTGCTTGGCGAGTTGGAAAACATGCTGAGCTTGTTCGGGTGTGAAATCGGTTTCTTTTAAAAAATGATGCATCGTGTTGAACTAGGATGTAAGGCGAGAAGCGCGATAAAGATGAACCGCTTAAGGTTTACCCCAAAGGGGCGGGTAAAGCGGGTGCCCTCTAGGGCGCTGAAGGAATAGTAAAGAATTAAGAATTTTGTTCAGAAAAAACCTCGTCCAAAATAGCAACGGATTTGCTGAGTTGTTGGGCTGTAGCGATGAGTGCAGGTAGAAGACGAATTACATTGCATGCGGCGGGAACAGTAAGGAGGCCTTTTTCTTGGGCGGCAGCAGTGAT
>CESW01126824.1_pt1 | contig 10288 bp, 9 predicted proteins | sample 531171 | NCBI WGS metagenome assembly CESW01 (sample SAMEA2621859, study PRJEB7988) | marine metagenome | biome: marine biome (ENVO:00000447); feature: surface water layer (ENVO:00002042); material: "saline water (ENVO:00002010), including plankton (ENVO:xxxxxxxx)" | depth 5 m
TTTTATTTTTATGAAGAATTTGGTTGGTTTGTAATATTTTTTATTAACACAGTCTTAAGTATGGTTATGCTTAGTTTGGATGTATCCAATGCTCATCATTCACTAATCATCATCAATATAGTTTTTGGTTCATTATATCTTCCGTGGCAGGTCATACATTTAAGATCAATTACACAAAGAATAAGCTCTAACCCAGAGATTAAAAGCCAAGAATATAAATTCAACATCACAAAAATTAATATAGAACTTAAAAAATCGATCCATGATCGCAAATTATCTTTTGAAAGTGAAGATTGGGGTGGGACCGTAGGAATGATGTGGATGTATGGATATTGGATTTTATTAATTCCTGTTTGGATGTTTTATATTATCTATGTTACCTAATAAATTGCACTCGTAATAAATTTGACCATTCAAATGTTTATTTATATTATTTAAGTGTTCTGTATAAAAATTTAATTACTTAGATGAAAAAAATCTTTTTAAGCATAGAAAATTTTCTGGTAATATTCACCCGCATTTTTTGGGTAATAATTTCTTTATCATCCTTTTTAGTTGCAATTGTTTTTTTAATATTAGCATTAAATAAGTTTTTTTCGATCGAAGTAGATCCAAAGATTCAATTACCATTGTGGTCAGAAATTAGGAACTCTATATTACCTCCAGAAATAACAAAAACAAATACTACACAAGAAGATAATTCATCAACCATAATAAATTTAGAAGATAGTACATTATATTTGAGAGAATTTTCAGATTTGTTGGAGTCTATATATATTAACTTTGAAGACTATCCTGAATTGATAAGAGGAGACATAACAAAAAGTTCTATTAAAGTTTATATAAATAGTTATTTGGATAATATTTCGAAGGAAGAAGAAATAGATAAGAAAGGTATTATTCTAGGTTTAACCCAATTATTAGAAAAAGCGTATGAAGAAAAAGACTTTTTAAAAATTGGAGATTATAATAACAGATTAGAATTGCTTGAAAATTCTATAAATAATTATTTTATAAAATTGGATGCTAATATTGAGAAATATATGAATGAGAAATACATGCTAAATACCAAATTAATTGCAAATAAAGCTCAATCACTAATTTATTTCTATATAGGGGCAGCATCAATAGGGACTTTTGTTTTTCTTGCCTTATTTATTATTATTTTTAGAGTTGAGAACCATATTCGTAAGATATCTAAAGAAAATGTATAAAACTATTTGTCTTTATTCTTTACTTTGTTTTCTGGGCAATACTGTTCTTGCTAATGAAATGGACACGATTAATCTTCAAAATACAGACTGTAGTGAATATAATGAATCAATCAGTGATTATGAATTAACCTATGAGGAAAAATTACAGATAGCTTCGACAAAGTTTGAAACAACAATAAATAAAAATGAACAAGCTTGTGATCCAAACTTTTCTCAAGAAAGAGCAAATTCAAATGCAAGTGGTATTTCAGGGTCATCTACTGTTGCAGGCGGCATTACAGGTGAAGAAACATTAGAAGAGTTATCATTTGAAGGAAATGAGGGATCAAATTTTGGTTCTAATTCTCTAGTTGAAGAAGAGCAAAAAATGGCAAACAAATCTTCAAAAACTTCTAAAAATGGACAGAATATTGTTGAAAATGGTAAAATACCTGAATGCATTTCCAGAATTGGTGGTGATGATGAAATTTCCATGCAAATAAAAGAGTCTATTTCAATGGTTTCAGACGAAAATCAAAAAAAAGAGTTAATAAAAGCCTATTCAGATTACAAAGGACTAAACATTGACCCGGATAAGTGCTAACATATTATTATGTCTAAATTAATTAATATATTCTTAATTCTCACTTCTTTATTATTGATGTATGGCTGCAACTCAGCAACCACGACATCAACCTTAAATTCTACAAATAGGATACAAAATAATACTGTTGCACTATCTTCGGTAACTTTAAGTCAATCATTGGATATCAATATAATAGAATTCGATCCAGGTATAACTGGAAGCCCATCAGATTATGAAGAAAATGGTATATGGCCAGAACTAAGGAGAGCTGAATCAAGAAAATTTGCTTTAGATTTAAAAACTTCATTAAAAAAAACAAGGTCTTTCAGTGGTATATACATAACTCCAGATAAAAGATATCTAGCTGATGTTAGTGTAAGTGGTAAAATTAAAAAATCTAACGGTCGAGATCTTCATCTTGAAATTACAGCTCAAGATTCTACTGGTAAAATTATTATTAATAAAAAACTTTATAAAGGCAAAGTTGACAAAGGATATTATAACAATTTAAGAAATAAAGATAAAAATCCATTTGAGAAATTAGTATTTGATAGAATTACTGAAGATATAATTAAATCACTTCAAAAACAGGATTTAAATAATTTAAAATTAATTACTGAGTTAAGATTTGCGCGTGAAATGAATCCATCTAGTTTTAATGATGCCGTAATAGAAAAAAATAGAATTATTTATGCAAATTTTATTCCAGCTTATGATGATCCGATGTATCTAAGATCCAAAAATGTTAGATCAAAAGATTTATATTTCAGGGAAAATATGCAATCAACATATGAAGATTTTGTTAATAACATGGACAAAAGCTATGATATCTGGAGAAAAGCTAGTTATGACGCCACCATTAAAGCTGAAGAAGCTAAAAGAGCGGCTGCTTGGAAGGGCGCTTTGGGTGCAGCTATTTTAATAGGTGGCGCAATTGCCATGGGAGATAGCATGGATGGATATTATATGGATGGGGGGCAATATGTTGCTGGGTTCGCAGGAGCAATGCTTGGTGCAGGACTTTTAGATAGTGCCCTTGGTGACAATGAGGAAGCAAAAGTACATAAAGAGACAATTTTAGAGGTTTCTAAATCTTTTGATTCTGACATCGCTCCAAGCGTAATAGAGTTGGAAGAAAAAACTGTTAAGATTGATGGTACTTTGACACAGCAATTCATTCAATGGCAAGAAGTTCTTAAAGATATTTATAACGAACAAAACTCAAATATTGAGGATATTCAAATTATAAAATCTATTTAAAATAATGAATAGAATTGTAGTAATCGCCTCTCTTGTAGTGATATCACTCGCTGCATTTATAGTTGCAACTTTAGTTTTTAATCCAAGTAAATTAATCAAAGAAAAAGACAACGAGGTTTCACCAATAATTTCACAGAATTACAATTTAGATTGCACAGGGTTTTGGGAGAATAATCCATTATGTGTTGAACGCAATAATGCTATTAGGGCGCTGCAAGAGTATGAATTGGTGATTGAAGATATGATGAAATTAATTGATGAGGAAAATGACCTTAAATACCAGGGAGCAAAGGTAATCAAAAATGAAGGAGACAAATTCTTCAGAGATGAATTTTATTTCAAAGCTGAAAATAAATATAAAGACGCTTTAAATATATTAAATGAAATTAAAAAAGTGAGTAACAATAAAATTGAAGCTCTTAGAAATAAAGCTATCATTGCGTATAATGAGGATAGAATAAATGAGGCTTTAAACTATTTCGAAGAATTAAAGACAGTTACTTCAGATGGAGAAGCATTAATTTATATTACAAAGATAAACAATAGAGAGGAAATACTCAAATTAAACAAAGAGTCAAAAGATCTATTAAAATCAAAAAAATTCAATAAAGCAAAAATTGCAATTTTTAAGTCAATAGGTCTTGATAAGGATTACTTACCTACTGTAGTTATAAAAGATGAGATTATAAAAAAAGAGAAAGATTATAAATTTCTAAATTTTATAAATGAGACCTATGAATTTATTGATAAGCTAAATTTTGAAGATGCAAAAAATTCGATTAATGAAGCAAAAAATATATATCCAAATTCTGATGAAGTAATGCAAGCTGAGATTAGGCTAAAAAGAATTGAAAAAGAGAATGTAGTCAAAATATTATTACAAAATATTGAAAATTCTGTGAAAAAAGAGGAATGGGCAAATGCGATGAGTTATAATAATGAATTGATTAATATTAATCCAAGCATAGCAGATTCTAATCAAACAAATCGAATAAAAAGCATACTTAACTTTGTTAAACTAGCTGATATTCATCTAGGAAATCCAGACAGGCTATCATCAAAGAATGTATTGAATGAAGCATCAAGAAATTATGAGCTCGGCAAAAATCTAATCAATAATATTACACCAAAACTTGAAGAAAAGGTTAATCAAGTTGGATTGCTAATTAATGAATATTCAAAAAGAATTAATATAACATTCATTTCAAACAATGAAACTTATCTTGATATCGAAAGATTCCAAAGCTTTGATCCATTTGATGAATTTACTATTTCAGTAAGACCTGGAAATTACACATTTGTTGCAAAAAAGCCAGGTATTCAAGCATTTAGAAAAGAAGTAAAGATAAAATCTACAGATTTAAACTTAGTTATATCAGTAAATTGTAATTTATCCTGTTTCATAAATTAAGATGTTTAAGTACAGAAACCCTATAATTATTATTTTTTTAGCAGTTATTCTTTTTTTAATATTTTTTTTAAAATCTAGTAATGTTCAAGTTGATAACAATATTAGTGATTACAAAATTAAGTGTATAAATTGCATATCATATAATGACACCATTTTGTCATTTTCTAATACATTTACAATAAATGTGTCAGCGATTGGTTATCAATCAGAATTATTTGAATTATCACATGGCGATGGATTTAATCTAGTTGCATTAAAGCCGAGTAAAGTAAGCTTAATTATAAATTATGATGTTGAGCCGAAAAATGTCGAACTTTTAATTAATGATACAAAAAAACAATTTAAAAATGAAATTTCATTTGATCCTGGTGATTATAAAATTAAAATTGCCTCTGACAATTACTTTACTTATGAAAAAGTAATTTCGCTCAATCCAACTGACAATGCAATTAGTATTGATCTTTCTAAAAATAAAATTGTAAAAAATATTAAATTTCTAACATTAAAAGAAACTTTATATAAGTTGAATGGAAATAATATTATTGAGAATGAATCTATTTATACTCTGACAGAAAAATCCAATTTTATATCATTTGAAACCAATGGTGTTTTAAATAGATATGAGCTCAATATAGAAGATAACAATAATCAAACAATAAATTTAGATAATATTGTCAATAATCAAAACTTTGGCATATCAATAGAAACTATTCCAACAGGTGCAGCAGTTAGAGTAAATGATACCTATAGAGGATTAAGCCCAGTTGTTGTTAGTGATGATAAAATAAACAATTTAGAGATTTCAGCAGCTGGATATAATGATTACACTAGCACAAGTGTTTTAGTAACTGACGAAAGTAAAATTTTTATTAAACTAAAGCCTATTTTAGCAAAAGTCACAATAAATTCTTCACCGATTTCTGATATTTACATTAATAATAATTTTATTTCTTCAACGCCAAAGTCATTAGAACTTCCAGTAGGTCAACATCATTTTTCTCTAGTTAAGAATGGTTATCAAACAGTTATAAAAAAAATAAATATAGAAAACAGTATTGAATTGAAATATGACGAAGTCTTATTAACTCATAAACAGCATGCATTAGCAACATCTCCCAATAAATATATAAACAAAAAAGGTATCGAATTATTACTGATGAATCCTAGTGAGATACAACTTGGGTCACCAGAGGATGAAAAGCGTAGATTAAGAAATGAAATTCAAAGAAGCATTAATATTTCTAAGCATTTTTATGCATCGAAACACATTATATCAGAAAAAATATATAATTCTGTGATGGGCGGCCCCTCAAGCAACAGTATGTTGCCCAAAGTTAAAATTGACTGGAATGAAGCAGCGATATTTGCAAACAAATTAAGTGATTTAGAGGGGCTTGAAAAATTTTATGAGATAAAAAAAAATAAAATTACTGGAGCAAATCTTAATTCAACAGGGTATAGATTATTAAGTGAGGCTGAATGGGAATTATGTGCCTCAGAGAATTACAAAAAAACAATTTACCCTTGGGGCAATAAAGAAATCATACCCCCAATAATTGGAAACTTAGCTGGAGAAGAAAACAATGGTAAATTAAAATTTTTTATTAAAAATTATAGAGATGATTACGTAAAAATATCTAAAGTTGGAAGCTTTAAGGAAAATAAAAATGGTTTTACTGATATAACTGGAAATGTGTCTGAATGGGTACATGATTTCTACTCTGAAGACTTTTTATCTGTTACCAATGAAACAATTACCAATTACCTAGGACCATCATTTGGAAATTCTCATGTTGTCAAAGGTTCTAATTACCAATCTGCTAATCAAACAGAACTTGGTATTTCATACAGAGTAGGTGTCATTGGACCATCAGAACTAATTGGATTTAGAGTTGCAAGATGGATTTACTGAGTATAAATTTAACAATTAAATGAAATTAGCTACTAAAGTTGTAATCCTATCTATCTTTTATTATGTATTTTCAGTTGGAATAGCATCTACAGAGTCAAATTTAGAAGAAAATGATAAATCTAATTTACAAGATAATATAATAAGTGAAAATACAGAACTTGAAGAATTAAATACTGCAACTTCTTTAAGTATGGATAAAGAAATAACATTCCCAAGAGATATATGAGTTCACTTTATAATTTTTTTAGAGAAAGATACTTTTTATTTAGTGTTTTTAGCTTATTCATCTCTATTTTGTTGGTACATTTAACGTATATAATATTTATAACACCATCTGCCGACTATATTATTGCTTTAAGTTCATCTAACGGTAATGCACCACCCAGAACGCTATCAATAATTCTGAAAGATCCGGAGCAAGAAATATGTATAATTTTATTTGTATGGAGTATGTTTTTTTCTTTATATAATTTTTTGAAATGTGAGTCTGAGCTATCAAACATAAAAAATATGACTTCCGATGAGTATTCTCAGTATTTTTTTAAAAATGAAACTGTTAATGTTAAATATGACTTCAATAATACTGTAGACAGCCTTTTCGATGTGCTGCAAATGGATGTATCATTTATAAAATTTATTTCTTGGGCAATTCCATCAATTGGCTTCTTAGGGACCGTAAGAGGAATAGGGGATGCCTTAGGCAAGGCAAATGAGGCAGTATCGGGGGATATAACAGCTATGACAGCAAGTCTTGGAGTAGCTTTTAATTCAACATTTATAGCGCTTTTATTGAGTATTTTTTTAATGTTTATTATATCAAGATTAGAACTTAAACAGGACGAGCTCATCTTCAAATTAAGATCAAAAATAGAATAAATTGAAGAACCGAAAATCATTTTCATCCTTTAGCATCTCATTTATTGATATTATGTCATGCGGTCTTGGTGCTGTTGCATTAATGTTAATATTTATTAAAACAAGTATCAGCCCCTCCCCAGAAATTGCAGCAGATCTAATTTCTAAAACTCAAAATCAAATTAAGGAGTATCAAAATAAAAATGAGTTAATTAAAGAAGATATAGAAAGTAAAGATTTAAATATTAAAAATTTGTTAAATGAAATAAACGATTTTCAAAAGAAGATAGAAATATCTAATAGATTAATAAGTTCTAATGAATTAACAAAAGACTCATTAAAGCAAGAAATTGAGTCAATTGATCAAGATGAAAACCCAATCGTACAAGACTATAAATCTAATTATCAAGGGTACTTATCAGGTTGTAATGTTAGTGGAAATAAAGTTGGTATCTTTCTAGATAACTCAAGTAGTATGTATGATAAGTCTATAGTAGATATAATAAGATTCAGAGCTTCATCTGATATGATTAAAGCTACTTCAAAAAAATGGAACCAGGCAAAAGAAATCTTTAAATGGCTATTAGAAAAATCTCCAGATAGAACAAAAATTATATCTGGAACTTTTTCTGAGGAAATTGAATTAATAAATGAAGAATATCTTACGTATTCTGAAATAATTAATTCGAATGAATATTCAAATATAATGAACAAATTTCCTTCAGGTGGTACAAATCTTGATGAAATTTCTAAAATAATGAATAAAGAGAAATTTGATAGTATTTACATAATTACTGATGGATTACCAACTTTACCTACACTTTCAGAAAATGATAGCAATTCAATTAAAGGAAAAATAAAAAAATTTTTTAATGAGGAATGTTATAATAATAAGACTGTAACGCCTTCATGTCGTAAAGCTCTATTTTTTAAATTTAATGACTCAGTTAAAAGCCTTAAAACAAGTATAAATATTATTATGATGCCTCTGGAGGGGGACTTCACAGCACATTACTACTTTTCTAAATTAGCAAAAGAAACAAATGGATGTTTTATAACTTCATCCAAGGATTGGTTAATTAAATGAAAAGGAAAAGCACTGAAATATTTTCAATGTCATTTCTTGATATAATGTCCTGTGGTTTTGGTGCAATTGTTTTAATTCTTTTAATTAGTCAATTTAAAACAAATGAAGTGGTTAAAGATGTAATTCCTAAGGTAAGTCTAATTAAACTTGAAGAAACGCTAAAGCTTCTTGAGAAAGAGAGTAATATTTTGGAAACAAATTTGAGTAAAATTTCTGATGAGGAAAATGATATAAAAAAGAAATTAGAAATTACTATTAATTTGTCCAAAAGCCTTTTGAGCAATGTAGCAAAGTCCTCACAGGAAAATAAAAAATTATCTCAAGAAATACTTAACATAAAATCAGATGCTAAAAATGTAAAATTGGAAATTGCTAATGCTGGCGGTCTAAATGTTGAGTCTGATTATATTGTATTTATTATTGACAATTCTGGAAGTATGCAAGACTGGGGACCATGGGGAACAGTAATAAGTGAAATATCCAAAATCATTGATGCATTTCCAAATTTAAAAGGATTTCAAATACTTAATGATCAAGGAAGGAAAATGGTTAAAAATTCAGATAAATGGATAGATGATACTTTGTCAAATAGAAAACTAATGAAGCAATCTATAAAAAACTTCAGAGGCACATCAAGAAGCAACCCTATAGATGGACTTCGTGTAGCATTAACGAGATATGCTAATGGAATCGATAAAGTTGGAATTTTTGTAATAGGTGACGATATTTCTTTGCAAGAAGGTGAGAGGATAGAAGATTATTATAACGAAATACATCAATTGAACACAATTAACAATAAAATGAAAGCAAGAATTAATGGAGTTGCATTTCTAACAGCACGAAGTGCTAGCAAGGATTACATAGATATTGCTGAGTCAATGAATATAAACTTTTTAAATTTTATAAATGAACTTGCGTATGAAAATATGGGATCCGTAGTAGTAGTAAAATAAATGTGATATGATTAAATTATTAAAGAAAAAAAAGGTATATGTTTTATATTCCTGAATTAATGGGTGTGATAAAGGAAGTTATTCGCCCATATATGCGTGATTATTACATAAGCATACAACAATAACACAAGAGTAAGCCAAGAAAACGAGCACACTTGTTTCTATTTATGTAAGCAGTTGTATGTAGTTGTGCATAAGGGTATGGAGACCTTTTAGGCGCTTTCAATTACTATTAAATTTAACTAAATAAATATTATAGTTTCATGGTACGCTAGCATTAATAAACAAGAAGCGTTGTCAACTTTTATGAAGTTATTTAATCTTATTGTAATAATTATACTATGGCTTTCATCAAATTTAATTGCTGAAAATCAATATGGATTAATTTCATTCAGCAATGTATCTGGTGGAAATATCGTTGGTCAAAAATTTGGAATTGTAAATACCAACCCATACTCCTTTTCAAGTTCAGGTCAATCAGCTACTTTTACTTGGCCAGGTGGTGCATTGACGGATGGTGTTAATTTAAGCGCGCTTGGTTCAATGGGCGCAGAAGGCGACCCCATAACTGGTAAATTTTTCTTAAGAGCAGCCAACCCAAATAATTCTGATACAGAAGATATAGTTTCTGTTTCTAAAAGTGACGGATCGACTTCTTTTTTAGGACTAACTCAGAATGATTTTGTCGTGGGCTTCGATACCATTGATAATAAATTAATTGTAAGAAGAACAACTGGTGGAGCAAATTCTTTATTGAGTGTGAATGTTTCAAATTCTAATACTAGTACAATCAAGTCAGGTTTTGGAACAGGCTCTGAAAGCTGGCAAGCTGGAGGAGTGTCTGCTGTTGATCCAGTAAATCGAACTGCATATGTCTTTGATAGAGGCGGAGGTAAATTATACAGTATAAGTCTTACAGATGGCACAACAAGTTCAGTTGATTTGGATACAAATATTGTCGCTATATCATTTGATCCAATTAACTCTCAAATGTATGGAATTAAATTAAACAATAGTTTTATATCCATAGA